>Ga0209317_1001060_pt1 | contig 26789 bp, 21 predicted proteins | sample RifGroB2_FD_183994 | JGI IMG/M metagenome (GOLD analysis project Ga0209317, IMG submission 183994) | Soil microbial communities from Rifle, Colorado, USA - Groundwater B2 (SPAdes) (version 2) | ecosystem: Environmental > Terrestrial > Soil > Unclassified | place: Rifle, Colorado | collected...
GACCCTATGTCAATTCCTGCTGTTAGCATTTTTCATTGCTCGCTGTGAGTGGGATGAAGGACCCGCGCTGTCTGTGAAAAAATCAATGTCATGAATAAACCATTGACCGGCATGAGTCAAATTGATAAATTCGATAAAATAGATAGATGCCATCGCAAAAAACAATGGAGGGCGCTGTGAACCTGAAACAACTGGAAGTCTTTATCAAGGTCGCGGAGAGCGGCAGCTTTTCCAAGGGCGCCGAGGCAACTTTCATAACCCAATCCACCGTGAGCCAGCACATCTCGGCGCTGGAGAGCGAATTCGGACTGAAGCTGCTGGACCGTACCGGAAAGGGGGCCCTCCCGACGGAGGGGGGGAAGATACTGCTTGAGCGCGCCCGCAGGCTGGTGGAGTACGCAAGGGAAATCCCGGTCGCGCTGGCACGCTTCAAAGGGGTCGAAGAGGCCGAGCTCACCATCGCGGGGAGCAGCATACCGGGCGAATACATGATACCGGCCGCCCTGCCGACACTGATCAGCCGCTTTCCCGGAGTGACCATAGTCCTTTTGCAGGGGGACAGCCGTGACGTGCTGGGAAAGCTGCTGGCGGAGGAAGTGGAGTTCGGGGTGGTCGGCGGGAACTTCGACGAGGAGAGCCTGCAGTTCACCCGTCTCGCCGAGGATGAACTGGTACTGATAGCGCCGTGCGGCCACCGCTGGTCGGGCATGGCGGAGATCACCAAGGAAGAGCTCCTGGGGGAACAGGTGGTCCTGCGCGAGACCGGCTCAGGCACCGGCAGGGCCACAGCGAGGGCCCTGCGCGAGGCGGGCATCGATCCCGCAAAGCTTAAGGTGGCTGCGCACCTGGGGAGCAACGAGGCGGTGAAGCGGGCGGTAATGGCGGGAATCGGCGTCTCTTTCGTTTCTGCCGTTTCGGTGCAGCGTGAACTGACTCAAGGTTCGCTGATCCAGGTGCCGATGGCGGGTGTGAGCATCAAGCGGGAGTTCTACCTGGCAAACAGGAAGGGAAGAGAGTTGTCGCCCGCGGCAATCGCGTTCCAGGGGATCATGATGGAGATGTACGCCGTGGGGGAAGACGGTTTGGCGGGCCGGTGACCGGCAACTGCGGCGCGCCCCTGCGCTCTCAGTCCAGGGTGGAGCGGAGCTTCTTCTTGTCGGACAAGGCCTTTTTCTGTGTCAGGCGCTTCTCCTTGGCACCCCTGGGAACCTTGGTTGCCACACGCTTCTTCACCTTCTGCTCCCTTTTCCTCAGCAGCTCGGCAAGCCGCTCCATCGCCTTTTCGCGGTTTTGGAACTGCGACCGGCTCTCGCTTGCCTGTGCCACGATGCCGGTGGGGAGGTGGCGGATCCTGACCGCCGAGTCCGTCGTGTTCCTGTGCTGCCCCCCGGGCCCAGATGCGCGGTAGTATTCCACTTTTATGTCGACTTCCCTGATCTCCACTGTTCTCCCCTGCCCTTTTCCTCAATAGCACCAGCAAGAGCGCGAGTATAGCACAGATGCCGCGCGCCCCCAGCCCTAAAAACAGGTTGAGGTGGAGAAACAGGTGGAGAAACAGGTTGAGGTTAAGGTTTAGGTTGAGAAAAGACTTTCCTTAACCTCAACCTCAACCTTGACCTTGATTTTCCCTCAACCTCAACCTTGACCTTGACTTTGACTTTTCCTGTCTTTCGCAGTCGCCGGGTTGAAGTGATGGGGATTATTTGCTAAGGTGGCACCCCGCCCGGCGCCCGCTTCGCCAGGTGCCGGGCGTGAAGCTGAAAACAACGACAAAGGAGACAGTTATGCCCGTCATTACCATCGACCTTGGCATCATGGAGAGCCGCGAGCAGAAGACGGAACTGGTGCAGGCGCTCACCGATGCTGCCGTTTCGGTCACCGGGATACCGGCCGACAAGTTCATCGTCTTCATCAACGAGATGGAGAGGGACAACATTGGGATAGGCGGCAGGCTCCTGTCCGACATCCTGAAGTGATCTGCAATCGAACAGGAGGTGTTATGAAGAAGAGTCTGGGTAAAGGGCCCCACGCCATGCCGACCCCGGTCTGGCTGGTGGGGACATACGACAGCGAAGGGAAGCCCAATCTCGCCACGGTCGCCTGGGGCGGCGTTTGCTGCTCGGACCCCGCCTCGGTAAGCGTCTCTCTCAGAAAGGCGAGGCACAGCTACGACGCCATCTTGCAGCGCCAGGCGTTCACCATAAACGTCCCGTCGCAGGCGTTCGTCTGCGCAGCCGATTATGCCGGCATAGCCTCGGGGCGCGATGCGGACAAGTTCGCCGTCGCCGGCCTTACCGCAGTCCGCAGCGATCTTGTGGATGCGCCTTACGTGGCCGAGTTCCCGCTGGTGATCGAGTGCCGGCTGCTGCAAACGGTGGAGATCGGCGTCCACACCCAGTTCATCGGGGAGATCATGGACGTGAAGGCCGACGAGGAGGTGCTGGACGCAAACGGCAGCGCCGATCCGGCCAAGCTGCTCCCCATCGTCTACAGCCCCACCAACAGGACCTACTACGCTCTGGGCGAGGTGATCGGCAAGGGTTTCGACATAGGAAAGCAGCTGATGAAGTAACAGGCAGCGCAAAAATCGGTCCCGCTCGCTGGAGGCCGGAAGGCGATGAGGTATAATCGCCCGTGTTTCGACCCCCTAGACATCAAAAGGCACAGGCGCCGACCGGCCTTGCCAGCCAGGAGCATGGGACCGGTTATGGACGACGATACCTTCAAGAAAGAGCTGCTGAGCCGATTGGACCAGATCATCGAGCTGCTGACCTTTGCCCTGCCGGAAGCCTCCCTGGAAGAGCCGGAACCTGCAGCAGTGATAACCGCTCCTTTATACCTGATCGGCGACGAGTTGCAGGAGGACTACCAATCCGCGCTACAGAAGTGGAAGCAGCAAAAGCCCGCCGGATAGCAGTGGCTTTCGTTTATTTCCAGAAAAAGGCCGATCGACCGGCAGCATTCAGGATTACCTGAAACTGCCGGCCGACCAGCCTTTTTGATTTCTGACCTTCCGAAGAGCCGGCTCGCGGGCGACTTGCTACCTGGGCGCTTCTTGCGCCCCGGCAGCGCGGTTGGACACGAAAAGACGCTCGAATTCAAGCGTCACCTGCCTCAACGGCTCGTCCAGGAACTGCAGCGTCCTGGCGGCGATTCCCCCGGGGACACCTCCGTAATAGGCCTGGGCTATCCCTCCGGTGATCGCGGCAAGGGTGTCCGAGTCCCCTCCAAGCGATATGGCCAAGCGGATGGCGCTCTCGAAATCGGCCGATTCCAAGAAGGCAGTCAGGGCCTGAGGCACCGTCCCCTGGCAGGAAACGTCAAAGGTGTAAGCGGGCCTGATCTCGTCGCAGCTGCGTGACAGGTCGTAGCCGAAGGTCCCGGCGACGTAGCTGCGGATAGCCTCTTTCGAGGCGCCGGTCCGCCCGAGATAAACGGCAGCGGCGACAGCCTGCGCCCCTTTCACCCCCTCCGGGTGGTCGTGGGTCGGCACGCTGTACTCCTTCGCCTTTTGCAGCACCTCAGGCAGTGTGTCGTATGCCCAGCCGGCGGGGCTTATCCGCATGGCGGCGCCGTTGCCCCAGCTGTGGCAGGAGGCATCGTCGTCGCTTAGCGCCCAGCGAAGGAAGTTCCTGCCGTAACCTGCGTCGGGATAGCGGCGGCAGTAGCGCCTCATCACGGCGGCGTACCCCTCCCCGGTGAGGATCGACTCCGCAAGCGCCACGGTCAGCACAGAATCGTCCGTGAAGCGGCAATGGTCCTGGAACAGGGGGAAAACGGTGCTCTTTATGTTGTTCCACTCGTAGATGGAACCGACTATGTCACCGGTCAGCGCGCCAAGCATGTCTTCTCCCTATCCGCTTCGCCGGGGTTCTGGTATGATTCCCAGCCATGAACTACCTATTCCACTTATACCTTTCCGGCGACGACCCCGACATCCTCACCGGCAACTTCATGGGCGACTTCGTCAAAGGGCGGCTGGACGACGGCTACCCTCCCCGCCTCCGCAGCGGAATCGAACTGCACCGCAGCATCGATTCCTTTGCCCAGAAAAACGCCCACTTCACACGGAGCAGGCTCAGGCTGGGCGGCGAGTTCGGACTCTACCGCGGCATACTGGTGGATCTTTTCTACGACCACTTCCTGGCCCTGAACTGGAGCGATTTCCGCGAGGAGCCCCTGGACCAGTACCTGAAGCGGGCACGGCGCATGGTCGAGGCAAACAGCCGCCAACTCCCCGAGCGCCTGCAGGGGCTTTTGCCGGTCATCTTCGAGGAGATGATCCCTTCCTACCTGACCGTCGGGGGGGTCGCCGTCGCACTGGCGCGGATGTCCCGTAGAATCGCCAGGTCAAACCCGCTGGCGGAAGGCGCAAGGGAGCTTACCCGCCACTACGGCGCTTTGCAAGAGGATTTCCTCTGTTTTCTCCCGGCGGTCCGGGCCCACGCCGACAGGAGGATGCCCTGAGCACCCGGCGGGGCGGCGCTGCCCGTCACTTGCCCTAGATGATCCTGGTGAACTTTTCCTTGGGATAGATGGACCTCGCGAAGAAGTCCACGAAGTCGTCCACCACCTGCTCCACCAGGGACGGGTCGAGGCTTTCGGCGACGGCATCCTCGGGAGGCCCCTCGAACTGCATGGTGAACTTCCTGTGCTTCAGCTCGGCGCTCAGCACACTCCCCCTGAGCCCCTCCGGGCGCGGCTCCCGCTCCCAGTAGACCTTTGCATCGGGCAATGCCTGATGCAATCTGGCGGTTATCATCAAGCCGATCTCGTGCATGCCGCTGCCTCCTTTAAACCGTCTTATCCCCTTTCCCCCGGGCTGCCACCACCGCCAGCCCGAGCAGGAGCCAGAAGGCTTCGCGACAGCGCCTCAGGATGCTGAACCCGGCGCCGAGCGTCGCTCCCAGGTTGAACCCCAGCGAGAGGAGTATGTTGCCCCCGTCCTGCACCCCAAGCGAAGCGGGAATCATGAAGCCGAGCCCCGCTGCCAGTTGGGACAGCCCGTCCAGGCAGAAGGCGAGCCGGAAGCTGATCGGGTGTCCCAGCATCCGGAAGATCAGGTAGACCTCCACCGCGTGCATGACCCATCCCAGAAACAACAGCCAAAGCGCCATCCACCCGGCGCGGGCATGATCCCGGTAAAAACCCGAAAGGGAGGCGTCGAGGCTCTCCAGCCGCTCCTTGTGGTTCAACAGCAGCGCCGGGCATGCGCCCAATTTCTGCAGGGTTTTCAGCAACAAGGCACAGGGATTCCTGCGCTGCAGCATCAAGAAGAGCCCCCCGCCCCCTGCCAGGAGTACGGTGCCCACCCAGCTTAGCGCCGCAATCCCGGGTGGGATGCCCGGCAAGGCGGCAGGCAGTAGTGCCAGGCAGACGACTATGTACAAGACGAGGCTCAACACCATCAGGACCTTGGCGATCGCCAGTGAAGCCGCGGCTTCCGGCCAGTCCACCCCGGCCAGGTGCAGATGATGCGCCTTGAATGGCTCGCCGCCGAAGGAGGCCGTCGGGGTAAGCTGGTTCAGCGACTCTCCCGCCAGGCGGACAAAGAAAAGACGCTGCATGGAGGGACGACGATCATCGGTCACCAGCAGCAAACGCCAGGAAAGGGTCCAGAGGTAGCTGGTCAAGGCGTAGGGGACCAGCAAAAGCGGCAGGTAGCGCCCCCCCTTTGCCAATGAGTCCCTGAGGGCCACCCAGTCGGTGTGCCTGAGGGTCAAAACAAGGACGATCGAAGCGACCAGGAGCAGGGTCAGGTTGAGACGGCGCATATGTTCCTCTGGCCAGACGAGACCGGCTCAAGCCGTTTGATTGCTTTAGATTTCGGGGGTTACTCCGAAGTAATTCGAGTACTCGTTGAATTTTTCCCGTTCCGCTTGGGGGTCCAGGCCGAACTGCTGCAAGGAGTAGCGGTGCACCCCTTTCTTGTCCTTTGGCTGTTGCACGATGAAAAGCCGCATCGCCTCCTGCGCATCGCGGGTGAGCTCCCTGTCAAAGTAGCCGTAGATGCTGCGCACCACCGCCATCGGATCGCGGAGCAGGTCGGGGTAGTCGACGTCGAAGAAGCGACCGTGCACCCCCTTTTGCCGGCGGCGCAACCCGGTGGCGGCATCGGCACTGTCGGCCCAGCGCCGGCTCACCTCCGCACCCAGTGCGACAGGGTCTATCTCGCGGGTAAAAGGTGCGCGCAGCACCTGCGCGAAGCTGGCGCAGGATGGAAGGACCTTTAGCGGGTCCCTGTGGGTCATGACGATCTGGGCGTCCGGGTAGACGTCCAAAAGCGCATCGAGGGCCATCATGTGGCTGGGCGCCTTGAGCACCCAGTGGCTCCCCGGGCAATTCCACTGCAGGTTTTGCAGGAACTGCCTGTGATAGCGGTAGGCGGGGCGCTTGTCCTGGGCATCGTGCCAGGCTCGGTAGGAGGTGACGTAATACATCGATTCGAAGAGGTAACTCAGGAAGGAGTGATCGGTAATGGCGATGCACTCCTGGGGGAGCCTCGCCTCGATGCAGTGGCACTTCTCGAAATCGGGCATCAGCACGTCGATGAAGCTGAGCTCCCTGCGGGTGAGGGCGATGCGCGGGTCGCTCTTGTAGGTCGTGCATTCCGGAGGCGGAGACGGGTGCATCACCTCCCAGACCTGCGGCGCCCGGCAGCACGGGTCCTGGGCCAGGAGCCCGTGCAGGAAAGTGGTGCCGCTTCTGGGGAGCCCAGTTATGACGATCGGCTGACGGATCCTCTCGTCGGCTATGGCGGGAAAGAGCTTGCGGTCGCGCTGGATGCAGAGCCTGTTGCAAAGAAGCCGCAGCATCTCGCTTTGCACCGTTATGCGCCCGACCAGGTTCAACCGGGCGTCCTCCTCAAAGGATCGCAAGAGGATGTCCAGCGGCAAAAGGAAGGCATCGCCGCCGAAATCCTCCAGCCCGGTGAGCCGACGACTCTTCTCCAGCAAGGTTTCCCGGTGGAGCGAAACCACCCGGCGGCCGTCATCGATGGCCAGGCTCCCCGCCTTGTTGAGCCCGCGCAGCAACCGGGATCCGGCAGTCGAGATCAGTTTCCTGACAGCTGCCGGCAGCTTCTGCTTCGGCGTCTCCTGCTTGCTCCTCGCCGCGAATCGTCTCACGCATATCTCCCGTACCGCTTGAACTTTTATCGTTCATGTACCCGTTTTTCCGCGCCCTGCCCATCCGGGGGCTGCCCGGCCGTTCTCCGCGCGGGTTCGTGCAGCGCATCGTTCAACCACCGCCGCAAAGCTTCCGGCAGACGAGGCCACTGGTACCGGCGCACCCTGCACGACAAAGGCTTCGGTAGCGCCTCCCCCCAACTCCCCGGAGGGCGTCATGGCACCCTCTCACGAACGGCCATGGTCCCATTGTTAGGAGCGACCGGCCGGCCGTTTATTAAGCACGTCAAATACTATCCACCTCGATTCGATTTGCAAGCAGCGCGGTCATTCCGGGGCGCGACGGACAATTCCCCGCTGAAGCTCCAAGCGCTAAAGCCGGAGAATTTTGATCCGACAGGTGGAAATAAGAGCGGTCCCTTCCTGTTGACAAGGGAAAAAGCGGCTAATTTGCGATAACCCCATAAATTCCTTGAATAGCTTGAGCGGGCGAGGTAAATTAGCGTGCCGCATCGCATGTTATGGTCTGTCATGGAGGGACCCACGATCGATTCAGCTCACCTGCTCATCTTCGCCCTCGACGGGCAACGCTACGCACTGCCGCTGGACAAGGTCACCAAGGTGCTCAGGGCTGCAGCGTTGACTCCCCTGCCCCAGGCCCCGGAGATAGTTTCCGGGATACTGGACCTACAGGGGGAGATCATTCCCGTCATCAACCTCAGGAAGCGTTTCCGCCTACCCGAGAGGGCCGTCGGCTGTGACGACCAGTTCGTCATTGCCCGGACGCCCAGGCTCGCCGTCGCGCTCGCCGTCGACGGCACGCATGGGGTGATAGAGCTTTCGGATCAGGCGGTGGTCGAGCCCGAAGCCATTGTCGCAGGCACCGGGTATCTCGCCGGCGTGACCAGGAACGCGGAGGGGCTGGTGCTGATCCACGACCTCGACACGCTGCTCTTCCCCGCCGAGGAGGAACTGATCTCCCAGGCACTTTTGCAGGCATGACGTGAGCCTCGACTCCTCGGACGCACTGCAGGGTTTCGCCGATTTCATCGCCGTAAAGATGGGGCTCAGCTTTCCCCGGGAAAGGCACCCGGAACTGGCGCAGAAAATGGCAACGCTCGCCAAGGATGCGGGATACGACGACCTCACGGCTTACCTGCTTTTGCTGATGTCTCCCCCGCTTTCCAAGGAGCGGATGAAGCTCCTGGCAGGTGCCCTCACCGTCGGCGAGACATACTTTCTGCGCGACCCGAAGAGTTACCGGGTGTTCGAGGAGGAGTTGCTGCCGGCGGTGATCTCCGCCAGGCGCGGCAAAGACAAGACCATCAGGATCTGGAGCGCCGGCTGCTCCTCCGGAGAGGAGCCTTACTCCCTGGCCATACTGTTGAACCGGGCGCTTCCCGACCTGGCCGACTGGAAGGTGACGATCCTCGCCTCGGACATAAACGCGCAGGCGCTGGAGCGCGCCCGCAGGGGGATCTACAGCAAGTGGTCCTTCCGCAACGCGCCCCCCTGGCTGATGGAGTACTTCACCCGGGAGCCTGACGGCAAATACGGCATCGTGCCGCGCATCCGCGAGATGGTGCGCTTTGTCCAGCTGAACCTTGCCGATCCTGCAGGAGGGGGCTCCGCCCTTACCACGGGCATGGACTTCATCTTCTGCCGCAACGTCATGCTCTACTTCCATGCGGCACAGATCGAGAAGAGCATCGCGAGGTTCCACAACTCGCTGAACCAGGAAGGATGGCTTTTTGTCGGCCCGACCGAGGTGAACCACCAGTCGGTCCCGGGTTTCACCTGCCAGCACTACGACGGCGCGCTGGTGCTAAAGAAGTCGGCCGAGAGCCGGAAACCGCAGCGCCTTACGCGACAGCCGCCAAGAACGCCGCAGACGACTGCGGCGTCAGCTGCGTTACCGCTCCCCGCTGCAACTCCGGCACCGACAGCCAGGCCTGTCCGGGGGAGGCCCGAAACGGCGCCCCCCTCCCCGCCGGAGCGCCCTCAAGCCCTGCCGGCCGGGGATAGCCGAGGGTGCCTGGAGCGGGCTCGGGCACTTTACCAGGCCGGGCGGTACGAGCAGGCCGCACTGGAGGCGCTTTGCGCTCCGGATAGCGAGCAGCAGCCGGAGAACCTGGCGCTTGCCGCGCGTGCCTGGGCGAACATAGGCAGGTATGCCGAGGCGCGCGAAAGCTGCGAGAGGGCGCTCGCGCTGGACCGCTTGAGCGCGCAGAACCATTACCTGTTCTCCATCATCCTCGATCACCTGGGCGACGCGGACGGAGCGGTGAGTTCCCTGAGGCGTGCGCTCTACATAGACCACGACTTCCTGATCGCCTACTTCGCGCTGGGTAGCCTCTGCCGCCAGCGGGGCGAGCAGCGGGAGGCGGAGCAAAGTTTCGCCAACGCGATGCGACTTTTGAGGCGGCGCGACCCTCACGAGGTACTGCCCGAGGCCGACGGCATGACCGCCGGCAGGCTGCTGCAGCTGGTGGAAGAGATCACAGGACAAGGGGGAGCCCGGGGGTAGCCCCCGCTGAGGCTTTCCCCCTCAGCCGGTGCGACCAGCCGGAGGGATCCGAGTAGCCAATGGTTCACCAGTTAAGGAGACACCCATGCCAGCCAGCCGGATAGACTGGAACTCACTGCTGAAGCGCCAGGAGGCCGCCTTCGCGGCCGCCAACGAGCGATCGCTCGACCCCGGCCAGGAGCAGGCCGTTCTTCGCGAGCGGGCCGTCCGGCTGGCCGTAAGGCCGCCTGAGCCGGAGAGCGGCGAAACCGTCGACTGCCTTGAGTTTCTCCTCTCAGGCGAGAGCTATGCCATCGAGCTTTGCTACATCACGGAGACCCTGCCGCTCACCGATTTCACCCCGCTTTTCTGCACGCCGGCTTTCGTGCTCGGAATCGTCAACGTGCGGGGGAGGATCGTCTCCATCCTCGATCTGAGGCGCTTCTTCGAACTGGCCTCGGTCGGGCTCTCGGACCTGAACCGGGTCATCGTGGTCGGCAACGGGAGCATGGAGTTCGGGGTGCTGGCGGACAGCGTCGCCGGGATGAGGTCTTTAAAGGCGCAGGAGCTGCTGCCGCCACCCGACGCGTTCACAGGCATCAGGGAGGAGTTTCTCGCCGGCGTGACCGCCGACAGGCTCGCCCTGCTGGACATGGGGAAAATCATGTCCGACCCGAGGATCGTGGTGCACGAGGAAGTGAGCTAGCCGGCATGTTCGTCTGCGACGACGAAAACCAGATACATCGAGACGCTAAAAACGGGGGTTCCATGCTCAACAGACTGAAAATCCGGTCCAGATTGATTGCAGGCTTTGGCAGCATCGTCCTGTTTCTTATCCTGACCGGGGCTCTTTCCCTGAAAAACCTGGACGCGCAAGGCGAGCTGCTGTCCCGGTTCTACGACCACCCCTTCACCGTCACCAACGCCATTCACCTGGTCGACGCGCACATCATCAGGATGCACCGCGGCATGAAGGACGTCGTGCTCTACGCCGACGACCGCGACGACATGGAGGCGTCCCTGGCGGACATCGAGGCGAGCGAAAGGATCGTCTACCGGGAGCTGGCCGTCGCCAGGGAGCGGTTTCTCGGCGACAAGGGGAAGATCGACCAGATAAAGGAATCGATGGACCAGTGGAAGCCGGTACGCGCGCGGACTATCGAGCTGGTACGCCAGGGGAAGATTGCCGAGGCGGTCGCCTTCCACAAGGGATACGCCAGGAAAATGGTGACCAGGATCGACACCCAGGTGAACGATGTGCTGAAGTTCTCCAACGGCAAGGCGGAGAGTTTTGTCCAGGAAGCCCGGAACAACGAACGGCTGACCTTCGCGGTCACCGCCATCCTGGTGGCGCTGGCCGGCATCCTGGCCGCGGCCACGGCATTCGCCATCACGGCCTCGATCACCAGGCCCCTCGACCAGGCGGTGAAGGCGGCGGACCAACTCTCGCAGGGGGACCTCTCGGTCGAAATCGACAGCTCTTCTCCGGATGAGCTCGGACAGCTGCTGCGGACCATGGGAAAAATGGTGCAGTCGCTGCAGCGTATGGGTGCAACGGCGAACCAGATCGCCTTGGGAGACCTGGACACGGATGTGGTCCCGATCTCCGAGCGTGACGTCTTCGGCATCGCCATGAGCAACATGGTGGCCTCCCTGAGAAGGCTCGCCGCCAGCGCCGACCGGATCGCCGCCGGGGACCTCACCATCGACGTCCTCCCCGCCTCTTCAAAGGACCGCCTTGGGAACTCCTTCAGCGTCATGACCCGCAACCTGAGGGAGCTGAGCCTGGAGATCGCTGAGGTGGTAAACGTGCTGTCGGGATCGGCGACCGAGATCATGACCACGGTGAGCGAGCTCGCCTCGAGCTCCGCCCAGACCGCGACCTCCATTGCGGAGACCAACGCCACGGTGCAGGAGATCCGCCAGACGACAGACCTCACCTCCCAGAAATCGAGGCAGGTGTACGAGAGCGCGCACAGGTCCGTGCAGGTCGCCAAGGCCGGCACGGAGTCGGTATCCAGCGCCATCGGCGGCATGCAGGGGATCGACGAGAGGATGGGCTTCATCGCGGATCGTATCGTGAACCTGAGCGAGCAGAGCCAGGCGATCGGGGAAATCATAGCCACGGTGGCCGACCTGGCCGAGCAGTCGAACCTTTTGGCGGTGAACGCAGCCATAGAGGCTGCCAAGGCCGGGGAGCACGGCAAGGGATTCGCAGTGGTGGCCCAGGAGGTTAAGAACCTGGCGACACAGTCCAAGCAGGCTACCTCCCAGGTGCGCGGCATCATCAACCAGATCCAGAAGGCGACCACTGCGGCTGTGCTCGCCACCGAGCAGGGAAGCAAGGCAGTGGAGGCCGGGGTCAGGCAGTCGAGCGAGGCGGGCGAATCGATCCGCCTGCTCTCGGCCAGCATAGAGGACTCTTCCAACGCCACGCTGCAGATCGTCACCTCCACGCAGGAGCAGGCAATCGGCATGGACCAGATCGCCATCGCGATACAGAGCATCAACCAGGCGAGCGATCAGAACGTGGAGGGGTCGCGGCAGATCGAGGCGGCAGCCAGAAACCTCTACGAGCTGAACCAGAAACTGCAGAAGCTGGTGAGCGGGTACAAGGTGGCATGACCTTCCCCTTCCCCGCAGATACGGCCTTGAAGGCCGCCACCGGCACCATGCGGCCTTGCCTTCTCGCGCCGGGGTGTCCCGGCAAGGGGGGGCTCCGGCATGGTTGACACCGAGGCGCTGCTGAAAGAGCTCCTGGAGTGCTTCGAGCTGGAGGCGCAGGACCACATCGGCGCCCTGTCGTCCCTGCTCCTCTCCCTGGAGCGGGAGAGGGACCCCTCGGAGCAGTTGCGCCTGGTCGAGGGGGCGTTTCGGCGCGTGCACACCCTCAAAGGGGCCGCGCACGCGGTGAACCTGGTCGACATAGCCCATGGCTGCCAGGAGCTGGAGAGCATCCTGGCCGACCTGAAACGCGGGGACATCAGGCTCGACCTGGAGCTCTTCGACCGGCTCCATCGCGAGGTGAATGCGCTTACCGGACAGATCTCGCAGGGGAAGGAGCGGACAGCCCCGGCCGCGCCGGCATCGATCCCGGAAGAGCCTGCGCCCGCGGCGCTTTCCGAGCCGCGCCGGGTCGTCCCCCCTGCTCCATCGGCGCCGACCGGTGAATCCGGTGCCGCAGACTCCCCGCCGCGGGAACAGTCCGCACCGGAAGCGGCGCAGGCGGGAAAGGGAGAGCGGGGCACCAGACAGCACCAGGACGAGACGGTGAGGGTGTCGACCAGGCTGTTGGAATCGCTGCTGCTGCAGTCCGAGGAGCTGGTGTCGGCAAAACTTGCGGCATCGGCACTCCACGAGGAGCTTGCCGCCGCGGCCCGCGAACTCTCCGCTGTGGCGGGCGAGCGCTCGCGGGCGCTGGAGCTGGCCAGGAAGGCGTTGAAGGGGGCGCCGACCGGGGCACAAGGGAGGGCGCTTGCCGGCTTGGTCGAGCAGAGCTCCCAGCGGGAGCGGCTCGTCGAGGGGCGCCTGCGCCTTCTGGAAAAGAGCGCCGAGAGGAACCTCTGGGCGCTGCAGGGGATGATCGACCCGCTCATGGACGACATGCGGAAGCTGCACCTGCTCCCCGTCTCCTCCCTGGTAGACCCTTTTTCCAAGCTGGTACGGGACCTGGCCCGCCAGCTGGACAAGGAAGCCGAGTTGAAGTGCACAGGGGCCGAGCTGGAGGTGGACCGCCGCATCCTGGCGCAGCTCAAGGAGCCGCTGTTGCACCTCGTGCGCAACATGATTGACCACGGCATAGAGAAGCCCTGCGAGCGCAGCCAAGGCGGCAAAGCGGAAAAGGGGAGCATCGGCATCGAGGTCCGGCTGCAAGACGGCAACCGCGCCGAACTGCTGGTAACGGACGACGGCTGCGGCATAGACCTGGCCCGGGTGAAAGGGGCCGCGCTCAGGCTGGAGATCGCCACCCCGGAAACGCTGGAGCGGATGTCGGACCACGACGCGCTCCAGCTCGTCTTCGAGTCCGGGGTCTCCACGAGCAGGATCATCAGCAGCATCTCCGGGCGCGGGGTCGGGCTGGCCATCGTGCGGGAGGCACTGGAGAGGCTCGGGGGGCACGTTACCGCCGAGAGCGCCAGGGGCGAGGGAACCCGCTTCCGCCTCTGCTTCCCCCTCTCCTTCGCCATGATGCGCGCCGTCCTGGTCCGGGCGGCCGGACGCGACTGCGTCATACCGGCGGCCAACGTGGAGCTGAGCAGCAGGGTCCCCGCCCTGGAAGTGAAGCGCGTGGAGAACCGCGAGACCGTTGTCGTCTCGGGGGAGGTGATCGCCCTGGCGAGCCTCGCCCGGCTTCTGGGTCTGGAGGCGGGTGCTGCGGACCCGGACGGGGCGCAGACCTTCGTGCTTATGCATGCGGCCGACAGGCGGATCGCCTTTGCAGTAGACCAGGTGGTCGGGGTACAGGAAATACTGGTGAAGCCCCTGGGGAACCAGCTGTCACGGGTGAGAAACATCGCGGGAGCCACGGTCCTTGGCAACGGCCGCGTCGTCCCCGTCCTGAACGTCGCAGACCTGTTCCGTGGCGCCCTGCTCGACCGCCCCGAGGCGGCCGCGCCGTCCGCTCCCGGCCACAGGCCCGCGCGGCTTTCGGTGCTGATCGCCGAGGATTCCATCACCTCGCGCACCCTTTTGAAGAACATACTGGAATCGGCGGGCTACCTCGTGCGCACCGCCATCGACGGGCTCGACGCCCTCACCCAGTTGAAAACCGAAAGCTGCGACATCGTCGTATCCGACGTGGAGATGCCGCGCATGGACGGTTTCCAGCTCACCGCCGCCCTCCGCGGCGACAGCCGCTTCGCCTCGCTGCCGGTGATTCTGGTGACCGGCCTGGAATCCCGCGCCGACCGCGAACGCGGCATCGATGTCGGCGCCAGCGCCTACCTGGTGAAAAGCAGCTTCGACCAGGGGAGCCTGATCGACGTGATACAGAAACTGACCTGACAGGGACCAAAATGATCAGACTTCTCGTGGTGGAAGACTCGAAGACCGTGCAAAAGGCGCTGGTAGCCGCCTTCGAGGCGGACCCGCAGCTTGAGGTGATAGGAACCGCCGAAAGCGGCGAGGCCGCTGTGGAGGCCGTCGGCCGGCTGAAGCCGGATCTCGTCACCATGGACGTGAACCTGACCGGGATGGACGGCTTCGAGGCCACCCGCGCCATCATGTCCACCTGCCCCGTCCCGATCGTCATAGTGACGGGGAAGATGGACCCCAAGGACTCGGCCACCCTCTTTCGTGTCATGGAGGCCGGCGCCCTCATGGTGCTCTCCAAACCCGCGCCCTTGGGTTCACCCGATTACCGGGGATCGGTCGCGAGCCTCATCCACCACATAAAGCTCATGTCCGAGATCAAGGTGGTGCGCAGGGTGTTCCCCTCCGGCGCCGCAGCTCCCCGCCCCCGCCAGCTCCCCTGCAGCGCGCCCGGCCCTTCTATCAGGGTAGTCGCCATCGGGGCGTCGACCGGAGGGCCGCCGCTTTTGCGCCAGATCCTCGCCGGGCTTCCTGCCGGGTTCGGCGCTGCCGTGTTGGTGGTGCAGCACATGGCGGTCGGGTTCACCGAGAACTTCGTGCACTGGCTGAACCAGAGTTCGCGCCTCCCGGTCCGGCTGGCGGCGGACGGCATGGCCATCTCGCCCGGGCATGTCTACGTGGCGCCCGACGGCTGCCACATGGAGGCGGCCGCCGGCGACAGGATCGCGCTCTCCCAGGCCCCCCCGGAAAACGGGGTGCGCCCCTCGGTAGCCGCACTTTTCCGCTCGGTGGCGGCGCAGTACGGGAGGCAGGCGGCAGGCGTCCTGCTCTCGGGAATGGGCAAGGACGGCGCCATGGAGTTGAAGCTGCTCAGGGAGCGGGGAGGGATCTGCATCGCGCAGGACAGGGAGAGTTCCGTGATCTTCGGCATGCCCGGGGAGGCGGTACAGATCGACGCCGCCCAGCACGTCCTCCCCCCCGAGGGGATCATCGACCTGCTGGCTGCCGTCACCAGGAAAGACGCGCCGGTTGCGTCCTAGTCAAGGAAGGCCCCATGCAAAAAAGCGTTACCACTGTCAATTCGCAGCACCTGATCCTGATCGTCGACGACAGCCCGACCCAGGCGATGGTCCTGGAGCAGCTGCTGCTCGGCAAGGGTTACCGGGTGGCGGTGGCCAGAAACGGGAGCGAGGCCCTGGACCGGATAACGAGCGACGCTCCCGACCTGGTGGTAAGCGACATCCTGATGCCGCAGATGGACGGTTTCGAGCTCTGCAGACGGGTGCGGACCATGGAAAAGGCGCAGGACACCCCCATCATCCTGCTCACCCACCTGAACGATCCCTCCGACGTGCTGCACAGCCTGGAGGTCGGCGCGGACTACTTCGTGTCGAAGCCCTACAGCAACAAGCTTCTGCTCACCCGCATCGGCTCGGTCCTCCAGGGCGACAGGGCCTGCCGCGTCGGGGAGAACGAGGGAGAAGTCGCCGTCTCCTACCGCGGCAGAAGCTACCGCGTCAAAGCCGACTGCGCCCACACCATAGAACTGCTGCTGTCCACCTACGAACTCGCCGCGGAAAAGAACCAGGAACTGCTCGGCGCCAAGGCCTCGCTCTCCAACCTGAACCGCGAACTGGAGCAGAGGGTGGACGAGCGGACGGCCGCGCTCACGCAGGAGACCGCCGAGAGGCTTCAGGCCATGGAGGAGCTGCGCAAAAAGGACGAGGTGCTGATGCAGCAAAGCCGGCAGGCCGCCATGGGGGAGATGATCGGCAACATCGCGCACCAGTGGCGGCAGCCGCTAAACGCAGTGGGGCTCCTGGTGCAGGATCTCACCCTGAGCTACGAGTACGGCAACTTCAGCAAGTCATACCTCGATGCCAGCACGCGGAAGATCATGCAGATGGTGCGGCACATGTCGCAGACCATCGACGACTTCAGGAACTTCTTCACCCCCGACAAGGAGAAAACCGAGTTCGACCCACGCCAGGTGGTCGAACGGACGCTCGCCCTCATCGATGGGAGCCTGTCCGACAAGGGGATCAAGGTCGAGGTGACCTCGGGCGATGCCCCCACCATAAACGGCCACCCCAACGAGTTCTCGCAGGTGCTCCTCAACATCATGAACAACGCGATGGACGCCTTCAGCGAGCGCTGCTGCCGCGAGCCGCTGGTCAGCGTGAACATCACCTCCCGGGAGGGAAAGGCGGTGGTGAGCATCGCCGACAACGCCGGCGGGATCAGGGACGACATCCTGGGGCGGATCTTCGAGCCTTACTTCACCACCAAGGAACAGGGCAAGGGGACCGGCATCGGCCTGTTCATGGCGAAGAACATTGTGGAAAAAAGCATGAACGGCTCGCTGACCGCCCGAAACTGCGGCGACGGTGCCGAGTTCAGGATCGAGGTGTAGCATGGGAGGGTATCCTGCGCCGCAGGCCGGTTTCAGCCTGCTTTACGTGGAGGACGACGACATAACCAGGGAAACGGTGCTGACCCTTTTGGGGAGGCGCTTTTCCGGGCTCACCATCCGAAGCGCCAAGGACGGTGCCCAGGGGTTGCAGCTTTTCAGGGAGATCTCCCCCGACCTGGTGATAACCGACATCAAGATGCCCTTGATGAGCGGCATCGCGATGTCCCGGCAGATGATGGAGCTGAACCCTTCCCTGCCGGTGATCGTCACCAGCGCCCACAGCGACATGAACTACCTGATCGAGTCCATCGAGCTGGGCGTCAGCCGCTACGTCCTCAAGCCGATCGACAGCGGGAAGCTGTTCGCCGCCGTGGAGAGCGCCCTTTGCTCCCTCCAGATGGAAAGGGAGCTCCAGGCGCAGCAGGCTCACATCCGCAAGCTCTCCATGGCGGTGGAGCAGAGCCCGTGCAGCATCGTCATCGCGGACCCGCAAGGGGTGATCGAGTACGTGAACCCCAAGTTCACCACGCTCACCGGATACAGCGCCTCCGAGGTGCTCGGCACCAACCTCAGGTCGATGCAGAAAGGGGGGAGCGAAATCTGGTCCACCCTCGCCGCCGGGTTCGAATGGCACGGCGAACTGGAGGGGGTGAAAAAGGGGGGGGAGATGTTCTACGAGTCGACCTCCATCTCCCCGGTGTACGACGAGGACGGCAAGATGAGCCACCTGGTTGCGGTGCAGGAGGACATCACCGAGAGGATACAGAGCGCCCGCGAGATCGAGCTTTTGAACCGGTCGCTGACGGCGCGCGCCGAGGACCTGGAGATAGCCAACCGGGATCTGGAGGGGTTCAGCTACACGGTTTCGCACGACCTGCGCACGCCGCTCACCAACATCAACGGCTATTGCCAGGTGATCCTGGAACTCTTCGGCGCCACCCTTGACGAGCAGTGCAAGGAGTTCATCCAGGTCATCTACAACGAGACGGTCAACATGAACCGGTTGATCAAGACGCTCCTCGAGTTCTCCCGGGTGACCCGCTCCGAGATGAACCGGACCCCTGTGGACCTGAGTCAGATGGCCACGCTGATAGCGGCCACCCAGCAACTTAGGGAACCGGGCCGCCGGCTGCAGTTCTCCATCGTTCCCGACGCGAACGCCCACGGAGACCCGGACCTGCTCAGGGTAGTGCTCGAAAACCTCATCTCCAACGCCTGCAAGTACTCCGCTAACAAGGAGGAGGCAGTGGTCGAGTTCGAGCAGCTGCAAGAGCGCGGCGAGCGGGTGTACCTGGTGCGCGACAACGGCGCAGGCTTCGACATGGCCCAGGCGGACAAGCTGTTCAGCCCGTTCCAGCGCCTGCACTCGGACAGGGAATTCAAGGGTTTCGGGATAGGGCTCGCCACGGTGCAGCGGATCATACAGCGCCACGGCGGCAGGATCTGGGCCGAGGGGGAGGTCGGCAAGGGGGCATGTTTTTTCTTCACCCTCCCCGTACCGGACGTGGATGACGCGCTACAAGTCAAGGCAGGAGGGATTTAAGTGTTAAGCCAAAACAAGCACATGCAAAGGATTCTGCTGGTAGACGACGAGATGCAGGTACTGGAGACCTGCCGCAACTGCCTGAACACGAGCGGCTATCCCGACGTGGTCACGGAAAGCGACAGCCGGGCCGTGATGGCGCTTCTCGCCAGCGAGGAGTTCGCCGTAATAGTGCTCGACCTGCGCATGCCCAACGTCTCGGGGCTCGAACTCCTGCCGCAGATCGTCTCGCAGTACCCGCACATAAAGGTGATCGTCGCCACGGCCGACAACGAGGTGGAAACGGTGGTGAGCTGCATCAAGGAAGGCGCCTTCGACTACCTGGTGAAGCCGATCGACGTGAAGCGCCTGGTGACCTCGGTAAGGAAGGCGCTGGAACTCCGCTGCCTCTCCAACGAGCTTTCCGTACTGAAGCAGTACATGTTCACCGACCGCCTGGACCACCCGGAGGCGTTCAAGAGCGTCGTCACCGGCAACAAGGCGATGCGCGCCATCTTCCAGTACATAGAGGTGGTCGCAGGGACCAGACAGCCGGTCACCATCACCGGCGAGACCGGCACCGGGAAGGAGCTGATCGCCCGTGCCATACACAACCTGAGCGGCTGTAGCGGGGAGTACGTGGCGCTGAACGTGGCGGGACTCGACGACAACATGTTCTCGGACACCCTGTTCGGCCACAGAAAAGGGGCCTACACCGGCGCCGACCAGGCCAGGGACGGGCTGATAGCGCGCGCCGCCGGAGGGACGCTGTTTCTCGACGAGATCGGCGATCTGAACGAGATGTCGCAGATCAAGCTGCTTCGCCTTTTGCAGGAGCAGGAGTATTACCCGGTCGGTTCGGACTTCATCAAGAAAAGCGATGCCCGCATCGTGCTTGCCACCAACCGCGACCTGCAGGAGATGATCAAGCAGGGGAGGTTCAGAAACGACCTGTACTACCGGCTTTGCGGCCACCGGGTGCATCTCCCCCCCCTGCGCGAGCGGCTGGACGACATCCCGCTTCTCCTGGACCACTTCCTCGGCTCCGCCGCGGAGTGCCTGGGAAAGAAAAAGCCGACCCCCCCGCCGGAGCTCGCCGTCATGCTCGCCCTGTACCATTTCCCCGGCAACATCAGGGAGCTGGAGGCGCTGGTCTTCGACGCCGTGATGCGCCACGGCTCGGGGATACTTTCCATGGAGAGCTTCCGAGGCGTGATCGGGGACGAGCGACCCGCCCCCAAGCCCCGTCCCGCGACGGCGCCCCCCTGCAGCGACGAGAGCCCGCTCTACGCCATCTTCGGGCACTTCCCGACGCTGGACGAGATCGAGCAGTACATGATCGGGGAGGCGATGAAGCTCGCCAAGGGGAACCAGGGGCTGGCGGGGAAGATCCTCGGGATGGGTCGGCAGACCCTGAACAAGCGGTTGAAACTGCAGTCGACCTAGTACGGGACCCGGACCAGTCGCTCAGATGAACGCGAAGGGTGCGCAGCGGACGCTAAAAGGCTTTGGGGGCAGACCCTTGAGCCTTTTTTTCTGCGCGCCTTGCGGGTGCTGTAGCGTCCTTAGCGTCGCACCGTCCCGCCTTCACGCCGCTATTTGCACCCGAAGCGGCCGCACCGCCTCCCCTCGCGACCCGGCAAAAGCCCTCCGCCATTTCTCCCTCCTCAATTGTCAATCGATTTCCAATTGATATGCTTTGTCTCGTTGTGCCCGGAACCGCCGGAAACCGCCACTGACCGGGTATTCCCACCTCCCCGCCACATTCAGGCGAAAAGGTCAAAGCCATGAATAAAACTGCAGGCGCCCAGCCGGGCTTCCCCCCGGCCCAGTTCGACCACGGATCGTGCGGCGTAGGGTTCGTCGTCAGCATGAAGGGGGAGAAGTCGCACGACATCGCAAGGCAGGCCATCGACCTCCTGGTCAACCTGGACCACCGGGGAGGGCTTGGCTGCGAGTTGAACACCGGCGACGGCGCCGGCATCCTGATGCAGATCCCGGACAGCTTCCTGCGCGCCCAGCTCGCGCCTCTTGGCGTCAGCCTCCCCTCCCCCGCCGACTACGGCGTAGGCATGATATTCACCTCCAGGGATGCCGCGGAGCGGGAGCGCGCCCGGCAGATAATGGAGGCGATCGTCGCCTCGGAAAGGCAGCAGATCATCGGGTGGCGCGACATACCCACAGACAACGCCACGTTGGGCAGGACCGCCAGGGCAGCGGAGCCGTTCATGCGCCAGCTCTTCATAGCGCGCGGCGCCGACTGCCCTGACCGGCTCTCCTTCGAACGCCGCCTCTACCTCATCAGGAAACGCTCGGTGAACGAGATCCGCAGAAGCGGCATCGATCCTTACTGGTACGTGGCGAGCCTTTCCAGCAGGACCCTGGTCTACAAGGGGATGCTGACCACCGGGCAACTCGACGCCTACTACCCGGACCTCATGGACCGGCGCATGGAGACGGCCCTCGCCCTGGTGCACTCGCGCTTTTCGACCAACACGCTCCCCATCTGGGACCGCTCGCACCCCTACCGCCTGCTGGCCCACAACGGCGAGATCAACACGCTCAGGGGGAACATCAACTGGATGGCCGCCCGCAAGCGCCGCCTCGCCAGCGAGCTCTTCGGCGAGGATATATCGAAGATCCACCCGGTGATAAACACCAACGGCTCCGATTCCGCCATGTTCGACAACTGCCTGGAGCTGCTGGTGATGGGGGGGCGCCCGCTGCCGCACGCGGTCATGATGATGATCCCGCAGCCGTGGGAGAACCACGAGTCGATGAGCCCGGAGCTGAAGGCATTCTACCAGTACCACGCCTGCCTGATGGAGCCCTGGGACGGCCCCGCCGCCCTCGCCTTCACGGACGGACGCTACATAGGAGCGGTGCTTGACCGAAACGGCCTGCGTCCGTTGCGCTATTACGTCACCTGCGACGGAGTCGTGGTCATGGCTTCCGAGGCGGGGGTACTCCCGATCGAGCCGGAACGGGTCGTGGAAAAGGGGCGCGTGCAGCCGGGGAGGATGTTCCTGGTGGACCTGGCACAGGGGCGGATCGTGCCCGACCAAGAGATCAAGGACGAGCTCGCCGCGCAGCACCCCTATGCCCGGTGGCTCGAGGAGCACCAGCTGACCCTCGACGAGCTTCCCAAGGGGAGCGGGGACCCGCCCGAAGAGCCGGCCACGCTCCTGGAGCGCCAGCAGGCGATGGGGTACAGCTACGAGGATATCCGCTTCATCCTGGAGCCGATGGGCAGAGACGGGGTGCAGCCAATAGGGTCGATGGGGACCGACACCCCGCTCGCCGTCCTCTCGGACCGCCCGCAGCTTCTTTACAACTACTTCAAGCAGCACTTCGCCCAGGTCACCAACCCGCCGATAGACCCGATCCGCGAGGAGCTGGTCACCTCGACCTCGACCTTGCTCGGCTGCCAGGGAAACCTGCTCGACCCGGCCCCCGAGTGCGCCAGGCTGATCCGGCTGCCGCACCCGATCCTGAGAGACCGGGAGCTGGAAAAGCTGCGGGAGATCGACCAGCCGGGCTTCTCGGCGCGGACTCTGTCATTGCTGTTCCCGGCCGGGACCGGCCCCGGCTCGCTGGAAGCCGCCCTGGATCAGCTCTTCGAAGCGGCGGACCGGGCCATCGAAACCGGGCACAACATCCTGATCCTGTCGGACAGGGGGGTCAGCCGCGACCTGAGCGCCATCCCCGCGCTCCTTGCCCTCTCCGCTTTGCATCACCACCTGATCAGAAACGGCAACCGCACCCGAGCGGGCCTCGTGGTCGAATCCGCGGAGCCGCGCGAGGTGCACCATTTCGCCTGCCTGATAGGGTACGGCGCCGACGCCGTCAACCCCTACCTCGCCTTCGAGACGCTCACGGACATGATCCGCCAGGGGATGCTCGCCGGAGTCGACCAGGAGACGGCGGCGGGACATTTTGTGAAGGGGGTGGTGAAAGGTGTGGTGAAGACCATGGCGAAGATGGGAATTTCCGCCATCCAGAGCTACCGCGGCGCCCAGATCTTCGAAGCGGTCGGCCTGCACAGCTCGGTCGTCGAGCGCCACTTCACCTGGACTACCTCGCGCATCGAGGGGGTGACCCTGCTGGAGATCGAGACGGAGCTTCTCTCGCGCCACGGGGCAGCCTTCCCCAGGAGAGCTGCGCCGCCGAGAACGCTGGAGCCGGGCGGCGCGTACCAGTGGCGCAAGGAGGGAGAGGAGCACCTCTTCAACCCGCTTTCCATCCACGCGCTGCAAAAGGCGACCCGCAACAACGACTACGCCCAGTTCAAGCTCTTTTCCTCCCTGATCAACGAGCAGTCGGTCAAGCACCTCACCTTGCGCGGCCTCCTGGAGTTCCGGGAGGTCGAGCCCATCCACATCGACGAGGTCGAGCCGGTGGAAAAGATAGTGCGCCGCTTCAAGACCGGTGCCATGTCCTACGGCTCCATCAGCCGGGAGGTGCACGAGACCCTTGCCATCGCCATGAACCGCATCGGCGGCAAGTCCAACACCGGCGAGGGGGGCGAAGACCCCGAGCGCTACGTCTGGAGCAACGAGTCGGGAGACTCAAAGAACAGCGCCATCAAGCAGGTGGCCTCGGCGCGCTTCGGGGTTACCAGCCAGTACCTCAGCAACGCGCAGGAGATCCAGATCAAGATGGCGCAGGGTGCCAAGCCGGGCGAAGGGGGGGAACTCCCGGGGCTGAAGGTCCACCCCTGGATCGCGAAGACCAGGCACACCACCCCGGGGGTCGGGTTGATCTCCCCCCCGCCGCACCACGACATCTACTCGATCGAGGACCTGGCGCAGCTGATCCATGACCTGAAGAACGCCAACCGGCAGGCGCGGATAAGCGTGAAGCTGGTCTCGGAATCCGGCGTGGGCACAGTGGCCGCCGGGGTCGCCAAGGCCCACGCGGACGTGGTTCTCATCAGCGGCTACGACGGCGGCACCGGCGCCTCTCCGCTTTCCTCCATCAGGCACGCCGGGCTCCCCTGGGAGATCGGGCTTGCGGAGACCCACCAGACCCTGATCAGGACCGGGCTCCGCGGGAGGATCGCGGTGGAGACGGACGGGCAGCTGAAGACCGGGCGGGACGTCGCCGTTGCCGCGCTTCTCGGGGCCGAGGAGTTCGGCTTCGCAACCGCCCCGCTGGTGACGCTCGGTTGCCTGATGATGCGGGTCTGCCACCTGAATACCTGCCCGGTCGGTGTGGCCACCCAGGACCCGCGCCTGCGCGAGAAGTTCGCCGGCAAGCCGGAGTACGTCGTCAACTTCATGAAGTTCGTGGCACAGGAGCTGCGCGAGATCATGGCCCAGCTCGGCATGCGCACCGTCGACCAGATGGTCGGCCGCACGGACCTGCTCCAGCCGATGAACGCGATCGAGCACTGGAAGGCGAAGGGGCTCGACCTTTATCCCCTTTTGTACCAGCCGCTACTCGACCCGGAGGTAAACCGCTACTGCGTGGAGAAGCAGAACCACGGCCTGGAGCAATCGCTGGACATGACGCTCCTGCTCGATCTCTGCAGACCCGCTGTCGAGCGAGGTGAGGCGGTGCGCGCGGAGCTCGCCATCGGCAACGTGAACCGTGTGGTGGGGACCATAGTGGGCAACGAGATCACCAAGCGCCATGGCGCCGAAGGGCTCCCGGACGGCACGGTGCAGCTCCGCTTCCGGGGAAGCGCCGGCCAGAGTTTCGGCGCCTTCATCCCGCGCGGGATGACGCTGGAGCTGGAGGGAGATGCCAACGACTACCTGGGCAAGGGGCTCTCCGGCGGCAGGATCGTCCTCTACCCGCCAAAGGGGTCCGGGTTCGCGGCCGAGGAGAACATCATCACCGGGAACGTCGCCTGCTACGGGGCTACCAGCGGCGAGGTGTACATCCGCGGCATGGCCGGCGAGCGCTTTTGCGTGCGCAATTCCGGGGCAAGGGCCGTCGTCGAGGCGGTAGGCGACCACGGCTGCGAGTACATGACCGGCGGGTGTGTGGCGGTGCTCGGCCCCACCGGGCGGAACTTCGCCGCGGGGATGAGCGGCGGGGTCGCCTACGTGCTGGATCGGGAAGGGGATTTTTCCAGCCGCTGCAACGGCCAGATGGTGCAGCTGGAGCCGCTCGAGGAAGAGGACAAAGCGGAGCTGAAGGCGATGATAGAGCGGCACGGAACGCTGACCTGCAGCAGCAGGGCGGCGGCCATACTCGGGGAGTGGGAGTCCAGCCTGCCGAAGTTCGTGAAAGTGATGCCCAAGGACTACAAGCGGGTGCTCAAGGCGCTGGCCAGGGCGAGGGAGGCCGGGCTCACCGGCGACGAAGCGATGGAGGCCGCCTTCGAGGAGAACCTGCGCGACAGCGCCAGGGTCGGCGGCGGGTAAAAAAACTCAGATCTGTCAGATCTGATCGATCTGACCAACCCGTCAGATTCCAAAGGAAACGAAAAATGGGCAAACCAACAGGCTTCATGGAGTACCCCCGGGAGCTCCCGGCAGACCGCACCGTAGAGGCGCGCCTTGGCGACTGGCAGGAGTTCCACCTGCAGATGCCGCAGGAAAAACTCAGGGAACAGGGAGCCCGCTGCATGGACTGCGGCACCCCGTTTTGCCATACCGGCATGCTCTTGAACGGCATGGCATCCGGCTGCCCCGTCTACAACCTGATCCCGGAATGGAACGACCTGGTTTACCGCAACCTCTGGCGCCAGGCGCTGGACAGGCTGCACCGCACCAACAACTTCCCGGAATTCACCGGGCGAGTCTGCCCTGCACCTTGCGAGGGTTCCTGCGTCCTCGGACTGGACGCGCCCGCGGTCACCATCAAAAACATCGAGGCGAGCATAGCGGACCGGGGGTGGCAGGAGGGATGGATAGTGCCGGAACCGCCGCAGCTGCGCACCGGCAGGAAGGTGGCCGTGGTGGGATCGGGCCCTGCCGGGCTCTCCGCCGCCGCCCAACTGAACCGTGCCGGCCACAGCGTGACCCTCTTCGAGCGCTCGGACCGTCCCGGCGGACTGCTCATGTACGGCATACCCAACATGAAGCTCGACAAGGAACGAGTGGTCCTGCGCCGGCTGGAACAGATGGAGGCCGAAGGGGTCAACTTCGTCTGCAGCACGGAGATCGGCACAGATTATCCGGCCAAGCGGCTGCTCAGCGAGTTCGATGCAGTGTTGCTGGCTCTCGGAGCCGGCAGGGCTCGCGATCTCTCGGTGGACGGGCGGCATCTCCAGGGGATACATTTCGCCATGGATTTCCTTACCGACAACACCAGGGCGATACTCGAGCGTTCCGAGAGGCTCATCAGCGCCAGTGGCAAGGATGTGGTGATAATCGGCGGGGGGGACACCGGCACCGACTGCGTGGCGACCTCCCTGCGCCAGGGGTGCCGCAGCGTGACCCAGCTAGAGATACTCCCCAGGCCGCCTGAGAAGCGGAGCGCGAACAACCCCTGGCCGGAGTGGCCGCTGATCTACGGTATGGATTACGGCCAGCAGGAGGCCGCGGCGGCGTTCGGCAGCGATCCGCGCCTGTACGCGACCTCAGCCCTCGGCTTTCAGCCCGGCGCCGACGGCGCGGTTGCCTCTGTGCGGAGCATAGGGGTTACGTGGGAGGGTGACGGCGAAGGCATACTGATGCCGAAGCAGCAGCCCGGGACCGAAAAGGAGCACCCGGCGCAGCTCGTGCTCCTGGCGATGGGGTTTCTCGGACCGGAGCAGCAACTCCTGGACGCCCTGGGGTTGACGAAGAACCCCAACGGCACCGTGGCAGCGGCATTCGGGAACTACAGCACCAGCATCCCCGGCGTCTTCGCCGCAGGGGACTGCCGCAGGGGACAGAGCCTGGTGGTCTGGGCGTTCAATGAAGGGCGAGGCGCAGCGAGGGAGTGCGACAGGTACCTGATGGGGGAGACCGACCTCCCTTAGCTCCCCTTGCAGGGAGGGAGCATCAAGGCATCCGGAAATGTTCGGCCACCATCCCCTGAGCCAGGTCCATGGAGGATGTGAAGGCGGGCGAGATCGGATTCAGTACGTGGAGCGACGAGCCGTCCGCCACCACCAGGAAATCCATCACCAACTGCTTGGTCTCCCAGTCCACCAACTGCGGCCTGATGCCGACCTTGGATGCCGCAACCAGATCGTCCGGCGAGAGCCCTTTCACAAGCCTGGCCGCGTCCCTGTAGAAGTAGGAAGGAAGG
>Ga0209317_1001061_pt1 | contig 26788 bp, 23 predicted proteins | sample RifGroB2_FD_183994 | JGI IMG/M metagenome (GOLD analysis project Ga0209317, IMG submission 183994) | Soil microbial communities from Rifle, Colorado, USA - Groundwater B2 (SPAdes) (version 2) | ecosystem: Environmental > Terrestrial > Soil > Unclassified | place: Rifle, Colorado | collected...
CCTGCCGCGCCACCCGTCGCAGCTTTACGAGGCGTTGCTGGAGGGGCCGGTGATGTTCCTCATCCTGTTCGCCATCTCCCGGAAGGTGAACAAGGACGGGGTTGTCGTCTGGGCCTTCATCGCGTTGTACGGTTTGTTCCGCTTCCTGGTGGAATTCGTCAGGGAGCCGGACGAGCAGATCGGTTACCTCTTCGGGGCGCTCTCGATGGGGCAGATGCTTAGCCTGCCGATGTTCCTACTGGGGGCGGCCATGGTGGTTCAGCGCTACAGGCGGGGTGATTGAGGGATCAGGTCAGTTTCTTCTTCATCTCCAGGATGTTTTCGGTGCAGTTCTTCCTGTAGCGCACCGAGTCCATCAACGAGCGTATCAGGAAGATGCCCCGCCCACGGTCCTCAAGTTCCTCGAAGTTCGGGGCGGGGATGGAGTTGATGTCGAACCCTTGTCCGTCGTCATAGACCCTGATGGTCAGATCGTTCATGTGTATGCTGATCACGATGCGGACCAGCTTTTCCGGCTCCTTTGGCCCCGCGTGCTTGATGGCGTTCACCATCGCCTCGGTCAGGACCAGGTTCAGATGGTAGGCCAGGACCTCCTTGTCTCCGCTGTACTTCTCCAGCTCGCGGGCGATGTCCTCTCCGATCTTCCCGATGAGACTCAGGTAACGGGTCTTGTTGGGGACCTTTATGTCGACCTCGATCGTGTTTCCTTCCATCTGGCGCCTCGCTTACGAATTAAAATTTTCTACAGCCTCCACGGTGGACGGGAAGATCTCGAAGACCCTGTGCAGGCGGGTCAGTTCGAACATCGACTTCACCTGTGACTGCAGCGAGGATAGTTTCAGGTTCCCCTGGTGCGAAATCGCGTTCTTGAAGCCGGAAACAAGGGCGCCCAGCCCTGAGCTGTCGATGAAACGGACTTCCTTCAGGTCTATCAGCACGTTCTTCTTCCCATCCTCGAAAAGCTTCTGCACCGAGCTTTTCAGCTCCGTCGAGTTATGGGCGTCCAACCGCTCCTCTTTAACGTATATGATGACAACGTCGTTCCTCGTCTCGCTCGCTAGGTTCATGATCCCTCTCCTTGTACTTTATGAGGTACGAAATGTGCAGCCTGATTCATTGTGCAATAAGCGCGGTTATTTAGCAAGAGGCGCCGTCCGCGCCGTTTTTAACCACCTTCATGACTACCATGGAAATGTCATCCTGTAAAGGAGCCGGCCCGGAGTAGGCCGTCACCTCGTAAAGGACCCGGTCGAGTATGGTTTCCGGGTCCTGGTCCAGCATCCCGGAGAGGAGGGTGCAAAGTCTCGTTTCGCCGAAGAGTTCGCCCGATTCCCTTTGCGCCTCGATGATGCCGTCCGTGTATATGAACAGAAGATCCCCAGGCTCAAGCGCCACGCTTTTCTCCTCGAACGCCACTTCCTGCCTGACCCCGAGTATCAGCCCCTCCGCATCGAGCTCCTGCCAGGCCCCGGCGCGAAACAGCAGAGGGCGGGTGTGCCCCGCGTTGGCATAGCTCAGAGTGCCGGTGATGCCGTCGTACTTGGCGCAGAACATGGTGATGAAAAGCTCGGCGCGGGTCAGGTCCTCGTAGAGCAGCTCGTTTAGCACCCGGAGCAGATCCTTGGCCGAGCGGGGCTCCTGCATCTGGGCCCGGAGCACGCTCCTGGTCTCCACCATGATGAGGGCGGCACCGACGCTGTGGCCGGAGACGTCAGCCATGACGATATCCACCAGCGCCTCGCCGCTTTGGAAAAAGTCGTAGTAGTCCCCGCCTACGTGTGTCGCCGGCACGCAGCGGCTGGCGATCCTGGCTCCATGCACCAGCGGCGCCGAATCGGGAAGCAGCGAGAGCTGGATCTGCTTGGCGAGCTCCAGATCCCGGGTCACGCGCGCGTTTTCCAAAAGCGCCTTCTCCTTTTGCCTTCTCTCCTCCTCGCGTGCTTCCCGCTCCTCGACGATGTTTATCGCCTGGGCCAGTTGCCCCGCAAGGCTCTCCAGAAGCTCCACGAACTGCTCCGTGAAGAGTCCCACGATGGAGCGGGAGAAGACCGAGAGAATGCCGACCGGGGGCGACCCTTCGCTGGCGATCGGGATATGCGCGAAGGACTTGATCCCTTCGCGCCGGAAGATTTCCTTGGCGATCGGCTTGGTAATGAAGGCGGTATCGTTGAAGAACTCCGTCCTTCTGCCGAGAAACGCCTCCCCCACGTGGGTATCTATCTCAAGTATCCGGTCCTCGGCGGTGATCCGCTCCCCCCCCTCGCCCTTGAAGGAGCGCACATGCAGCACGCCGCGCTCGTTTAACACCCTGATCACGCAGAGGTCGAGCTTGAACTCCCTCAATAACAGGGCGAGCAGATCCTCCATGATGATGTCCAGTTCCAGCGAACGGTTCATGATCTCCGAGGCGCGCAGCCGGACGAAGAGCGCCTCCCTGCTCTGGTCGAGCGAGGTGCGCACGGTGGAGAAGATGTCGTAGACCGGTTCCATCCTGGAGCCTATGTCGGAGAGAAAGCTCTCCACCACGGCGCCTGCCGCGGCACCCCCCAGCGAGGCGGCCAGGGTCTTCTCCACGAACCTCTTCAGATTGGGGAGCTCGAACTCGGAAACTCCGCCCTTGCCGTCTATCTCCCGGTTGCCCAGGTAGTCGCTGATCGCCGCGTGGGCCTGCGGCTCTCCTATGAACTTCGACATAAGGTTCACGAACTGAACGATGGTGACCGGCTTGGAAAGCCTTTTTGTCTCCCACTGCGGCGCCGTGCTCTCCGGCGAGAAAACCTTCACGAACCTGTCCACCTGTTCGCTCTCCTTTTCGCCCTGCCCAAGGAGTATGGAGAGGAAAAGGTAGGCGGCGATATTCACGAACATGCTCCAGAAGAGCGCATGGGTCCAGGGGTCGAGACCGGACAGCCCGAAGAGCGCCTGAGGCTTCAAAAGCTCCAGGCCCAGGGGGCCGTGCAGCAGTATCTCCGACTGCCACCCCCCGGTCTGCACCAGCGAGGGGAAGAGCAGGGTGTAGAGCCAGACCGCGAATCCCAGCAGGAGTCCCGTCAGGGCGCCGGTCTTGTTCCCCCGCGGCCAGTACAACCCCCCGATGAGCGCCGGGGCGAACTGCACCGCCGCGGAGAACGAGATCAACCCCATATTTGCCAGCATGTAGCTTTCGCCGACTATGCTCTGGTACAGGTAGCCAAGCATGATGACGAGGACGATGCCGAACCGCTTCAGGTTGATGAGCAAAAGCGGAAACCAGGTCCGGGGCTTGAGCCTCACCACCACCGGCATCAGCACGTGGTTCAGCAGCATGGTCGATACCGCGATCGATTCCACCATGACCATCCCGGCCGAGGCGGAAAAACCGCCCAGGAAGGCGACCAGGGCAAGCCAGGGGTACCCCTCCCGCATCGGCAGGGTGAGCACGAAGTAGTCCGCGCCGGCGGAGCTTCCGGTCAGCAGGATACCGGCCAGGGCGATCGGCATGACGAAAAGGTTCATCAGGAACATGTAGGCGGGGAAACGCCAGGAGGCGCTATTCAGGTGCGACTCGTGCGCGTTTTCCAGCACCATGATCTGAAACTGACGTGGCAGCAGCATCACGGCGCTCATGGAGAGGACGAGCAGGCTGAACATCGAGGAATAGGAATTCTCGCCGCTTTCGCCCAGGGTGGTGAGCCGGGTGAGCAGGGCCGGGTCCTTTGCGTTGATGCGCGAGAAGATGTCCCCCATGCCGTTGAAAATGCCGTAGGTGATGAAGACACCCACGGCAAGCATCGCGACCAGTTTGACGATCGACTCCAGGGCGATGGCCGCCACCAGGCCGTCGTGCCGTTCGGCCGAGACCAGATGCCTCGCTCCGAAAAAGACGCTGAAAACGGCGAGCAGCAGCGCGGTGAACAGCCCGGGGTGGGGGGAGGGGAAATAAAAACCCTCCATCAGGCCGAAATGGAAATCGTGGTAGCCGGTGATGATGGTGAAGGAGGTGGCGACCGCCCTCAACTGGAGGGCTATGTACGGCATGATCCCCATCAGGGTTATCACCGTGATGATGGCGCCGAGCCACTGGGAGTTGCCGTAGCGGGAGCTGATGAAGTCGGCGATGGAGGTGATGTTGTTTTCCTTGGAGACCCTGACTATCTTCTTTAGCAGGAACCACCAGGTGAAGGCGGTCAGGGTGGGGCCCAGGTAGATCGGGAGAAAATCGATGCCGGTGGTCGCCGCCTTGCCGACGCTTCCGTAGAAGGTCCACGAGGTGGCGTAGACCGCGATGGAGAGCGCGTAGACCGCCGGGTTCGCCGTGATGCTCCGGCCTGCCTTTTGCCGCCGGTCGGCGTAATAGGCCACCAGGAAAAGGATCGCTATGTATAATAGGGCGGTGCCCCAGACCCAGTTGTCGTCGAGCATCAGGGCTGCCCCCTGGTGTCGGAATCCTTCCTCGCGGCGCGGCTGAAAAGGTAGACGATGAAGATCGAAAAGACCCAGCCGATGAGCAGGTAGAGATAGAGAAGCGGTATGCCGAAGGGGAGCGTCGGCTTGTTGAAGATGCTTATGAAGGGATAGTTCATCATGACCATGCCGAGGACGAAGAAGATCACCCAGGTATCCTTCAGCTTGAGCCGCCTGATGACCAGGTCTGTGATCCTCTTCATATCGGGAGCCCCATCTCTCTTAAGGTCAGGTCGACCGCGGCCAGGACGGGGAGGGTGCTGTCAACGAGTATCGACTCGCCCTGCGCCGGGGGCTCGAACTCCGCCTGCTGCCTGTGGAAATGCTCCCATCTGCCGTCGGAGACCTGGTTCGGGTCTAGGCGGCGCGCCTCCAGGCGCTCCCGGATCAGGTGCTCCGGGCAGTGCGTCTCTATCAGGAAGAACGGGGCTCCCAGCTGCGCGGCCAGGCGGCGGAAGGCGTCGCGGTCGCTTGAACGCCGGAAGGTGGCGTCCACGACGATGCCTTTTCCGTTCTCAAGCGCCTGCCTGGCCTCCTGCAAGAGCGCCCGGTAGGTAGCCCGGTCCGCTTCCGGCGTGTATATCCCGGCTCGGTAAGCGTCCCCCGCGGTTGCTGCGGCCGGCCGGCCGGTGAGTTCTTTGCGGACCAGGTCGGAGCGCCGCAACAAAAGGCCGAGCTCGAAGCTCAGTTGCCCGGCCAGGGTGCTCTTGCCGCTCCCCATCAAGCCGCAGGTGATGACCAGGGAGGGGGGGAGCCTTCCCCTGAGCGTATAGCCGCGCGAGAGGCGAAAATAGCCGATCGCCTCCTCCTTCGCCTCGGCAAACCGCTCGGGAGCGAGCGCCGGATCTTTCAACCTGAAGCTCTTCACCTTGCCGCGCACGAAGGCGCGGTAAGCCTTGTAAAAGTCAAGCAGCGCCGGAAGCCCGGTGTCCGCCGTGGCATCCAGGTACGCCTCAAGAAGTGCAAGGGAGAGGTCGGGACGAGCGGCATGTTCCAGGTCCATCAGGAGAAAGGCCAGGTCCGCCGCCGTGTCGATGTAGCGGAACCGCTCGTTGAACTCGATGCAGTCGAAGATGCAGATCTTGTCGGTCAGGCAGATGTTGCCGGAGTGCAGGTCGCCGTCGCACTCCCTGATGAACCCCCCCGCCACGCGGGAGAGAAACAGATCCTCGTGGTCGCGCAGGAACCCTTCCACCCAGTGGCGGATTACCGCCAGTTCCGCCGTCGAGATGGTCACCCCCTGGAACGGCTCGGTCTGCCTGAAATTCTCCTCCCAGTTGCCCCGGATGACGGTCGTGCTGCCGCAGGCGTCTATGAGCGGTCCCCTGGCGGCCTCGCCGTGAAATGCCGCTATTACCCGGGCTATCTGCGCCATCTGCCCGGGGCCCACCTCGCCGCGCTGCAAAAGGATATCGAGCATGCGCTCCTCGGGGAGTCTCTTCATCTTCACGGCGTAGTCGATCACCTTGCCGCCGCCTGCAAAAGAGGCGCCCCGGGCGGTCTCGCGCAATTCCACTACCCCCAGGTAGATGTCTGGACAGAGGCGGCGGTTTAGCCGTACCTCCTCCTCGCAGTAGAAACGGCGCCGGTCCAGCGTGGTGAAGTCCAAAAAGCCGAAATCGACCGGTTTCTTCACCTTGTAGACCAGGTGGTCGGTCAGGAAGATAAAAGAGATATGGGTCTCGATCAGGCGCACCTCTGCCGTGGGCTCCGGGTAGGCCTTTTTCTCAAGTAGCGATTTTATAAGCTTTTGAATCATCGTTTTGCTCATAAGCAGGCGATTTAATTTAAGAATACTACCATACAGCAATAGCGGCGCAACAGCATAAAATTGAGGTAAATGTTGTTTGACGCTTCTGGCTATTTATGTTAGCTTTTCATGTACTAACCGCGCCATCCCTCGGGATACTGTATCCCACAAGGATGCCGCGTTTTTTTAGGTTTTTGTCGTCGGAAATCTACCGAAGCCACAGGTACCCCATGACCCAGAAGTGTCTAGCTCTGCTTTTCCTTACCCTGATGATCAATGCCTGCGCCACCGAAGGCGTCCTTGGGACAGCGCCCATGCCGGGGCAGGCCCCTGTAACCGCTTCCGACGCCGCTGCCGCCGCCGCTTCCAGTGAGGAAGGCAATACCTTGTACCTGTTCGCCCTGGCGCGGCTACGCACTGCCGAGGGTGACCGGGAGGGGGCGCTCGCCCTGTTGCAGCGCGCCATTGAGGCCGATCCCGCCGCCCCTTACCTCCATATCGCCGCCGCACAGATCCACCTGCAGCAAAACCGCTCCGAGGAGGCGCTGGCCGAATGCCTGACCGCCATCAGGATCGATCCGACCTTCCTCCCTGCGCAGCTTCTGGCCGGGAATATCCTGATCACCATGCAGCGGGAGAAGGAGGCCATCGCCTATTTCAAGAAGGTGATGGAACTCGACCCGGCCAGGGAGGAGGTCTACCTGCACGTGGCGATCTTCTACCTGAAGCAGTTCGAGTACGAGCAGGCCGTCGACACGCTGAAGGCGCTGGTGAAAGCGGCGCCTGATTCGGCGCTTGGCTACTACTACCTTGCCAAGACCTACGACCAGATGAAGCTGCCGCGCGAGGCGCTCACCTATTACAAGAAGGCCGTGGAACTGAAGCCTGATTTCGAGCAGGCACTCATAGAGATGGGGATATCGCAGGAGACCCAGGGACTTCTGAGCGACGCCATCGAGAGCTACAAGTACCTTCTGGAGATAAACCAGGCCAACGCCAATGTGATACAGCATTTGGCGCAGCTCTACATCCAGCAGAAGCGCCTTGACGAGGCCCTGGCCCTTTTGCAGGAAAGGGGTGGGAACACCCTGGAAAACTCGCGTAAGATCGGCTTGCTGTTGCTCGAGCTGGAACGCTATGACGAGGCGGTGAAAACCTTTCAGGAGATTTTGAAGGTAGAGCCGGCCTCCCAGCAGGTGCGCTTCTATCTGGGGACCGTCTTCGAGGAGATGGAGGATGTAGATCAGGCGATCGCCGAATTCCAGAAGATTCCAAGGGACTCGACCTATTACCTCGATGCGGTCGGACACCTGGCTTACCTGTACAAGGAGAAGGGGGACCCGGCCAAAGGGGTGGCCCTGCTGAAGGAAGAGATAGGCCGGCAGCCGGCCCGTGTGGAAACATACCTGCACCTGGCTGGTCTTTACGAATCGATGGAGCGCTTCCAGGACGGCGTCGACACGCTGAAAACGATGGACGCGAAGCTTCAGGCCGACCCGCGGGTGCTGTTTCGCCTCGGCATCCTCCATGACAAGATGGGGCAGAAGGAACTTTCGGTAGCCATGATGAAGCGGGTGCTGGCGGCGACCCCCAATGACGCCCAGGCCCTCAACTACCTGGGATACACCTACGCGGAGATGGGGGTGAACCTGGAGGATGCGCTTTCCTTCCTGAAGAGGGCGGTGGTTCTCAAGCCGGACGACGGCTTCATCCTGGACAGCCTCGGCTGGGTCTATTTCAAGCTGAAACGTTACGGCGAGGCGATCACCCAACTGGAGCGAGCCGCGCAGCTCTCCGAAAACGACGCCACCGTGGTCGGGCATCTGGCCGATGCCTACTGCGCTGCGCGCTCCTATAAAAAGGCGCTTCCCCTGTACAGGAAGCTGCAGAAGATGGAGCCGGAGCAGACGACGGAGCTTGCCGAAAAAATCAGGCGCTGCCGCCAGGAAAGCGCCGAGAAATGAATTTCCCCCGCTGCCTTACCCTGCTTCTTGCGGCCCTCATTTTAGTCGGCTGCGCCGAGGGCGCGCCCGATGAAAAGGTGCGTTCCGGGAGCGGGGTGCTTGCCCGGGGGGACGCCCTTGTTACCGGCAGCATCGGCGAGCCTTCCAACCTGATCCCGATTCTTTCCGCCGATTCCGCCTCAAGCGATGTAGCGGGTCTGGTCTACAACGGTCTGGTACGCTACGACAAGAACCTGAAACTGGAGGGGGACCTGGCCAAATCGTGGGAAGTATCCCCCGATGGCCTGGAGATCACCTTCCATCTGCGCCGCGGGGTCAAATGGCACGACGGCCACGAGTTCACCTCCCGCGACGTACTCTATACCTACCGCGTCACCATCGATCCCAAAACTCCTACCGCCTATGCGGAGGATTTTAAGCAGGTGCAAAGCGCGCAAGCTCTCGACTCCCACACTTTCCGGGTCCGCTACGCAAAGCCGTTCGCGCCCGCGCTCGCCTCCTGGGGGATGCCGATCCTTCCCGCGCATCTTCTGGAGGGAAAGGAGATCACGAAGAGCCCGCTTTCGCGCAGTCCGATCGGCACCGGTCCCTTCGTCTTCAAGGAGTGGATACCGGGGCAGAGGGTAACGCTTGAGAGCTTTCCCGATTACTACGAGGGCGCGCCGCGCCTGTCGCGCTACATCTACCGCATCATACCGGACAGCTCGACCATGTACATGGAGCTCAAGGCCGGCGGCATCGACATGATGGGGCTCTCTCCCGTGCAGTACCAGCGCCAGACCGACACCAGGGAGTTCCTGTCGCGCTTCAACAAATACCGTTACCCCGCCTCCGCCTACACCTATCTGGGATACAACCTGCGCCTGCCGCTTTTCCAGGACCGCAGGGTGCGCGAGGCGATTACCCGCGCCATCAACAAGGAAGAGATCATCCAGGGCGTGCTGCTCGGCATGGGGCAGATCGCCCACGGCCCCTACAAGCCGGGTACCTGGGCCTACAAAGCGCAGGTGGCCGATCCTTCCTACGATCCGGCGCGCGCTACCGTCCTTTTGAAGGAAGCCGGTTTCGTCATGGGGAAGGACGGCATACTGGCCAAGGACGGCAGGCAGCTCAGCTTCACCATCATGACCAATCAGGGGAACGACCAGAGGTTGAAGTGCGCCCAGATTATTCAGAGGCGCCTGAAGACGGTAGGAATCGATGTGAAGATCCGTGTCATGGAATGGGCGTCGTTTCTCACCAACTTCATCGACAAGGGGAGGTTCGAAGTGGTGCTGCTTGGCTGGACCATCTCCCAGGACCCGGACCTCTACGACGTCTGGCACTCGTCCAAGACCGGCCCCAAGGAGCTCAACTTCGTGGGATACAAGAACCCCGAGTTGGACCGGTTGATCGTGGCGGGGAGGGGGACCTTCGATGTCGAGAAGAGGCGGGCCAGCTATTACCGGATTCAGGATATTCTGGCGCACGACCAGCCTTACACCTTCCTGTATGTCCCCGACGCGCTTCCCGTGGTCTCCTCCAGGATCCAGGGGATCGAGCCCGCTCCCGCGGGGATCATGCACAACCTGATCAAGTGGCACGTAAAGGCAATTGACGATTGACGATTGACAATTGACAATTTCCTCCCTTTCCGGGGGGCATTCGATGGAGATTGCAGTGGTTTGACCTTCCGATTCCCCGGGCATCGGACGCATAAACTCGAGGACCATGGCCAACTATCTGATTAAACGCATCTTGATGCTCTTCCCGCTTTTGATCGGGATCACGCTGATCACCTTCGCGGTGATTCATCTGGCGCCCGGCGAACCCGTGGAGATGCAGACCGCGATGAGCCCGAAGGTCTCGGCCGAATCGAGAGAACGGCTGCGCGAATTCTACGGACTGGACAAGCCGCTTCACGTCCAGTACGGCATGTGGCTGTCGAACCTGGCCCGCCTCGACTTCGGCAACTCGTTCGCCCCCGATAACCGGCCGGTGATCGACAAGATCAGCGAACGCATCCCCATCACCCTCTCCCTGAACATCATCGCCCTGATCCTGGAGTTCGGTCTCGCCATACCGATAGGGATCATAGCGGCGGTGCACCGGGATACCCTGCTGGATCGAGTCATATCCGTCTTCGTGTTCGTCGGTTTTGCAGTCCCCACTTTCTGGCTGGCGCTCCTTTGCATGTACTTTTTCGGCGTGAAACTCTCCTGGCTTCCCATCTCGGGGATACATTCGCTCGGAAGCGAGAACCTTCCTCCCCTGGCCCGTTTTTGGGACATGGCGAAGCACCTGCTGCTGCCGGTCGCCATTGCGACCTTCGGCAGCCTGGCCGGGCTCTCCCGCTACATGCGCTCGACCATGCTGGAGGTGTTGTCGCAGGATTACATCACCACGGCGCGCGCCAAGGGGGTCAAAGAGCGCATCGTCATCTACAGGCACGCGCTGAAAAACGCGCTGCTTCCGGTGATCACGCTGCTCGGCTTTTCGCTCCCCGCCCTGATCGGCGGCAGCGTCATCTTCGAGACCATCTTCTCCATACCCGGCATGGGGCAGCTCTTCTACCAGGGGGTCATGGCGCGCGACTACCCGCTGGTGATGGGGATTCTCGTCATCGGCGCCTGCCTCACTCTGGTCGGAAACCTCCTGGCGGATCTCTGCTACGCCTTCGCCGATCCCCGCATCCGCCACGGAAGAGGGTAGACATGATTGAAGTCAGATTAAGATCAAGATTAAGATCAAGATTAAGATCAAGGTTGAGGTTGAGGTTGAGGTTGAGAGATCGATCGGTTCTTGACGGTGCCGCTGCAATTTCGCGCCGCACGCCCTTACGCGGTGCGGGTTCGGGAATCATGCTATGAGCGGACCTTATCGTGAGTTCTGGGAGCGCTTCAGCGCCAACCGGTTCGCGACGGCGGCGCTGGTCGTCATCGCTGCTCTTTTCCTCGTTTCCATGGGCGCGACCTTCATAACGCCGTACCACCCGGATGCCATAGACGCCTGGCATGTGCTGCTTCCTCCCTCGACCGAGCACTGGTTCGGCACTGACGAACTCGGGCGGGACGTCTTCACCCGGGTCATCTTCGGCGCCAGGGTTTCGCTGAAGGTGGGATTCGTGGCGGTCGGCATCGCAGTGCTGATAGGGACCGTGGTCGGCCTCTTCGCCGGCTTTTACGGCGGTTGGATCGACACGCTTTTGATGCGGCTGGTGGACATCATGCTCTGCTTCCCGACCTTCTTCCTGATACTCGCCGTCATCGCCATGCTGGAGCCGTCCATCTGGTACATCATGATGATCATCGGGCTTACCGGGTGGATGGGGGTGGCGCGCCTGGTGCGGGCCGAGGTGCTCTCGCTGAAGAGCCGCGACTTCATCCTTGCCGCGCGGGTGCTGGGTGCCTCGGATCTGCGCATCATCTTCCGGCATATCCTGCCCAACGCCATGTCCCCGGTGCTGGTTGCCGCGACGCTCGGGGTGGCGGGGGCGATACTAACCGAATCGGCGCTGTCGTTTCTAGGGATAGGGGTGCAGCCGCCGACCCCGAGTTGGGGCAACATCCTCACCTCGGGGAAGGATTACATCGAATTCGCCTGGTGGCTTTCCCTCTTCCCGGGGATGGCGATCCTCGTCACCGTCCTTTCCTATAACCTCGTGGGAGAAGGTATCCGCGACGCGCTCGATCCGAGAAGGCAGCAATAGAAACCGTTTATAGAAACCGTTCAACGTTCAACGTTCAAAGAACAAAGAACATAGAACATAGAACGTAGAACGTAGAACGCAGAACGCAGAACGCAGAACGCAGAACGCAGAACGCAGAACGTAGAACATTTTTTAAAAAGAGGAGCATCATGGGAGAGCTTTGCGAAGAGGCATTTGACGTGTTGAAGGTCGATAAAAGGGATTACGTCCCCACCACCCTTGACGATGAACTTCGGGTCGACAAGCTGTGCAGCGAGCTTTTGCACAGCTTCTATAGCGAAAGCCAGGAGGCGGGGCTCTCTCCTGAGCATGCGACAGCGCTGGCCGGCGCCGCCGACTATTTCATTCGGGATTTCGTGGTCTCCATCAAAGGGCGCAGCATCTTCCAAGAGACCCCCGGCATCGTGCGCCAGTTCGCCGGCAACTGGTACATCGTCAACACCATGGAGCCGCTCGCCTCCGAGATCGAGGGTTACCTGGCCGGTGTCAGGGAGTTTTACCGCTTCCTGTACGGCCACCACCTTATTTCGCTTAAGTTCCTTCAGGCCATCGAGGCGGAGTGCGCCCCGCTCGACTACTACGCCGGCCGCATCGAATCCTTCTGGGACATCACGGGTGACGGTTATGACGCCTGGGAGAAGGAATGCACTCTCAAGGATTAGGCTTCTTCCGACACGACAACCCGAAGGTGACGCCAGGCAGCTCACCCGCCTCCCCTGGTAATTAGGAGCCCCGCCGGATTGAAAGACCTTGTTGCAAGAGTGCGTAACCAGAGGCTTTTTAGCGCCGGTGAGACCGTGGTGGTGGCGGTTTCCGGCGGTGCGGACTCTGTTGCCCTGCTCGACATACTGTCACGGCTTGAGGACGAGCGGCTGATTCTAGTGGTGGCTCACCTGAACCACGGCTTAAGGGGTGCCGACTCCGACGGGGACCAGGATTTCGTCTCCGGACTCGCCGCGCGATACCGCTTGCCGTTCGTGGCGCAGCGTATCGATGTCGCCGCTCTCGCAGCGGATGAGCGGCTCTCGCTGGAGGACGCCGGCAGAAGGGCGCGCTACGCCTTTTTTGCCCGGGTCGCCCGGACGCACGGCGCCACCAGCATCGCGCTGGCCCATCATCTGGACGACCAGGCCGAGACCGTGCTGATCCGCCTGCTGCGGGGTGCGGGAGGCGGGGGCTTGAGCGCCATGGCGAGCAGCTCGCGGCAGTGCCTGAAAAGGCCGCTGCTGCAGGTGTCCCGCGCCGAGCTTGAGCGTTACTTGAAGCTGAATGGGCTGACGCACCGCACCGACTCGTCCAATGCGGATACCGCTATTCTGCGTAACAGTATCCGTCATGAACTGATCCCTTTTCTCAGGCGCTATAACCCGAAGATCTCTCAGAGGCTGGCCGCCACGGCTGACATCCTTGCCTGCGATGAGGAACTCCTCGACCAGTTGACCGAGAACGCCTACGCCCGGCTGGCGCGCCGTGAAGCCGGCGCGATAAAGCTGGGCATAGAGGCGCTGCTCAAGGAGCCGCGCGGCCTCAGGTTGCGTCTTTACCGGCGCGCGCTGCTGGCGCTGCGCGGGGACCTGACGCGCATCGGCCTGGTCCACCTGGAGGCGATCGACCGGTTGACGCATGCCGGCCGCCCCAACGCGAGCGCCAAGTTGCCCGGCGAGTGCCTCGTGACCCGCTGCTACGATACCTTGACCTTTGACGGGCTCGCGGCGCGGGCCTGCCGCGGATGGGAGCTTGCCGTCCCGGGGGAGGGGGATCACCCGATTCCGGGCGGCAGGCGCCTGCTGGTCCAGCGCGTTGCGCGCCCCCTGGAACTCGACGCCGGCTCGCGCAGCGTTGCCTACCTTTGCCCTGAAGCTGCCCCTTTTCCCTGGTTGCTGCGCAGTTTCACGCCAGGCGACCGCTTCACCCCCCTCGGCATGCGGGGCGCGCAAAAGGTGAAGGACCTGTTCATAAACGAAAAGATCCCGCCTGCCGAGCGAGGCCGCATACCGCTCCTCGTGAGTGCCGGTGAAATCGTTTGGGTCGCGGGGGTGAGGATGGGTGACAAGGGGCGTGTGACAGCCGCTGCCGGAGCGGTTCTAAGGGCGGAAATTCTTGAAATTACACCTTAAAGCTCTTGTCAATATGCACCCTTTGTGGTAATCCTTTTGTTCATTTGAACGCTTTTTTTTCAGTCTCATAAAGAGCCCTTACGGGCGATCCAGATAAACAAAAGCGACCCGCTCCGGTTGCCGGCCTTGAAGCCGTAAACCCTGGGTTCGCAGCATCACATAATTCGGGAGGAAACTTGAATCAATTTTATAAGAACCTTGCGCTCTGGCTTGTGATCAGCCTGATGATGATCCTGCTGTTCAACCTGTTCAACAAGCCGAAGCCGACCCAGGACAAGCTGGATTACAGCGAATTTGTCACCGCGGTCGAAACAGGCAAGGTGAAGAACGTCGACAAGCCTATCAGCAGCGTCATCATCCAGGGGAAAGAGATTATCGGCAAGTTCGCGGACGGCAAGGAGTTCAGGAGCTACATGCCTGAAAACGCCAACCTGACCGACAAGCTGCTGGAGAAGAATATAACGGTCTCCGCCCGGCCCGAGGAGGAGCGTTTCTCCTGGTTTTCACTGCTGATATCCTGGTTCCCGATCATCTTCCTGGTCGCGATCTGGATCTTTTTCATGCGCCAGATGCAAGGCGGCGGCGGCAAGGCGATGCAGTTCGGCAAGAGCCGCGCCAAGCTCCTCACCGAGACCCAGGGTCGCATCACCTTCGAGGACGTGGCCGGCATCGAGGAGGCGAAGGACGAGCTGGAGGAGATCATCAACTTCCTGAAGGACCCGAAGAAATTCACCAAGCTGGGTGGCCGCATCCCGAAGGGGGTGCTGCTGATGGGACCTCCGGGCACCGGCAAGACCCTGCTCGCCCGCGCCATCGCAGGCGAGGCCGGCGTTCCCTTTTTCTCCATCTCCGGTTCGGACTTCGTCGAGATGTTCGTCGGCGTCGGCGCGAGCCGGGTGCGCGACCTCTTCGTGCAGGGGAAAAAGAGCGCGCCCTGCATCATCTTCATTGACGAGATCGACGCCGTGGGACGCCATCGCGGCGCCGGACTCGGCGGCGGGCATGACGAGCGCGAGCAGACCCTGAACCAGCTCCTGGTCGAGATGGACGGTTTCGAATCGAACGAGGGTGTCATCCTGATCGCCGCCACCAACCGCCCCGACGTGCTCGACCCGGCGCTGCTCAGGCCGGGCCGTTTCGACCGCCAGGTGGTGGTTCCGCGTCCCGACGTGAAGGGGAGGGAGATGATCCTCAAGGTGCACACCAAGAAGACCCCGCTCTCAGCGGATGTCGATCTCGGCGTCATCGCGCGCGGCACCCCCGGTTTCTCCGGCGCCGACCTCTCCAACGTGGTCAACGAGGCTGCGCTGCTTGCGGCCCGCAAGGAGAAGAGCATGGTCGAGATGATCGATTTCGACGATGCCAAGGACAAGGTGCTCATGGGCGTGGAGCGCCGCTCCATGGTGATCTCCGACGAGGAGAAGAAGAACACCGCTTATCACGAGGCGGGGCACACCCTGGTCGCGAAGCTCATTCCGGGGACCGATCCGGTGCACAAGGTCTCCATCATCCCCCGCGGCAGGGCGCTCGGCGTCACCATGCAGCTCCCGATCGAGGACAAGCACAGCTACTCCCGCGAGTCGTTGCTGGACCGCATTGCCGTGCTCATGGGTGGGCGCGCAGCCGAGGAGATCATCTTCAACTCTATGACCACCGGTGCCGGCAACGACATCGAGCGGGCCACCGAGATCGCCAGGAAGATGGTTTGCGAGTGGGGCATGAGCGAGAAGCTCGGGCCGGTCAGCTTCGGCAAGAAGGACGAGCAGATCTTCCTGGGCCGCGACATGGCGTCGCACAAGAACTACTCCGAGTCGACTGCGGTCGAGATCGACCACGAGATCAGGCTGATCGTCGAGCAGAACTACGCTCGCGTGCACGAGCTCCTCAAGGCGAACCTGGAGAACCTGCACAGGGTCTCGCTGGCGCTCATCGAGAAGGAGAACCTGACCGGAGACGAGATCGACCGCATCATGGCTGGCGAGGATCTCCCCGCGGAACCTGTTGCCGCAGCATGATGCAGGCCGCAGCCAGCTGGGAACTCTCCCGCCGCGCCCTGTCGCTTGACCGTCCGCTCGTCATGGGGATCCTGAACGTGACCCCGGATTCCTTCTCGGACGGCAACCGCTTCTTCTCCTTGGAGGCGGCGGTGGCAAGGGCGCAGGAGATGGAGCGGGAGGGTGCCGACATCATCGACATCGGGGGCGAGAGCACCCGGCCGAACGCCGTCGCTGTGGATCTGGCCCGGGAACTCGACCGGGTGATCCCGGTGATAGAGGCGCTGGCAGGAAAGATCTCGGTCCCGATCTCCATCGACACCTACAAGGCGGGGGTCGCCCGCGCGGCTTGCGCCGCCGGGGCCGAGATCGTAAACGACGTAACCGGCCTGATGTTCGATCCCGCCATGGCGCAGGTGGCAGCCGAGGCCCAAGCGGGACTCGTCGTCATGCACACCAGTGGGATGCCTGACACCATGCAGGCGCGGACCGGATACAACGACCTGGTCGCCGAGGTGAAGCGTTACCTCGAACACTCCCTCGCCCTCGCCCTGGCCGCCGGGATTCCGGCAGCCCGAGTGGCGGTCGATCCCGGGCTCGGCTTTGGCAAGAGCGTCGAGGGGAACCTGGAACTGATCAGAAGGCTGGCCGAGCTGCGGTCGCTTGGCCGTCCCATTCTGGTCGGCCCCTCCAGAAAGTCGTTTATCGGGACGGTCCTTGGCAGGGGAGGAGGCGAGAGGATTTTCGGCACCGCGGCGGCTGTTGCCGTATCGATCGCCCATGGCGCCTCCATCGTAAGAGTGCATGACGTGGCCGCCATGAAGGATGTCGCCGTCATGACGCGGGCGCTCGTCTAGCACCCTGGCCCCAAAACCCGGAAGCGGCTGCTTCCCGACCGGTACGGATGAATTTTTTCCTGCAAAATATAGGCGTGCTGCGGGACCTGCTGGACCTGTCGCTGGCGGTGCTGATCATCACCCGGCTCTCGAGGCTCATGAAGGGGGTCCTGGCGCTGCGCATACTCGCCGTCCTCTCGGCACTCGCGGCCGGCCATCTCGTAGCGCGCTACCTATCCCTGCAGACAGTCCAGCTCATCATCGACACCTTCCTTCTCTCATCCGTCGCGGCGCTCGCGATAATCTTCCAGACCGACATGCGCCGCGCCTTTGCCACGCTGACCCGGAGTCGCACCGAAAAAGATGTGGAGATGTCCGATGTGATCGACGAGCTGGTTTTCGCGGTCGCCGGGCTGTCGCAGAAAAAGATAGGCGCCCTGATCGTCATAGAGCGGGGGATCCAGGTGGACAGTTACCTGGCCGTCGGTACCGACATCGACGCCAAAGTGACGAGCGAATTGATCTCCTCGATTTTTCTCCCCTATTCGCCGATCCACGACGGTGCCGTCATCATCCAGCACGGCAAGCTCACCAAGGCGGGGTGCTTCCTGCCGCTCACCCAGAACCTGGAGGTCAGCAAGAGCCTCGGCACCAGGCACCGGGCGGCCATGGGGTTGAGCGAACTGGTTGACGCGGTGGTTGTAGTGGTCTCCGAGGAGACCGGTACCGCATCGGTCGTGGTCGGCGGTAAAAAGACCGATGTGGCGGACCTCCCTTCTCTGGGCAAAGTTCTGAGAAGGCTTGTGGAACCGAGGTGGCTGAAATGACCCAGGCGAAGGCTCAAGAATGGGCGAAAGGGGTCACGGCGCTCTCCGTGCTTCTGGCGGGGCTGCTCTGGTTGAGCGTGATACTGGAGCGACCAGGCGAGATGAGGCTCACCGTTTCAGTCCGGCTTGAGCAGATGCCCGCCGGGCTCTGGCTCGACTCGCCTCCTCCCCCCAAGCTCGAGGTGGTCGTTGTCGGTCCCGGAATTTTGCTGTTGCAGCTCCCGTTTCGCGCCGTGAATTGCCGGCTCGATCTCAGGGGTGCGGGTCCCGGGCCGGTCAGCATCGTTCCAAGGGAAAGCTCCTTCAATCTGGACGGGGAGCTGAAGGTGGTGCGGGTGTTCCCCGAGACCGTGTACCTGGTGCTCGCCAAGCTGGAGCAGCAGTAGTTTGCCTTGCCGACCTTACGCCGGCTTGGAGGCGGCAGAACCTCTCCGTTCAAGAGGGGGGGTGGTTGAACCTATTCTTTTTAGAGGTGGAAAAATGAAGAAACTTTTCGGTACTGACGGTGTCCGCGGAGTGGCCAACGTCTACCCGATGACCGCGGAGATGGCCATGCAGATCGGGCGCGCCGCCGCCTACATCTTCAAAGACGGCAAGAAGCGCCACAGGATAGTCATCGGCAAGGATACGCGCCTGTCCGGCTACATGCTGGAGAGCGCACTGGTGGCGGGGATCTGCTCCATGGGGGTCGACGTGCTCCTGGTCGGTCCGCTTCCCACCCCCGGCATTGCCAACATCACCTCGTCCATGCGCGCCGACGCGGGAGTCGTCATCTCGGCATCGCACAACGCCTTCGAGGACAACGGCATCAAGTTCTTTTCGCGCGACGGCTTCAAACTCCCGGACGAGACGGAGTTGATGATGGAGGAACTGATATTCTCCAAAAGGATCGACTCGCTGCGCCCGACGGCCAGGGAGGTGGGAAAGGCATACCGGCTGCAAGACGCCGCAGGGCGTTTCGTGGTGTTCCTGAAAAGCACCTTCCCGAAGGACCTTGACCTCTCCGGGCTGAAGATCGTGCTCGATTGCGCCAACGGTGCCGCCTACAAGGTGGCTCCCGCCGTGTTCGAGGAACTTGGGGCTGAGGTGATCAGCATAGGCGTCAAGCCCAACGGCACCAACATCAACGCGGAGTGCGGCTCCCTGCACCCGGAGGTGATGAGCGAAGTGGTGAAGCAGCATGGCGCCGACCTCGGTATCGCTCTCGACGGCGACGCCGACCGGGTCATCTTCGTGGACGAATACGGCAACGTGGTCGACGGCGACCGGATCATGGCGATCTGCGCCACCGAGATGATCAAGCAGGGGACCCTGAAGCACAACACGCTGGTGGCGACGGTGATGAGCAACATGGGGCTCGATATCGCCATGAAGCGCGTCGGCGGACAGGTGCTGAAGACCTCGGTCGGGGACCGCTACGTGGTCGAGGAGATGGTCCGTGGAGGGTACAACCTGGGAGGCGAGCAGTCCGGGCACATGATCTTCCTGGACCACAACACGACCGGCGACGGGGTGCTCTCGGCGCTGCAGGTGCTGGCCATCATGCAGCGGCGTTCCAAGAGGCTCTCGGAGCTTGCCCTGGTCATGCATGCGCTGCCGCAGGTGCTGGTGAATGTGCGACTGGCGGAAAAAACCGACATCATGCAGGTTCCGGAAATCGCCAAGCTGATCGGCGATGTGGAGGAGAAGTTGAAGGGGGCGGGCAGGGTGCTGATCCGCTACTCAGGCACCGAACCGCTGCTGCGCATCATGCTGGAGGGGAACGACGAGGGCGAGATCCGCGGCTGGGCCAATGAGATTGCTGCGACGGTGGCTTTGAATCTGGGAGGTGAGGCTCGTGGCTAGACTGGGTGTGAACATCGATCATGTGGCAACGCTTCGCCAGGCGCGCGGCGGCAGCGAACCCGATCCCGTGGCGGCAGCCGCCATGGCGGAACTGGCGGGCGCCGACGGCATCACCATACATCTGCGGGAGGATCGCAGGCACATCCAGGACCGGGACCTGATGATCCTGCGCCAGACGGTGCAGACCAGGCTGAACCTGGAGATGGCCGCCACGGACGAGATGATAGCCATCGCGCTCTCCGTGAAGCCCGAGGCGTGCACGCTGGTGCCCGAGAAGCGGGCCGAGCTCACCACCGAGGGGGGGCTCGACGTCAGGATCCACCAGGAGGCCCTGAAAGTCGCCATTGAGAAGCTGCAGAAGGGGGGCATCATCGTCAGCCTCTTCATAGATCCCGATCCGGATCAGATCAAGGTGGCCAACAAGATCGGGGCCGACTACATCGAGATCCACACCGGCGCCTACGCCGACGCCCCAACCTGGAAACAGGAGGAGCTGGAATTGATCAAGATCGAGAACGCGGTGAAACTCGCCAAGAAGCTCGATCTCGGGGTCAACGCCGGACACGGCCTGAACTACCTGAACGTGAAGAAGGTAGCGGCGATAGGCGGGATAGAGGAATTCAACATCGGCCATTCCATCATGTCCAGGGCGATCCTGGTAGGGTTGGACCGGGCGGTGCGCGACATGTCGGAGCTGGTCAGGTACGCCTGAGCGGGAGCCGGCGGAACAAAGCGGATGAGAGGTAAAAGATCCGCATCACGAAAACCAAAAGGAGAAACAAATGTCCAAAGCCAGTGCACGTCATATCCTAGTAGCCACCGAGGAAGCTTGCCTCGCGTTGAAGAACAAGATCGAGGCGGGCGCCGATTTCGCTGTCGTCGCCCGTGATAATTCTTCCTGCCCCTCCGGCAAGCAGGGGGGGGCTCTGGGCGAATTCGGCCCTGGGCAGATGGTGCGCGAATTCGACGAAGTCGTTTTCAGCGGCGAGATCGGCAAGGTGCTTGGTCCCGTAAAGACCCAGTTCGGCTATCACCTGATCGAAGTCACCAGCCGCACCGCCTAGCAGGTTGCTAAACCGGCACCCTGCTCTTTCCCCTGCTGGGGGAGGGTGGGGTGCCGGCGTTAATTCAAGAGGAAGAGATGGAAACGGAAAAAGTACAGCACCCCTCGCTCATGAAGCGCCTTTTCAGCGCGCCCCTTTTCATCGGGATAGCCGGAGTAGGCTGCATAATATACGGTGTAGCCGACGGCATCAGGATAATGCAATTGTTCTTCGGACTTTGCATCGTAGCCGGAGGCGTCCTGCTCCATTTCGTCAGGAAAAAGGACTGGGACGCGCACTGGGCGGAGTTGGACCGGGTCCGCATGGCGCACGAACAGAGAATGATAGATGAGGCGGAAAAGAAAAAGTAAAAGTTTCAAAGGCGGGGATGCCACCCGTCTTTTTTTATGCCCAATTTAGCGCCGTCCCTCCGGACTCGTTGTCGTTACCCGCTCAGCCATTCCCCATTCCGTATCGTCCCCACGCTCCAGCACCTCAACCTCAACCTCAACCTGTCTTTGGCCCCGGCGGCGCGTGCTTTTGCGGCTTTTTCAGCAACAAGAGCATCGGAATCATGATCAAGAAGGCGAGCCCCACGATGAAAAAGATCCTGTTGTAGGCCAGCATGTACGCCTGTTTCTTCACCATGCCGTAGACCATGGCGAGGGCGCCCTGCTCCGCCGCCACAGCATCCATGCCGCGCGCCATGGTCACCTCTTTCAGCATCTCGAGCTTCGACTGCGCCAGCGGGTTGTAGGGGGTGACGTGAGCCGCGAGGCTGGTCTGGTAGAACTGCGAATAGCGCGCCAGGAGCGTGGCCGAGATCGCTATGCCGACGCTCCCTCCGACGTTTCTCAGCAGGCTGAAGATACCCGTCGCGTTCCCCATCTCCTCCTTGGAAATGGTCGCAAGCGTCACCGTGGTGAGGGGGACGAAGATCATGGCGAGCCCGATCCCGAGCACTATGCGCGGCCAGACGAAATCGGCGTAGGCCGCCTCCAGGGTGAAGCGCTGCATGATGAACATGGAAACCGCCCCGATCAGGAGGCCGCAAAACACCACCTTCCTCCCGTCGTAGCGCTGGATGATCGCCCCCACAAACGGCATGCATATCAAGGTGGCGATCCCCCCCGGCGCCAGCACCATCCCCGCCATGGTGGCGTTGTACCCCATGAGCGTCTGCAAGAAGAGCGGAATCAGCATGATGGAGCTGTACAGGCAGAAACCTACCGCGAACATGATCAGGTTGCCGGCGGAAAAGGAGACGTTCTTGAAAAGTCGCAGGTTGACGATCGGGTGCGGATGGGTCAACTCCACATAGAGCAGCGATACCAGGGAGATGGCCGTTATGGCGGAGCAGAGGATGATGAACGGTGAGTTGAACCAGTCCTCCTGCTGTCCCTTGTCGAGGACGATCTGGAGCGCGCCGAGCCCCAAGGTGAGGAGGGCGAGCCCCCAGTAGTCGATGGAGACCTTGGCCCGCTTCAGGTAGCTCGGGTCGTAGATGAAAAAGTTCGCCATGATCACAGCTACGATCCCGATGGGAATGTTGATGTAGAAGATCCAGCGCCAGTTCATGTTGTCCGTGATCCAGCCCCCAAGCGCAGGGCCGATGATGGGGCCGAACATGGCGCCGACCCCGAAGATGGCCATCGCCATCCCCTGCTGGTAGGGAGGGAAGGTCTCCATCATGATCGCCTGGCTCATCGGGATCAAGGCGCCTCCGGCCGCTCCCTGCAGGATCCTGAAGAAGATAAGAGTTCCCAGAGTGGGCGCGGCCCCGCAGAGAAACGAGGCGATGGTGAAGAGGACGATGCAGGTGATGAGGAATCTTTTTCGCCCGAACATGCGGGCCAGCCAACCCGTCATCGGGAGCACGATGGCGTTACTCACAAGGTACGAGGTGAGGACCCAGGTGATCTCGTCGGTCCCCGCGTTCAGGCTACCCTGCATGTGAGGGAGGGCGACGTTGGCGACGGAAGTGTCGACGATCTCCATGATGGCCGGGAGCATCACCGTGATTGTGATGAGCCACTTGTTGATATTTTTTTCGGCCATTTCCATCGGGAACCAATTTAGAGGCAGGTTAAGGAACAGGTTGAGATTGAGGTTAAGATTAAGATTAAGATTAAGATTAAGATCTGCATCGTTCCAACGCTCCAGCGTTGGAATGCATCATGGGACGCTCCAGCGTCCCGGTTCTGGCTGCGGTGCATGGCGCCGGAGCGCCAAAAGCAGCGTTCCCACGCAGGAGCATGGGAACGATCTTAATCTTAATCTTAATCTGTCTTTAAAACCCGAGCACCTCAGAGAAGCTCATGCCGGTCAGTATGGTGGGAATAACGCTCATCCCGACGCGCAGCAGGTTCTCCGGGTCGCTTCCCTCGTCTATGGCGATTCTGACCGGTATCCTCTGGATCACCTTCACATAATTACCGGTGGCGTTTTCGGGAGGAAGCATCGAGAAAGCCGCGCCGGTCCCCGCCATGATGCTCTCGACGCTGCCGGTGAAGCGGCGCCCGGGGTAGCTGTCCACGGTGAATTCCACCTTCTGCCCGGGCTTCACGTGGGTGAGCTGGCTCTCCTTGTAGTTCGCCGTCACCCAGGCACCGTCCAAGGCGACCAGCGCCATGAGTCCCTGACCCGGCTGCACGTAATTCCCCGCCTCGACCGACCTCCTGGTGACGTAGCCGTCGTTCGGCGCGACGATCTGCGTGTAGGAGAGGTTTAGCGACGCAGTCTCAAGCTCTCCCCGTTTCTGTGCCACCCTGGCATCATTGGATCCCGCACCTGACCCCCCCAGCATCGCCTTGTCCCGGTTCTCTGTTTCCTGAGCTTCCTTCAGCTGCATCAGGGCCACCTTGCGCGCGGTATGGAGCCTGTCCAGCTGTTCCCTGGGGATCACCTCCCTGGCGTAGAGCGCCTCGCCCCGCTTCAGGTCCAGGTCCGCCTGTTCCAGCCTGGCCATCGTGAGCCCGGTGCTCGCCTTGGCGCTCTCCACCTGGGCATAATCGCCGGAAGTCTCGTTCCTGGCCATCTCCAGTGCAGCGGCGGCAGTCCTGGCGCGAGCCTTGTAATCCGCAGGATCGAGTTCCACCAGCAGATCGCCCTTGTGCACGTACTGGTTGTCGACCACCGCGACCCGCTGCACCATGGCGGGGATCCTGCTTGATACCGCGTGAATATGGGACTCGATGAAGGCGTTATCCGTCTTGATATGGGTCTTGCTGTGCGCCCATTGCCGCAAACCGAAGGCGACAGCCAGGATGAGCATGACCGTCAGCGCGATCGCTCCCCGTTGTTTCCTGCTAAGTCCCCTTCGGGTATTATCCTGTGCCGGCTGCAGGTCCGTACTTTCCTCTGCCATAACTTGTCTCCGGAGGCCTTACCTCTTGCTCGCTGGTTTCATCCCATCACAACCAAATCCATCCACTCTGCTCTTGTCCTGCTCTAACCGTGCTCTTAATATTGATCTTGATCTTGATCTTGATCTTAATCTTGATCTTGATCTTAATCTTGATCTCAACCTCAACCTCAACCTGTTTTTAAAGCTCTCCCTTAGCCCTCTTCACCCGGGCTGCGGCGATCTGCAGGTCGAAGACGCTGCGGTAGTAGTCGGTGCGGGTCTGCGTCAAAAGCGTCTGGGCATCGACCACCTCGGTCGCGGTGCCGACCTGTTCCTGATAACGGTCCTTGGTAATGCGAAGGTTCTCCACCCCCTGCGTGATCGCCTTTTCCGCCACATCGATCCTGGAGCGGGCGACCTTCAGGTCGTTTTGAGCCATGCCGAGTTCCAGCCTGACCCTCTCCTCCAGGTCTCTCAGCCTCTCCTCGTCCCTGGAGCGCACCTGTACCGCCTGTCTCACCCGGGCCGTGGTGGCGCCCCCGTCGAACAGGTTCACCTTGAAACCGAGCGTCGCGGCCACGATGGTCTGCTCCCGCACCTTGCTGTTGTCGACGTAATCGACACCGAGCCTGGCGAACAGTTCAGGGTAGTGGAAACTCTTCGCCTCCTTTACGGCGAACTCCCCGGCGGTCACCACCGACTTGAGCGCCGCGATCTCGCCCCGTTTTGACAGGTCCGCGGATTCGGGCGGGTCCGGAGTTGCGACCGTTTCGGTCTCCTCCTGCAGATCGGCGCGAAACCCGGCCGGAGCGCCGGTCAGGTAGTTAAGCAGCAGCCATCCGTTCGCCACATCGTTCAAGGCGCCTAAGAGTTGCTGTCTGCTGGCAGCTACCCGCACCTCAGCCTGGAGGAGATCGTTCCTGGTCACCACACCTTGATCGAAAAGGGCCTGAGCGGTTTTTTGGTGCGAGGTCATCTGGACCACTTCGTCCTCCGCCGTCCTGACCAGCTTCTCCGAGATCAGAATGCCGTAGTAGGCACGCACCACCTCCAGGAAGAGATCCTGCTCCGAGCCGGAGTAGGCGTGTTGCGCCGCATCGCGCCGCATGCGTGCGCTCCCTTCACTGGCGCGCGTCCGGCCGAAGTCGTAAAGCGTGTCGTATATGGAGAGGCTCAGGAAGGGGAATCGCGCGTCCTGGGTCTCCTGCTCCAGCGCGCCGAAATGCACCGCCTGCGGCTCCAACTGGGCCACGTACCCCCCCTGCAGGTCGACCCGCGGCCGCAAGCCGGCGGAGGATATGGCGATCCGCTGCTGCGCTACCGCCACCTCTCGGGCGGCGGACTTAAGCCGGTAGCTGTTGGCGGCGGCGCTCGCCAGGCAATCCTTTAGACTCAACGGTTCGGCTAAGGCCGTGCCGGTGCACGCGAGGGACAGCAATGCCAAGAAAACTAGGATGATTTGCATGAAAGCTCCCGGATCAGGCGCGGATTTTCTCCAGCAGCGACTTCAAGGTGTCGATCTCCTGCTGGTCGAGCCTGGCGATGAATATCTCCTGCGCACGGGCGGCCAGCGGCGTCAGTTCGGGCTCCAGCGCCTTCCCCTTCTCGGTCAGGCAGATCCTGTAGGCCCGGCGGTCGTCCGGATGGACGCGCCTGACCACCAACCCCTCCTTTTCCAGCCTGTCCACCAATCCGCCCATGGTGGTTCTGTCTATCTGGCTTTTAGCCGAGAGGAGCGCCTGGGTGATGCCGTCCTCGCGCCAGAGAAAGCCTAGCAGCCCGAACTGCTGAGGCGTCAGGTCGTACTGTTCGAACTGTTCCTTGAAAATGAGGCAGGCCCGCTGGTACGCTTTGGCCAGCAGGAAGCCCACCGTTTTTTCTATATCTATCTGCGTCCTTGGCTGCGAGTTCATAGAAAGCCCCTTTTTTCCGGAAGCGGTCTTCATTGTCCCCCCCTGTTTCCGTAGCGCAGCAAGCGACCCTTATTGGCCGGACCCTACTGAAATTACGGCACTATTAATGCCAAGCCTGATGCTGCAGGTGAGTCATTATGCATATAATCAGTATGCTGTCAATATGCTTCCAAGCGGAGTGAAAAGGCAAAAGGGGAAAAAAGGAGGAGAGAGAGAGAGAGAGAGGAAGGGAAGGTTGTTGTTGCTGCAGCAGCAGTAGGCCGTGGCGGCGGAATTGAAGCTGGCTACAAATGGGGGATGCTGGGTCAGTTTCTGATGGAGAGGGCCAAACAACGGGAAGAGGAGAAGGCAGAGACAACATCCTCTTCAACCGAGAACCAACGCCTGTCCCTGCTGCGGAGAAGGAGTGACGTTGGTGATAAGGCTTCTGCCGCGACAGGCCAGAAGCCCACCGAAGTGGGCACGGCAAAGTAGGAGCCATAGTGGACAACCCGGCGCGTGCAAAGAGCAGGCAGATCCCTATTGGTTCGCCTGAATGCAGAGGGAGGACATTTATGAGGCACAGATTTCCAGTCAGCCCCGTCAAATGAGCTGCAAAAGCATCTGGAAGTGCGTTATCCCGCCACAATAACTATTGAGTTCCTTTCATAAAGACCGTATTATCCACGCGCAACAAGAAGTGGCGCGAGCTATAGTTCAACGCCAGTTTATGCGGTGGCTCCGCTTCGCTACGCGCTGCATAAACTTATGTCGTTGGGCAAAAAAAGGAGGTCTCAAATGATTAAGTACATAATAGCTCTAGCAGGTCGTTGAAAATAAGTCATATTCGAGCGCGATACGATTTTCAGCCATTTTTTTGAGACAATTTGCTGCTGTCGTTAGAGGTTTTCTGGCGTTATTTGCTCTTTTTCAACTCAATATGTTGTTGTTGCAACCACATTTGAGGCCTTTTCCGTCTTCAAGTGACACCAAGGCCAAGGTTTGCCATTCGTACCAGATTGTAGGCAGCGGCATGTAGGTCA
>Ga0209317_1001062_pt1 | contig 26735 bp, 21 predicted proteins | sample RifGroB2_FD_183994 | JGI IMG/M metagenome (GOLD analysis project Ga0209317, IMG submission 183994) | Soil microbial communities from Rifle, Colorado, USA - Groundwater B2 (SPAdes) (version 2) | ecosystem: Environmental > Terrestrial > Soil > Unclassified | place: Rifle, Colorado | collected...
ATGACCTTCTGCAGGCGGCGATCGTTATTGGCGACCTGGAACAGCGCGCTCCCCTTGGAGCAGAGCGCCCCCTGGTTGATCGGGTGCTCGGTGTCCCCTTCGATGTTGACTATCCTGCCCCCCTTGGTATGCACCACCAGCCCGCAACCTACCGCGCAGAAAGGACATATGGTGGTCGTGCTTTTAAGCCCCTTGGTGCGCATCTCGGAGGAATCGGCTCCTCCCGCTTGCGCCTTGGTGCCGGTGAGGGCCAAAGCTGCCGTCAGCGCCCCCCCCTGCAGAAATTCCCGTCGTGAAACAGCCATGTTGAATCTCTCCTTTTTCCATGATAAACGTCATGCCACGTTAGATAAGCAGTGCGTATACGGCAATTGCCATGCCAGCGCGTTTACGGCATAAAAAAAAATAGTTGTGTACCGTAAAACGCCGAAATGATAATGTTGTCGCGAAAAAGAAGAAGAGCCGCCAAGATTAAACATTTGCAATTGATGCTCCGTTTTGTCGTGATGTGCGACATTTTGACCAGGTTGGGAAGCGACCGGAAGGCTGTGGATGCGGAGCGGGGGAAGGGACCAGATGGCACAGGAAAAGATACTGATCTGCGATGACGAGGAAGGCATCCTCATCTATCTGAAAAAACTGCTCCAGACCCAGGGTTTCACGGTGGAAACCTTCTCCAGCGGGGCCGCGCTGCTGCGCCGGCTCGGTGAGGGGGACCCAAGCGATGCCGACCTCCTTTTGCAAGATGTGAGGATGCCGGACATGGACGGCATCAATGTGCTGCAAGAGGTGAAGAAGCTGAGGCCCGCGCTCCCCATCATCATCATGACCGCCTTCGGGACCATAGACGCGGCGGTGGAAGCGATCAAGCTGGGCGCCTACGACTACGTCACCAAGCCCTTTCCCAAGGAGAAGATCCTGAGCGTGCTGAGAAACGCGCTTGAGAAGGAGCAACTGCTGCAGGAAAACCGCTCTCTCAAGTCGGAGCTGGGCAAGCCGATCCTGCAGGAATCGATCATCTTCAGAAGCGCCGCCTTCCAGGAGATCTACGACCTCACCCTGCAGGTGGCGGCCAGCGAGGCGAACATACTGGTGCTGGGAGAAAGCGGGACCGGGAAGGAACTGATAGCCGGAGCGATCCACTACAACAGCCACCGCAAGGAGCGACGCTTCCTCTCCATCAACTGCGCGGCGCTCACCGAGACGCTCCTGGAGAGCCAGCTCTTCGGACACGTGCGCGGAGCCTTCACCGGAGCGGTCAACAGCCAGAAGGGGATACTGGAGGAGGCGGACGGCGGCACCCTTTTCATGGACGAGATCGGCGACATGAGCCTCCCGATCCAGGCCAAGCTGTTGCGCGTGATCCAGGAGCGGGACTTCATCCCGGTGGGAGCCGTCAAGCCTAAGAGCGCCAACATCCGCTTCGTGGCCGCCACCAACAAGAACCTGGAAGAGGAAGTGCGGCAGGGGAGATTCCGCGAGGATCTCTATTATCGCCTGAACGTGATCAACATCCCGCTGCCGCCGCTTCGCGACAGAAAGGAAGACGTGGAACCGCTGACGGGGCATTTCCTGAAGAAATACTGCCTCAAAATGAAGAAGGAGGTCTCCGGCCTCTCGCCCGAGGCGTTGCAGCTCTTGTGCGCCTACGACTGGCCCGGCAACATCCGCGAGCTGGAGAACGTGATAGAGCGCGCGGTCATATTGGCGCGCACCCCGATCATCACCGCCAAAGAGCTCCCCATCTGGCGCAAGGCGCCGCCGCGACAAGATAGCGACCCCCTGCGCGAGGCGAAACTGGTATCCCTGGAGAACGTGGAAAGGGATCATATCGAGCGAACCCTCGCCAACACCGGATTCCACAAGAGCAGATCCGCCGAGATCCTCGGTATTTCCCGGAAAACCCTGGACAGAAAGATCGTCGAATACGGCCTTGCCATTGCCTCATGAATCTGCCGAAGCTACGCTTTCCCATCAAGACGAAGCTGACCGTCGCCACCCTGATTCCGCTCGGCATCGCCATCCTGATCTGCTGGATGGCCGGGGTGTTCATCCTGAGCGCCAAGGTGGCGAGCCAGGCCCAGGAAAAGGTCCGTTACGATCTTAGCGTGGCGCGGGAGGCGTACCATAACGAGCTCTCCCGCATCTACGACGTGGTGAAGCTGACCGCGGCCTTTGGCAGGACCGCCGAGACCATCGCCTCGGGGGACCGCCAGGTGGTGGCGGAGATACTCTCGCCCGTGCGCGCCAGCGAGCAGCTCGACATCCTGGCTGCGGTCGACGCCTCGGGGCGGGTGATCTTCAGAACCAACAACCCCGGGCTTTATGGCGACGAAAAGGCGCGCAACGAGTTCGTGGCGCGCGCCCTGAAGGGAGAAGTCGCAAGCGGCACCACCATCATTCCCGCTGCGGAACTCGCCCTCGAGGGAGAGGAACTGGCACGGAAGGCGCAATTAATCACAGCCGCCAAGACCGGCCCGGGCGCCAAGTCCTCCATAAACGGGGCGATGTTTCTCTTCGTGGCGGCCCCGGTGCGGGACAAGGCGGGAAACCTGCTGGGCGCCCTTTACGGCGGGGTGCTGCTCAACAACAACAAGAAGCTGGTGGACAAGATCAAGTCCGTCGTTTACGAGGGGGCAAAACTCCAGGGGAGGGATGTCGGCAACGCCACCATCTTCCAGGGCGACACCAGGATCGCCACCAACGTCCCGAACACGGACGGCAGCCGCGCCATAGGAACCAGAATCTCGCAGCCGGTATACGACAAGGTGATGCTGAAAGGGGCGCAGTGGGCCGGCAGGGCTTTCGTGGTGAACGACTGGTATCTGACCGCCTACGAGCCGATACTCTCGATACAGGGGGTACCGATCGGCGCGCTCTACGTCGGCATGCTGGAGAGCCAGTACTCGGCCGTGAAGATCGACATGGCGGTGCTTTTAAGCTTCGTGCTGCTGGTCAGCGGTCTGATGGGAGTCTCCATGGCCGGCTATCTCGGCCGGAAGCTGGCCCAGCCGATCAAGGAGCTCGACCTGCTGGCGCGCCGTGTGGCGGCTGGAGAGCGCAACGTGCAGAGCAGCATCGAGTCGCGTGACGAGATCGGCGACCTGGCGGGAAGGTTCAACGACATGAGCCGCTCCCTCATGGAGCGCGAGAACAGCATCATCGAGCTGAACCGGAACCTTGAAGAGAAGGTGCGGCTGCGCACCGCAGAACTTGAGGAGAAGAACCGGCTTTTGGTGCAGACCAGGGAGGAATTGCTGCGGGTGGAGAAACTTGCCGCCATCGGCGAACTGGCGGCGGGAGTGGCGCACGAGATCAACAACCCGATGGCGATCATACGGGGAAACACCGAGCTGTTGCAGCTCTCGGTCCCCGAGGACGCCTGCAACCGGGAGGAAGTGGACACCATTTTCCAGCAGGTAAAGCGGGTGGAGCGGATCGTGTCGAACCTGCTCAAGTTCGCCAGGCGCGAGCAGATGGTGCTTGGCACGGTGCGTCTAAACGACCTGCTGCACGAGATCGTCGGGCAAATCGGGCATCAGGTATCAATGGACGGCATCAAGGTCGTGGAGCATTATTCCGAAGCCGTGGCCCTAGTCGAAGGGGATGGGGACCAGTTGCGGCAAGTCTTCACCAACCTGGTGTTAAACGGCGTGCAGGCCATGCCGGACGGCGGCGTGTTGACAGTCAAGAGCGCGCCGGTCGACGGCGGCGGGCACTACGAAGTGAAAGTCGCCGATACCGGCGTCGGCATAGCCCTTGAGAACCTGAGGCAGGTCTTCAACCCCTTCTACACCACCAAAGCGAGCGGCACCGGGTTAGGGCTTTCCGTCACCTACGGCATAGTCAGGGAGCACGGCGGCTGCATCGACATCGAGAGCATCCCGGGAGTCGGCAGCACCTTCAGCGTAATCCTCCCCCGCGAGTCCTAAACCACCACCGAATCCCCCGGCCGCACCACCCCGCCCTTGATCACCCTGGCGAAGATCCCCTCCTTCGGCATGACGCAGTCCCCCGCCTGGTAGAAGATGGCGCAGCGGGTGTGGCACTCCTTGCCGATCTGGGTCACCTCGAGCACCGTCTCGCCCATCTCGATCCTGGAGCCGATCGGCAGGTTGACCAGATCCACCCCTTCGGTGGTGATGTTCTCGGCGAAATCCCCCTCCCCCACCTTGAGACCCAGCGCCTGCATCTTGGCGATGCTCTCCATCGCCAAAAGGCTCACCTGGCGGTGCCAATCCCCCGCGTGGGCGTCCCCCACAATGCCATGCTCCTCGCGAAGCGTGACCTCGGGAGAAGGAGTTTTCCTCTCCCCCTTGTTCAGACTGATGTTCACCGCAAGCACCTTCCCTATCATAATCTCCCCCTCGGGTCTGATTTTTCCTAGTTTTTTTCTCAACCTCAACCTCAACCTGCCTCTCTCTCCCCTACCCCCCCACCCTCGACATGGCGAAGGGGGCGGTTTCGACCCCTGCGTCGGTCAGCTCGTGCCGGCCGGGTTTGGCCTCGACAATGCGCCGGATCTCCTGACGCAAAAGCGCATCGTCCCCCGCGGCAAGCACCGGTCGCAGGTCGATCCCAGCGCCGGAGAAGAGGCACCCCTTGGCGATTCCCGACGCGGTCACCCTCAGCCGGTTGCAGCCGTCGCAGAAGTGCCCGGTCATGGCGGTGATTATCCCCAACGACCCGAGCGAGCCCTGCACCCGGAAATTCTTCGAAGGGCCGGAGCGCTCCGAGTTCCGCGTCTCCTCGACCTGGTAGCTCGCCGCTATCCGCTCCATGATCTCCGATCCGGGAACGCAAAGAGCCCGCCAGTCGGCATCGCCGCAAGTCGGCATATACTCGATGAATCGGACCGCGTAAGGGCGCTCCATGGTGAGTTTCACGAAGTCGAGGATCTCGTCGTCGTTCACGCCGCGCATCACCACGACGTTTATCTTGTGCGGAGCGAATCCGGCGCGCTCGGCGGCGTCGAAGCCCTCCAGCACGCGGGCAAGATCGCCGCCGCGGGTGATCCTGGCGAAGGTCTCCGGCTTGAGCGAGTCGAGGCTGACGTTCAGCCGCTGCACCCCGGCGTCCCGCAACCCCTGAGCCATTTCCTTCAACAATATCCCGTTGGTGGTCAGCACCAGTTCCTTGAGTCCCGGCAGCGCCCCGAGACGACTGAGAAAGGTAAGTATCCCCTTTCGCACCAGCGGCTCCCCCCCGGTCACCCTGATTTTCTCGATGCCGGCGGCAACCGCCTCGGCGGAGATCCTCAGCAGATCCGCGTAGGAGAGCACCTCATTGTGGGACAGCTTCTCCACTCCCCCCTCAGGCATGCAATAGCTGCAACGAAGGTTGCAGCGGTCGGTGACCGAGAGCCGAAGGTAATTGATGCGCCTGCCGTAGGTATCGATTAGTGCCATATCTGAAGTTTCCTGAAATGAAGTCGGTCCCGGCCCGTTACCCGCCGGAGGCTATAACACGAAAAACGAGGCGAGCGAAACAAGTTTTTTAGCATCTGTCGAAAAAGATACTCCGTTTGCAAAATGGAAACAACCCCTTTAATGAGGGGTAGGCGTCCGGCTGCCGCCCCTCGTAAAAACGTATACCGCATAAGCCCAATGACGGATGCCGGCACCAAAGCTGCGTGATTACGATGACTTGTAATTCACCCTTTCGGCCGATAGACAGTGCGGGGGGAGATGGTTAATCCAAAATAATTGTTCATTTTGCCATAAATATGCTATGGCTTGGGGACAATAAGTAGATCATCTCCGAGCCGAGGTCGCCTAAAGGGAAATTCCCCATGAGGCCCCGGCCAACGGGTGCTGCCGGAAACGGCACCGCCTCCCTTTTGGAAAGGAGAACCTCCGCCGCTTCAGCGTCCGGGGTCCTCTCCACATCGGGGTTGGACCCCTTTTTCGTTTCCTATTACGACACAAGAGGTAAAGCATGACGAGTTACGAGGAGGCCAGGCGCATCATTTTGGACAAGGTCGCCCCAGCAGGGATCGAGCGGGTGCTCCTTCTCGACGCGGCGGGAAGAATCATCGCGGACAACTTTTCGGCACCCAGGGACATGCCGCGCTGGGACAACTCGGCGATGGACGGTTTCGCCGTGAGGAGCGCCGACTGCTCGCCGGGGACCACCCTGAAGGTGACCGACTACATACCTGCCGGGGTCAGCTCCGATTTCGCGGTGGCCCCAGGCTGCGCCGCGAGGATCATGACCGGCGCGCCGATCCCCCCCGGCGCCGACGCCGTGGTCCCTTTCGAGGAGACCGAGCAGAGCGAAGAAGAGGTAAAGCTGCTGCACCCGGTAAAAAAGCGGGATCACATCCGGTTTCGAGGTGAGGACGTGGCCTGCGGAGAGCCGGTCGTCGCCAAGGGTATCCTTCTTGGCCCGCCCCAGGTAAGCCTCCTGGCCTCCTTCGCCGCCGTCCTGGTCCCGGTCTACCGCAGGGTGCGGGTGGCGATCCTCTCCACCGGCGACGAGCTGGTGGAACTAGGCACCGAGCCCAAGGAAAGCGAGATCGTGAACAGCAACACCTTGGCCCTCGCCGCCGCGGTGAAGCTGTGCGGGGCGGAGCCGGTTATCCTGGGTATCGCCAGGGACAACAGGGCGAGCCACATCTCTTTGCTCACCGAAGGTTTGAAGGCCGACGTCCTGATCACCTCGGCCGGTGTTTCCGCGGGCGACCGCGATCTGGTGCGCGAGATCCTGGCCGAGCTGGGAGTGGTCGAGCAGTTCTGGAAGATCGGCATCAAGCCGGGCGGCCCCACCGCCTTCGGGCTCAAGGGGAACACCCCCGTCTTCTCGCTGCCGGGTAATCCCGTGTCGACCATGATCACCTTCGAGGAGTTCGTACGGCCGGCGCTGCTCAAGATGATGGGACACGAGAAGGTGCTGAGACGGACGGTGCGCGGATACCTGAAAGAGGACGCGCGCAAGAAGCCGGGCAAAATGAACTTCCTGCGGGTGCGTGTCACCATAGAGGACGGGCGCTACCTGGCCAGCACCTCGGGGGACCAAAACACCGGGATACTGAAGACCATGCTGCAATCCAACGCCCTTGCCCTGCTCCCGGCCGACCGGACCGAGTTCGAGGCCGGCGAGGAAGTCGATCTGCACATACTTGACCCGACACTGGAAATGGAGGCTTAAAAGATGTCATTCAATCATTTCGACGCCAGCGGCAACGCCATCATGGTGGATGTAAGCCAGAAGACCCCGACCATGCGTACGGCGATCGCCGGGGCAGTCCTGACACTGAAACCCGAGACGGTGCAGTCGATAATCTCCGGGCGAGTCGCCAAGGGGGACGTGCTGGGCGTGGCCAGGATCGCGGGGATCGCCGGGGCCAAGAAGACCCCCGACCTGATACCGCTTTCGCACCCGCTTGCCATCCACCATGTAGCGATAGAGTTCGAGGTGGACCCGGAGGCGGGACGTATCTCGGTGTCGGCCACCGTGCGGGCCTACGAGCGCACCGGGGTGGAGATGGAAGCGATGGCCGCCGCCACCGTAGCCGCGCTGACCGTGTACGACATGTGCAAGGGGAGCGACAAAGGCATCGTCATTTCCGACATAAAACTGCACTTCAAGGAAGGCGGCAAAAGCGGCCTCTACAAAAGAGAAGAAGCCTGATAAAGGAGCTAGAACCATGCGAGCAGCCATTCTCACCCTAAGCGACCGCTGTTCAACGGGCGAGCGAGCGGACGGCAGCGGCCCGGCCCTGAAGAGCTGGCTCGAGGAGCGCGGCGTCACCGTCACCTGCACCGAGGTGATCCCCGACGAGGCGCACCTCATCTCCGAAAAGCTCACCGAGTGGGCGGACAGCGACAGCTTCGACCTGATCCTCACCACGGGGGGGACCGGGGTATCCCCGCGCGACGTGACACCGGAGGCGACCGAGCGCGTCGTCGACCGCCTCCTCCCCGGCTTCGGCGAGGTGATGCGCATGGAGAGCCTGAAAAAAACCGCACATGCCATCATCTCCCGCGCGGTCGCCGGCATACGCAAGAACACCCTGATCATCAACCTGCCGGGAAGCCCCAGGGGTGCCACGGAAAACATCGGTTTCGTCTGGTCCGCCGTGCCGCACGCGGTCGCCAAACTGCAGGGCGACCCCGAGGAATGCGGCACTCCGCATCCCGATTGACCCCTTTTTTATTGACCGCACAGACCTGCTGGGTTATATATCTAACAGGGTTTTAACTTTAATGCGGAGGGATAATATGCCGTTGGTTGAGCTGATTAAGGAGAAGGCAAGAACACACACAAAGACCATCGTACTGCCTGAGAGCTACGATGAGAGGATGCTGTTCGCCGCCCAGAATATTGTCGAACAAGGTTTGGCAAAAGTGATACTGCTGGGCAACCCGGAAGCGCTGCATGCGACTGCCGCCGAGAAGGGGATACACCTGGGCGACGTGGAGATCATCGAGCCCGCTTGTTCACCCAAGCTCGCCAGTTACGTGGAAAAACTCGTCGAGCTGCGTAAGTCCAAAGGGCTCACCAGCGAGCAGGCCCGGGAGATACTCCTGGCCCCCGACCACCTCTACTTCGCGGGCATGATGGTGCGCGAGGGGGACGCGGACGGCGAGGTAGCCGGCGCCACCGGCACCACCGGGGACGTACTGCGCGCCGCCTTCCAGACGGTAGGGCCTGCTCCCGGCATCAAGACGGTCTCTTCCTTCTTCCTGATGTCCACCAAGACCCCGACCTTCGGCGAGGAAGGGGTGATCCTCTTTGCCGACTGCGCGGTCAATCCCAATCCGGACCCGCAGGCGCTGGCCGAGATCGCCATTGCGACTGCGAGAAACTGCAAGGCGTTTCTCGACGTCCCGGCCCGGGTCGCCATGCTTTCCTTCTCCACCAAGGGGAGCGCGAGCCACGCCGACGCCGACAAGGTCATGAAGGCGCTGGAGATCGCGAGGGCCATGGACCCCGAGCTCTCCATAGACGGCGAGCTTCAGGCCGATGCAGCCCTGATCCCCGCTGTGGGGAGCAAGAAGGCCCCGGGGAGCAACGTTGCCGGTCATGCCAACGTGCTGATCTTCCCGACGCTGGATGCAGGCAACATAGCCTACAAGCTGGTAGAGCGGCTGGCAGGCGCTAAGGCGATCGGCCCGGTCATTCAAGGTCTCGCCAAGCCGGTAAACGACCTCTCCCGCGGCTGCTCCATCCAGGACATAGTCGACGTAACGGCGATCACCGCGGTTCAGGCGCAAGGGTAGCAAAGGCATTTTGTCCGACCTGTCCGACTACCGGTCGGAACGGGTCGGACAAAGCGAAACCGGCTTGAAAATGCAAAAGGCCGGCAGGGGAATCCCCTGCCGGCCTTTTGCTATGGTTTTTTCTATTTCCTAGCTCCTGACGAAGTCCGCCTTGGAGAAGCTGTATTCGAAATTCATGTGATCGGTGTAGCTGCCGTCCAGGATGGCGGCAACGTCCTCGGTGAATACCAGTTCCTCGTCGGTCGGAATCACGTACACCTTTACCGGCGAATCGTCGGTGGTGATCAGGGTCTCGCGCTTGCGGGTCATGGCCGATGCGTTTCTCGCAGGATCCATGATGATGCCGATATGCTCCAGCCCCTCTATGGCGCGCGCCCTGATCGGTGCACCCATCTCCCCTACCCCCGCGGTGAAGACGACCGCGTCAAGCTTGCCGATCACGGAGAGGTAGCTCCCGATATACTTCTTGAGACGGTACGCCTCGATTTCGAGGGCCAGTTCGCAGAGCCGATCGCCTGCCGCCGCCTGCTCGATGACGTCGCGACGGTCCGTGAAACGACCCGTAATGCCGATGACGCCGCTTTTCTTGTTCAGGATGCTGTCGATCTCTTTTGCGGAAAGGTTGTCCCTTTGCATCATGAATGCAGGAATGGCCGGATCGATGTCTCCGCAGCGAGTACCCATCATGGCGCCTTCCAGAGGGGTGAGCCCCATGCTGGTATCGACGGATACGCCATTCTTGATGGCGCAGTGCGACACGCCGTTACCGATGTGCATGGTGATCACGTTGCATTCGCAGGCCGGCTTGCCGTGGAAACCGTAGCGCCTGACACCGTACTTCTCGTACCACTCGAAGGGGAGCGGGTACATGTACGCCTTCTCAGGCATGGTCTGATGGAAAGCGGTGTCGAAGATGGCGATCTGGGGGACACCGGGGAGAACGGCCATGGCCCCCTCTATCCCGGCTATGTTGGGAGGATTGTGCAGAGGCGCCAGATGCTGCACCTCGGTCACGGCATCCAATACGTCCGCGTCTATCAGCACCGACTTTGTGAAGCGCTCGCCGCCATGCACGACCCGGTGCCCAACGGCCGCGATCTGGGTGATGTCCTTGAGCACGCCGTGCTCAGGAGAGGTTAGAGTCCGCAGGATCAGGTCCACGGCGCACTTGTGGTCCGGACAGTCGGAGTCCTCGCGGTAGGTCTCGCGCCCGGGAACCTCGTGCAGAATGAAGGAATCGCCTATCACGACGCGCTCCACCATTCCCTTGGCGACAACCAGTTTTTTACTCCAATCAAACAACTGGTATTTTACCGAAGAACTCCCACAGTTAAGTGCCAGTATATCCATCGATCAGAAACCCCCGTAAATATAATTGCCTAGTAATAATGAGCAGATCCGCTCTTGATAAAAGGACCACAAATAGAACCTTTTTTTATATATACAGTAGAGTCGCCTACAGTTCAAGATTTTTCTCCTCAAAAAGCTCAAAATCGGGGCAGCTTTATGGTGGACTTTTTTGGGAGCATATGTTACTTTTCCAGGAAATTTAAACTCCAAACGAAGGAGGTGAATACTTTGGCACATACCATTAGCGACGAATGCATCAACTGCGGAGCCTGTGACGATTCCTGCCCGGTTAACTCGATCAGCGAGTCCGGCGACAAAAGGGTTATCGCTGCAGATACCTGCATCGACTGCGGCGCTTGCGTAGACACCTGCCCGGTGAGCGCAATCTCGGCCTAACCAGTTTCAAGATTCATGTAATGCCATGGCCTGCACGCGTTAATCGCCTGCAGGCCTATTTTTTTGCCCAATCATCTATCTCATCGGTTTTGATTTTGTCATTGGCGGCATGGCGCTGGTCAATCGCGGGGGTAAGCACCGTATAGCCTCGAATCTTTCAGCCGGACAGGCCCGCCCCCCAGATTGGGGCTGACTCCCTTAAACAGCGGGAAATCATTTTTTCATGTCATCAACCGCTTCCTTCATCTTATCTCCGGCTTTCTCAATTTGTTGCTCGACTTTTCCGGCGGAATCATCGATCGCCTTGCCGGCACGCTCCGCCGGGCCTTCCTTTTTGCATCCGACCATTCCGGCTACCAGGACGCCCAGCATCAGCGCTACCACAACACTCCTGTTAATTTTCATCATGTGACATCTCCTTTTAGTGTGTGCTTCGATCATGTTCCTTGATTAGACTTCTTCGCAACTAGCGTGCCCGATGGATTGCGCAGACGCTTGCCGGCTAAGAGCCCGTTTATATGCGTGAAATCGAGAAGGAGACGAGTGAGGCGATAAAAACCGTCAGCGCTTTTCCATCGTATTTGATAGAGTCGCCATATACGGTCGCCCTCTCCTTCCTTCTCCTGGGTTGATGTACGGAAGGGCGGGAAGGTGCGGAGGAAAAGCTTCCTTTACAGAACTGTCGGCAGGCCACGCCATATGTGGCCCTTACGCCATATATGACGGGTTGACTGCAACTGATGCTTTGCTGTTCAGTGAAGATCCTGTGCAGTATCGGCCAATTACAAGCTGGACGATCGCAATTCGCTTTGGCGCGCTAGTTGCTCTTAGTAAGGCTGTAGAGCATAGTTGTGGCCTGCGACACTTCCGGGCATGCGAGATCGTGGTGAGGAGCATCAAGGGGAGCGACTTGGCTTAATCCAGCCCGGAGGGTTGGTGAGGAGTATATGAATGAAGGATTCAGGCAAAACTAAAACTCAATTGATAGGTGAACTAGTAGAGTTACGCAAGCGGCATGCGGCGCTGAAAGTATCGGCACGTGCTTGCCATGACCTGGAGGCCGAAATACAGGAGGCCCGGGAATATGCCGAGAATATCGTGGAAACCGTGCGCGAGCCGCTGGTGGTGCTCTCCTTCGACCTGAAGATTCTCACTGTCAACAACAGCTTTTACAGCACCTTTCAGGTGACGCCAGAAGAAACCATTGGCCATTACATTTACGATCTGGGTAACCGGCAATGGGACATCCCCAAGCTGCGGGTGCTCTTCGAGGAGATCCTGCCTCACGATACCGTGTTCAGCGGCTACGAGGTGGAGCATGATTTTCTCGACATCGGCCGCAAGATCATGCTGCTCAACGCACGTGAAATTTTCCGGGACAATGTCGGTTCCCGCGCCATCCTGCTCGCCATTGAGGATATCACCGAGCGAAAGCTCGCCGAGGAGCGGATCGGCGAAGTCATGCGACAGCAGCAGGCCATTCTCGACAATATCCCCAATATCGCCTGGCTTAAGGACAGGAGGGGAAGGTATCTTGCGGTAAACGAGCCCTTCGGAGAAAAGTTCGGCGTAGCGCCGAAGGATCTTATCGGGAAGAACGACTACGACATCTATCCGCCGGAACTAGCGGAGAAATACCTGAAAGACTCGCAGGAAGTAATGGCTTGCGGCAACCGCACCTATTTCGAAGAGATTCTGCTCGGAACAGAAGGGGCGGCCAGATACCTGGAAAAGATCGAGACTCCAATCTTTAACGACAAAGGGACGACCATCGGAACCATCGGGATCGCCCACGACATAACCGTTCGCAAGGAAATGGAGGTGGCCCTTCGTCATGACAGCACTCACGACGTACTGACCGGCCTCTATAACCGGGGATTTTTCGATGAAGAGCTGGAACGGTTGGCCCAGGGGGGCATGTTCCCCATAAGCATCGTGATGGCTGATGTGAACGACCTTAAGACGGTCAACGACACATTGGGGCATGCGGCTGGAGACGAACTGATTCAATTGACAGCAGGAATCATCCAGCGCGCCTTTCGCAGCCATGACATAGTGGCCCGAATAGGAGGAGACGAATTCGCCGTGATCCTCCCTGAGACGGGCGTCGCGGTTGCCAGGGATGTGGTGCGAAGGATCATGGACTCCCGCGAGATCGTGAACGGTCAGGTGGGTATCGCCTTTGGCATTGCCGCTGCGGAAAACATGGATCAGCTGGAGGAAGCCTTGAAGCTAAGCGACAAAAGAATGTACCGCGACAAATCGGAGCAAAAAGAATCGTAGACGGACGGCCAGACTGCCGCCCGGAATGCACATAGGGGTCACTGATGTATCTGAAAATACTGCTGATTGCTTGCCTCACCTTGTCGCCTTTGCAAAGCCTTGCGGCGGACGCCGAGTACGGCTACCCTATTCCCGGCTCGTTGGAAGCCACCATCATCGGCACTCCGGCCTCCCTCATGCCAGTGTTCACCGGGAAGATGCGCACAAGGCCACTGGTGCTGGAGGTGCTTCCGGGACGGAAAAAACCTCCCGTGTTCTTCTACGATGAGGGACTGCGTTGCAACTTCGCCTATCAGAAACAAAAGGCGCCGCTGGTCTTTCTGATTGCCGGGGCCGGGGCGGGCGAGCGATCGGCGAAGATCACCTCCATGATGAGGGCGCTCTACGAGGCCGGTTTCCACGTCATCACCCTCCCCTCGCCCACCCATGCCAACTTCATCATCTCCGCCTCCCGAAGCGGCATCCCCGGCGACCTGACCGAGGACGCAGCCGATCTCTACTTTGCCATGGAGGTAGCCTGGGAACAGGTGCGGGAAGAGATCGAAGTCTCCTCCTTCCACCTGGGCGGCTACAGCCTGGGAGCCGCACAGGCCGCTTTCGTCGCCAAGCTGGACGAGGAACAAAGGATCTTCGACTTCCGGAAGGTGCTCATGGTCAACCCGCCGGTCAGCGTCTACAACTCGGCCATCAGGATCGAGGAACTGTTGAACCGTATCCCCGGCGGGTCCCGGAAGCAGGGGGTCTTTTTCAACAGGATGCTGTCCAAGTTCAGCGAGTTCTACCGCTACGGCAATTTTGCAGCCATAAACGACGAATTCCTCTACGCGATCTATTCGGAGCGCCTGTTCTCCCAGGAGGAGACCGCGGGTCTGATCGGTCTCACCTACCGTATCAATCTGGCCGGCATGATCTTCGCCTCGGACGTGATCACCAACAGCGGCTATGTCGTGCCTAAAAACCGGGTGCTCCATAGTACCAGCCCCCTTTCCGATTATTTCCAGGTCTCCACCCACATAAGCTTCTTCGACTATTTCAACGAATACTTCTATCCCTACTTCCAGTCGCGGCGGCCGGGTCTCACCAAGGAGGCGCTGGTCGCGTCCCAGACTCTCAAGAGCATCGAGGGATACCTGAAATCCTCGAACAAGTTCGGCCTCATGGCCAACGAAAACGACTTCATTCTCGACAAGGCGGAGATCGACTACCTGCGTCGACTTTTCGGTGAACGCGCCAGGATCTATCCCCGGGGCGGTCATTTGGGCAATCTGGAATACAAGGATAACGTGGCCTACATGGTCGATTTTTTTAAAGGACAAGGAGTGCAGCCATGATGTGCGTTACCAGAGACAAGCTCTGCCGGATCATCCTGACCGCGACGGTGACGTTCTCCCTCGCCGGTTGCGCCGCGATCAGGGGGAACACCAGTGCGGAGGTTCCCGCCAGGCACACGATAGACGAATTCAGGGATCAGCGTTTCGCCGAGGTGGCGGACCCTTGGGAGAGGTTCAACCGGGGCATGTACCGGTTCAACTACTACTTCGACAAGTACCTCTTCATACCCGTCGTTAACGGCTACGAGTTTGTTACTCCCGATTTCATTGAGGAGCGCATTTCCGGCGTCTACGGCAACCTGGGCGAGGTGCGAAACCTCGCGAACAGCGTGTTCCAGCTCAAAGGGAAAGAGTCCGTCACGACCCTCGGGCGCTTCGTGACCAACAGTACGATAGGACTTGCGGGGATGTTCGATCCGGCCACGAAAATCGGCCTGAAGAGGCGCAATCAGGATTTCGGCAAAACCCTCGGCTACTGGGGAGCGGCCTCCGGTCCGTACCTGGTGCTGCCGATCCTGGGTCCCTCCTCGGTGCGCGACACGGCAGGGTTCGCAACCGACAGCGCCATCACCTACGGGGCCTATGCGGCAGTGGCTCCCTTTGGCGACAGTCCCAACATGGACAGGGGAATAACCGCCCTTGGCGCCGTCGATGCGCGACATCAGCAGGATTTTCGCTACTATGAGAGCGGATATCCTTTCGAGTACAACATGGTTCGCTTCATCTACCACGAGCAGCGGGAAATAGAGTCCCACAAGCAGCTCCCTGAAACCGACCAGGAGCCGGCAACGAGCATTTTCCCCGCAGGAGGCAGCTAGTCAAAAACAGGTTGAGGTTGAGGAAACAAAACAGGCCCTTGCTCCCTCAAACGAAGGAGCAAGGGCCCGCCTTTAACCAACACATTTCCTGAAGCGATCAGTCCATTACCTGCCACGCCCCTCGCCTTTGTCCTGTCCATGGCCTTTGTCCTGTCCATGGCCCCTCTCCTGCCCACCGCCACGCTCCCCCGGTTTTTGCTCACGGCCGCGTTGCTGCTCTTGGCCTTTCGGGGCATGCTGTTCACGCTGTATAGCCGGCTTTTGCTTTTGCTCATGAGCCGGACCTCGCTGCTGAGGAGCGACCTTTACCGGTGCCGGTCTTTGCTGGTGTTCCTGGCGTTGCGGCGTTTTCGCCTCAGGTCTTTGCTGATGTTCCTGGCGTTGCGGCGTTCTCGCCTCAGGTCTTTGCTGGCGTTCCTGCCGCTGGGGGCTTCTTACTTCGGGCCTTTCCTGTCTTGCCGGCCGGGCGGGCGCCGCGGTCCTTTGCTTTACCTGCTGCAGGTGTTGGCGTACCACCTTGTCGCGAGGCTGGTAACGGTAGCTTTTGCTGTGAAGCCGGTGCTGCTGCTCAATGGCCTTCGGATACCTGTCGCCTTTATACTGACGCTGGTAAGTCGGCAACGGAGCGCGCTTGGGAACCGCGCTGCGATTCCAACGGTCCCATCCGCCGCGGCGCTGTTCCCAGTTACGGCCCCAGTGCTGATCCCAACGAGGCGGCGCATTCGACTGCCAAGCGCTAAAGTACACGGGAGGTTGCTGGTAATAACTCACCGGAATGCGCAGGATGTAAACCGGGACCACGAAAGGGTCTACGAATCCCCAGGGACCGTTGTACCAGGCGCTCGTGTACCAGTTGTCATCGTAATAAACCCAGTACATGCCATCGTAAAAGAAGTAGTTTGCATTGACTCTGGGAGCGTAATAAACGGGATAGCCCGGCACCGCAACAAATTGGGGATAAAAGGGCAGGTTGATCCCGATCCTCACGTTGGGCAACCCTATGCCGACACTCACGCTTACTTCTGCTATCGCAGTTGTCGCAGTTGTCGTCAGGCAGAACAGCATCCCCAGCACAATCAATCCGTAGCGTAGTTTCTGCATATCGTCCTCCATTTCTCTTCGTCGATGAGAAGCTCTAACAACGATTATCAGTATAAATCAGTTTCTAATAACAGCGAGGTGCAAAGATCGACCGCCTTTTAATACGCGCCAACTAGTGCCTGTCGCGACCATGCTTTTTACCGCGATCATCGTGCCTCTTGTGCTTGTGGTGTCTTTTCTTATGGTGCTTCTTGTAGTGTTTGGCGGGCCTTCTTTCCATGTAAACCCGGCGGTCGCTTTGAACATAATAGGGACGGCCTGAGTCGATCAGTATGTTGACACCTGGCGGTGCCGGCAGAAAGCCACTGATGTTGACGCTGACATTTGGCCCGGCTTCGACGCCGGTGGCCGTGAAACTGAGAAGGACCGCGGTCATCATCAGCATGGACAGAACATATTTAATTCGCATTGTAGCTCCTTTTTCACCCGGTAGTCAGCGCTCTCTTCTACGGCAAACTGGATCATCGTTGCCGACATATACTTCGCAACTAGCATGCCAAGACACGGTTACGGCAACCGCGAAGTCAAGTTACTGAGTTTAAAAGGGGAAGTCCATTCAAACCTCAGTTCGCGCAGAGGAACCCGTCACCCGACATCTGTCGCATATAGAGAGAACGTCACATATGGCGGGTTCTCCCTCGCCGGGCCTCGACCATCCTTCGGGACATAAAGCAGTTGAAGATGAGAACAGGAGTGCTATGGGGGAGTTTGGATGACCTGCCTGGCGGATGTATCCATAGAAGGAAAGGGAACGGCCTCCCCCGCAGGGGGAGGAGGCCGAGGCGTCCAGATGATTAGTTGAAGAAGTACCTGGCGCCGACGGTTGTGGAAAAACTGGAAGGATCGAAGTCACCCCTGCGTGTTCCGTCCCACTTGTCCCTTGAATCGACATCGGGGGCCACGACCAGCCTTGCCTCAGCGGTCAGGGCCAGTTGCTTGAGCAGAAAGTAATCGACACCCGCATTGGCGTAGGCTCCTACCGTGGTGTCGACGTCCCTGCGGTCCCCATCACTGAAAAGAACGCCCAAGCCCCCGCCGACAAAGGGGGTCAACTGCGGGTCGGCGAGCGCGAAGCGGTACTGCGCGCCGATGGAGAGGTTGGTGACGTCGAAATCGCCTTCATCGGAATCGAAATCGGACCGTGTGAGGTCCATCTCCAGGGCAAAGCGGTCGTCCAGTCCGTATATGAGGCCGACAGCTCCGGTCAGGCCTGCGTCGGTATCGTTGTGGTCGCCGTCCGCCGGCAGGACGAGACCCATTTTACCGGTCACGCCGAGTTTACCCTTGATGCTGTCGGCCATTGCCAGGCCCGTGCCCATTGCTACCGTGGAGACGAGGCATGCTACTGCGATGAATTTCTTCATGGTGGTGCTCCTTTGGCTTGGTAGCCTGCTGCTGATTGTGTTGCTACTTCACGGTTATTTCAAATAGTACCCGTATGTTTGCCTTCGCGGCATCGGATCTAAGCTCATCGGGCCTGGGCTCATAGACTGCGGGGCGCGTCTGACCGTAGCCTACCACGGTAAGCCTGTCGGGACCGATCACCCCCTCCTCCACCAGATAGGCCCTGACGGCATCAGCCCTTCTTTCACTCAGCTTCTGGTTGTACTCTTCGGTGCCGGCCGCCGAGGTGTGCCCTGAAATGCGGATCCGGGTCCTGGGGTTCTCCTTCAGAAGATCGATGTTCCTCTTAAGGATGATTTTCGCTTCCGGCTTCAGGTGCGACTGGTCGAAGTCGAAATGAACGTCCTCAAAAGACAAAACCACGACCTCCTGTTCCACTACCGCTGCACCAGATTCCAGCGGGCAGCCGTTACTGTCGACGACGACCCCTTTCGGGGTGCCGGGACATCTGTCCTGCGCGTCGTACACGCCGTCGCCGTCTCCGTCCGCAGGCGTAGGCGTAGGCGTAGGCGCTGGCGCTGGCGCTGGCGCTGGAGCCTGAGCCTGAGCTGGTGCCTGAGCAACCGCGGTGTTCGATTTTCCGCCGAACCTGAAGACGACGCCTGTGGTCGCTTCGACGTTGTGGATATGCTCATCGAAAATCATGTTGTCCCTGAGGTCGACCCTGAGGGCGATATTCTCGGCCACCCAGTATTTGGCGCCTACGCCGACGTTTACAACGGACATGTTGCGTTTGGTGTTAATGTCGGGGCTGTAGTGGACCACCCCGTAACCCGCGGTCACGAACGGGTTGAGTTTCTCCTCCGGCATGAAGTGGTACATCAGATCGAGATGGTACATGCCGATGTTGACGTCATCGATCGGGCTGGTGAACTGCCCCTGCCTTGTGAACGCCTGGGACCTGTCATCGACGCTGCTTCCAGTGTATTGTCCGGTAAATTCGGCGCCGAAATGTTCGGTGAAGTTATAGCCCACGCGCCCTCCGATTATCGGGCTGTGCTTCAGGTTCTGCCTGTTCTCGAAGAAGCTGTAACCCAGGAAAGGGCTCAGTTCGACACTGCCGGCCTTTATCTCGGCGCGCACCGGCGAGGGGAGCAGAAAGGCTGAGACCAACAAAACCGGCGCCATTTTCTTCATAACGGGTATCACTGAAAAAATCTTGCTCATATAAAACCTCCATTAATTACAGTAAGGAACCATTGCCGAGCAGCTTTCTTTCGAATCGCCAAGGTCAGGGGCGAAGGGGTGGCAGCCTGATGAAAGCTGCCGCCCGCCCCCCTCCTCCCTACCCTGCTTTCACATTCATCCTTTACGCCGTGCCTTACGGCGCGGGGACATTTACCGTGTTCGTGTCAAGAGCGATGGTGCCTGCGGTGGTCGCGCCGGCCAATATGCGTCCGTTTATGACGGCACCGGTTACGCAAGTCACGTCTCTGCCGGACACTATGTTTCCGTAAAAGATGGTGCCTACCCCGATGGTCGCATCCAGACTGGGAACCCAGAACACGTTCTTTGCCTGCGCGCCGTTAGCCAGCGAAACACTGGCCCCGGTTGTCAGGGAGGAGCCTATCTGGAAGACCCAGACGGCGTTCGCGTTGCCCATTGCGTCGAGAATGAGAGGGGTCGAGACCAGCATGGTGCTGCCCGAGGTGTAGGTTCCTGGGGGGATGCCCAAGGGGTAAGTCGCACCCAGATTCTCGCCCGCGGACACCGTTGTTCCCGGAGGCAGGTTCTTCGCGAAGTTGAACGCAACCAGAAGGTCGATTCTGGCCTGTTCGGACACCGTGTCGTTGATGTGTATCTGGCCGTTCACCTGTACCGGCAACAGACCGTTGGAAGTGCCCGGATCCAAAGAGACGTCGCCGTTTATCATGGTGCCGGCGCCGGTGTTGGTGATCGCCGAGGTCGCCATGATCCCGAAAGAAGCGGCCGAGGCGAGCGGTGCCGCTCCTGGCGCCAGGGCCGGGCCTGCCGCCGTGGTAAAGGTCCACGGATTAGGAGCGACGCCGGAGGCGAGGGCATTGCCCGACAGGTCCTGCGCCCCGTTGGAGATCTCCGCGGTATAGGTCTTGCCCGCTTCCAGGTTTGCTGCAGGCTTAAAGGTCGCAGTCACACCGGAGTAGGTCACGTTGCCGGAGACGGGGGTGATCCCCTGCGTCAGGGTGAAGGTCGCCGTGGTGATGGTTAACGGGTCCATCGCTTCACTGAAGGTCGCGCTAACGGAGCTGTTAATCGGCACTTCCATGTCGAGGTCAAGCGGGAAGGTGGAATTTACCCTCGGCTTGGTGGCGTCCTGGGCGGCACCCGTGGTAAAGCTCCACACCTTGTCGAGCGCCAGTGCATTACCTTTCAGGTCCTTGGCCCCGTTCAGGCCCGAGGCAATGGTGGCGGTATAAACGGTGTTGTTGGCAAGAACGGTCGCAGGCTTAAAAACCGCCGTCACGCCGGAGTAAGTCACGTTGCCTGAAACGGAGGTTGTCCCCCGCTTTAAACTGAATGTCGCCGAGCTGATGGTTAAGGGATCCATCGATTCGCTGAATACGGCGGAGACGGAGCTGTTGACCGCCACACCTTCGGCAAGATCAAGGGGAACAGACGAGATCACCGTTGGTGCGGTGCCGTCCGGACCCGCTCCTGTGGTGAAACGCCAGACCCTGTCCGCTGCCAGCGCATTGCCGGCCAGATCCCTGGCGCCGGTGCTAACCGTGGCGGTATATTGCAGGCTGGGTGAGAGGTTTCCTGCAGGCTTAAAGACCGCCGTCACGCCGGAGTAGGTCACGCCGCCTGAAACGGGCGTCGTCCCCTGCCTCAAGGTAAAGGTGGCGTCGTTGATGGTTGCGGGGTCCATCACCTCGCTAAAGACGGTAGTGACCGAGCTGTTGGTCGCCACACCGGTTGCGAGGTTGAACGGAACGGTGGTGTTCACAACGGGCGAGGAGACATCCAGAGCCGCGCCTGTGGTGAAACTCCAACTGTAATCGGTTGCGAGGGCGCGCCCCGCCGCATCGCCGGCACCACTGGTGATGGTGGCGACGTAGACCGTATCGGGCGAAAGATTGGTCGCCGGCGTAAAGACCGCGGTTACGCCGGTGTAGCTGACCGTTCCGATAACGGCCGTTGCGCCTCTCTTCAAGGTGAAGGTTGCCGGTGTGATCGTTGCGGCGTTCATCGCCCCGCTGAAAGTAGCGGTCACCTTGTTGCCGACCGGCACGAGGGTGGCGCCGTTGGCAGGGGAAGTGGAACTCACGGTAACGGGCACATCCCAGTCTCCACCTCCGAAGGTGCCCTTGCCGCACCCCGGCAGCATGACGAGCATGCTCAGAATCAACGCGAATACGGGATAAGCTTTCAGTGCTTCAAATCTTTTCATATAAGCTCCTTTAAATGGCTAATCTTCATACAACTCATAAATCACGAATACTTCCTACCTGCAGTCAACTGGAATCAGGTCCTCTTTTATAATTTGATCAAAACCGTCATTTGCATTAAGGCCAAAATCGAATCAATAGCAGCCGTTACGTTTTTTGCGGAATTAACAGATATGAAAAGAGAAGAGCAAATATCCGGCCAATATGGAAACAAAAGGCAAATGACTAAATTCTCCCTTGCACAACGGGATGTTATCTAAGAATAGACCTGAAAGATAAAGATATTGGGCAATTGGGAAAACCCTCAATATTTGATGGAACCACAACATATTGAGGTATACTTTGCGGGCAATGAGGTATAGCCTGTTCGCGTGAGACAAACTTTTAATGCAGTATGATTCCGGCAACTGACTATTGAATGCTAGAGTGGTCCGGCAGACGCCGAGGCGGATTTCGCACCAAATTACGAATCAAAGAGGGTCGGCAATAATGGCAACAGACGAGAAGAAAAACCCGGGTACGACAACTAAACCGCGCAGCCGCGCCAAAAAGGGGGCGGCCGAAGCGACGGCTGAATCGCCCGCAGCCCTTTCCCTGAAGACGACCGACTACTCCCAGGAACTTGAACAGCACCAGATCGAGCTGGCGGCACAGAACATAAATATGCGACAGGCCCACGAAAGGCTTGAGAACCAACAGATAGAGATGGCGGCGCAGAACGCGGAACTGCGTCGGGCCCACGACGAGCTTGAGACCCAACAGATCGAGCTGGAGATGCAAAACGAAGAGCTGCTCCGGACTCAAAACGAGCTGGAGCTGTCGCGCAACAAGTTCAGCGAGCTCTACGATTTCGCACCGGTCGGCTATTTCAGCTTTAACGGAGCCGGAATGATCCGGGAGGTGAACCTTACCGGCGCGCAACTGCTGGGAACGGAGAGGCGGCAGCTCTCCAACCGATCCTTTGCCGGCTTTATCGCCGATGCGGACGGGATGGCTGTTTTCGCCGCTCACCTGCAAAGCGCTTTGCATCTAGAGGGCATGCAGAGATGTGAAATCGGCATCACCGGGAAAGACGGCGCCTTGATCCACGGCCTTTTGCAGAGCGTGGCGGTGGCGAGTTCCGAGGACAACGAAGGTTATATCCTTTCCTCGATCATCGATGGCACGCTTGCCAAGCGGTTGGAGATGGAAATCCTGGAATCCCGGGAGTACGCGGAGAGCATCGTTGAAACCGTGCACAAGCCGCTTGTTGTTCTGGACTCCGAATTGAGGATACTCACCGCCAATTTCAGCTTCTACGACACCTTCAAGGTGACTCAGGCGGAAACCGTCGGCAATTTCATTTACGACCTCGGCAACGGTCAATGGGACATCCCCAAGCTGCGGGTGCTCTTCGAGGATATCCTCCCCAATGAGACCTTGTTCAACGGTTATGAAGTCGAGCATGATTTCCCGAATATCGGTCGCAAGGTTATTCTGCTCAATGCCCGGGAGATCGTCCGGAAAAAGGCCGGCTCCCACGTCATCCTGCTGGCCATGGAGGACATTACAGCGCGGAGGAAGGCGGAAGAGGAGCTGCTCCAGGCGGGGGCGCTGCAGCGCGCTATTTTCAACAGCGCCAACTTCTCCAGCATCGCCACCGATGCCAAGGGGGTGATCCAGATCTTCAACGTCGGCGCGGAGTGCATGCTGGGATATGCCGCCGCCGAGGTGATGGACCAGATCACGCCGGCCGCGATCTCCGATCCGGAGGAATTGATCGCGCGCGCCGAGGAGTTGAGCATAGAACTCGGAACCACCATCGCCCCGGGTTTCGAGGCCCTGGTGTTCAAGGCCTCGCGCGGCATAGAAGACATCTACGAGCTCACCTACATCAGAAAGGACGGCAGCCGTTTCCCCGCGGTGGTCTCCGTCACAGCGCTGCGCGACGAGCTGGACACCATCATCGGCTACCTGCTGATCGGCACCGACAACACCGCCAGGAAGCAGGTCGAGGCCGAGCAGAAGCAGCTAAGCCAGAGGCTTCGCGACCATCAGTTCTACACCCGCTCCCTGTTCGAATCCAACATCGACGCGATCATGACCACCGATCCCGCCGGCATCATCACGGACGTCAACAAGCAGATGGAGGTACTGAGCGGCTGCACGCGCGACGAGCTGATCGGCGCGCCGTTCAAGAACTACTTCACCAATCCGGATCGGGCCGAGACCGGCATCAAGCTGGTGCTGAGAGAAAAGAAGGTCACCAACTACGAGCTCACCGCGCGCCACAGGGAGGGCCTGGAAACCGTGGTCTCCTTCAACGCGGCCACCTTCTACGACCGGGACCGGAAGCTCCAGGGGGTGTTCGCCGCAGCGCGCGACGTCACCGAGAGAAAGCGGCTGGACCAGGTGCTGCAGGAAAAGAACGTCGAGCTGGAGAACGCCCGGTCGATCGCGGAAAAAACCAGCCTCACCAAATCCGACTTCCTGGCCAACATGAGCCACGAACTGCGCACGCCGCTGAACGCGGTGATCGGCTTTTCCGAGGTGCTGCAGGACCAGATGTTCGGGGAGATCAACGAAAAGCAGCAGGAATACGTCAACAACATCCTCACCAGCGGCAGGCACCTGCTCTCCCTGATCAACGACATCCTCGACCTCTCCAAGGTGGAGTCGGGCAAGATGGAGCTTGAGGTTGGCGTTTTCTCCCTGCGGGAGTCGCTGGAGGCCTCCATCACGATGCTCATGGAGAAGGCCATGAAAGGCGGCCTGGAACTCCAGCTCGATCTGGCCCCGGAGGCGGACGTACGGATAGAGGCGGACCAGAGGAAACTGAAGCAGATCCTGTTTAACCTGCTCTCCAACGCGGTGAAGTTCACCCCGGCTACCGGCACCGTGCACCTGAGCGCCGTGAGAGACGGAGATTACATCGAGATCACCGTGCGGGACACCGGCATAGGGATCAGGGACGAAGACATCTCGAAGCTCTTCCAACCCTTCACTCAACTTGAATCGGTCTACACCAAGGGATTCGAGGGAACCGGCTTGGGCCTCGCGCTGACCAGGCAACTGGTGGAACTGCACGGCGGCAGAATCTGGGTGAATAGCGAGTTCGGCGCCGGGAGCAGCTTCAGCGTCACACTTCCGCTCACGCAGGCGGCTGACGCCCCCCCCTCCCCCGCCCGCGCGGATACCGTTCCCGGCGGCGGCAACACGGTCCTCGTGATCGAGGACGATCCGCTGACCATGAGCGCCTTGCAAAACGCCCTGCAGCGCAAGGGGTATCGGGCGCTCAGGGCCAGTAACGGCAAGACCGGAGTCGAGATGGCGCATCGCGACATCCCCGACCTGATCGTGCTTGACCTGGTAATGCAGGGGATGGACGGCTTCGAGGTCGCCGACCGGCTGCACAACGACGCGCTGGCCGCCCATGTCCCGATCCTGGTATTGACCTCCATGGACCTTACTTCAGAAGACCGGGCACGGCTGGCGGGAAAGGTGTGGCGCATCGAGGGGAAAGGACGTCTGTCGACGCATGAGTTTCTAAACCTGGTGGAGAGCGCGGTAGGGTCTTAAAATCAGGTTAAGGTTAAGATTGAGATTAAGATTAAGGATAAAATCAGATAAAGGTTCAGGTTCAGGTTCAGGTTCAGGTTCAGGTTTCAGGTTAAGATTAAGATTAAGATCAAGGAGATAAATTCGAGGTTTTATTGAGAAAGGCTTTTTCTTAATCTTAATCTTGATATTAATCTGCTTCAGGGAGACAAGCACGATGCAGCAGAAGATTCTGATCGTTGAGGACAACGAAAACAACCGCAGCCTGTTCCGCGACATCCTGACCTTTCACGGCTATCAGGTGACGGTCGCCTGCGACGGCCAGGAAGGCGTGGATCTCGCCAGGACCCTTGCCCCGGACCTGATCCTTATGGACATCCAGATGCCGGGCATGGACGGTTTAACCGCCGGGATCATCCTGAAAAGCGACCCGCCGACCAGCGGCCTGAAGATCGTCGCGCTGACCTCCTTCGCCATGCGGGGGGACCGGGAGAAGATCCTGGCCGCCGGATTCGACGGCTACCTCTCCAAGCCGATAAACACGCGGGAACTACCGGTCCTTGTGAAAGGGTGGCTGGAGGGGAAACAATGATCGATACGGACAACGCGCGCATCCTTTGCGTGGACGACGGGCCTCTCAATCTCAGTCTGCTCGACGCCATGCTCTCCCCCAGGGGATATCAGGTGATCCCGGCTACGAACGGACCGCAGGCACTGGAGAAAATCCGGACGGAGCGGATCGACATCTGCCTTCTGGACGTGATGATGGCGGGCATGGACGGTTTCGAGGTCTGCCGCCGCATCAAGGCGGACGAAGCGCACAGGAACATCCCGATCGTTATGATCACCTCCTACGCGGACATGGAAAACCGCATCCGCGGGATAGAGGCCGGTGCCGAGGATTTCATCTCCAAGCCGTTCGACAGCGCGGAGGTGCTGGCCAGGATAAAGATGCTGCTACAGGTCAAGTTTCTCCACGACCGGCGCAGGGAGCTCGAGGCGGATCTGCAAAGGGCGCATGACAACCTGGAACTGACTGTGACCGAGCGGACCGGTGAGCTGACCCGCGCCAATCTGCAGCTCACCCAGGAAATTCAGGAGCGCAGGAAGGCGGAAGAGTCGCTCCAGGGGACCTACGCGGAGATCAAAGGGTTGAAGGACCGGCTCCAGGCCGAGAACATCTACCTGCAACAGGAGGTCGCTAGGAGTTACAACTTCGGCGAGATCATCGGTCAAAGCGAGGTACTGGCGCAGGTGTTCCTGCGGGTCGAGCAGGTGGCCCCCATGAATGCGACGGTGCTTCTCCTGGGCGAGACCGGCACGGGCAAGGGCGTTGTGGCGCGCGCCATCCACAGCAGCAGCTCGCGCAAGGCCAGGCCCCTGATAACGGTCAACTGCACCACGCTGCCGGCCACCCTGATCGAGAGCGAGCTGTTCGGGCGGGAAAAGGGCGCCTACACCGGGTCGGACACCAGGCAGTTGGGACGCTTCGAATTGGCCGACGGCGGCACCATCTTCCTGGACGAAATAGGCGAGCTGCCGCTGGAACTGCAGTGCAAACTGCTGCGGGTTATTCAAGACGGCGAGTTCGAGCGCCTGGGGAGTTCCCGCACCATCAAGACCGACGTTCGCATCATCGCGGCCACCAACCGCAACCTGGCGGAAGAGATCCGGGGCGGCAGGTTCAGGGAAGACCTGTTCTACCGGCTCAACGTGTTCCCCATCACGCTCCCGCCGCTCAGGCTGAGAAAAGACGACATCCAGTTGCTGGTCAATCATTTCGTGGCCAAGTTCAATAAGAAGATGGGAAAGAAGATAACGACCGTCACCAAGGACACCATGAACGCCCTGCAGCAATACCGCTGGCCGGGCAACGTGCGGGAGTTGGAAAGCGTCATAGAGCGGGCGATAATCACCAGCCAG
>Ga0209317_1001063_pt1 | contig 26733 bp, 18 predicted proteins | sample RifGroB2_FD_183994 | JGI IMG/M metagenome (GOLD analysis project Ga0209317, IMG submission 183994) | Soil microbial communities from Rifle, Colorado, USA - Groundwater B2 (SPAdes) (version 2) | ecosystem: Environmental > Terrestrial > Soil > Unclassified | place: Rifle, Colorado | collected...
CCCGCCACGAAGTGCCACCTGCGCTCATGGCAACTCCCTCACCCCGACCCTCTCCCGGGGGGCGAGGGGGAGCTTGGTTTAGATGGAAAGGGGTTAAACAGAGGGGGCACTTTTTCTTCGATAAAACGCTGCCGCAGGCGGGGTTGGTTGCTTATCGGGAAACTCGGGAAACGGCCGACGGGATCGTCGGCAAAGTAGCGGGGGTGGAAAGATGAAAAGGGGAGCTAACCTTGCTCGGCAGCCTTTTTCAGGATCCTTTGGCAATAGCTGTTGAGGCTTTCACCGGCACGGAGGGCACGAATGGCGACTTCGCGATGCAGTTCCTTGTCGACTCTCAGGACAAAGCGCCCGGAATACTACGACGTAACAACCGTCTTCCTCCGACCATTCGACAATCTTAAGATACTTGTCTGTTTTCTTCATTTCTTGCTCTTCTCAATGGCCGCCTGCACCTCCCGCTACTGAAAAGGCTTGGCATCATGGCCTGGGCTGCCGGATAGAGTAACTGGTTTGGTGCAAGCCGGATGACTGAAGTTGCGGTGGTTCCCTTTCCCGCCCCGGTCAACAAAACCTGCTTTTTCAGGCGCTCCATCAGTTCTCGTATTTTTGTGGCATGCCCTTATGACACTATGCTGTCAAACTCAATGCTGGAAAGGATAAAGGGCACCTGCTGATTCCTGGCCACCCCTCCGTGTCCGAATTATTCTTCCGCTTCTCGTTTTTCTTCGTAGTCAGAAAATTCCACACGATTCTTCACTCTTCTTCCAGCGTCGCCTGGATTTTGCCGTACGCAGGGCAAAAAAAAGGACCTCTTATCGAGGTCCAAGGAGCCGGCAACGGCCGGCTCTCTTTGTCAACTTGCTCAAGTTTGGCGCTCAACTATCCACTTATACCGACAACATGCTCTGTGGAGGTTCCTCATTCCTGAGTGACGCTGAAACCACCGGACGACAGCGCCTGGGGTAGAGCTGAATAGGCGAGTTGCCCCTGTGGTTTGCGAATCTGGATACTAAAGGTGTCGGGATTTCCGTCCGTAACGCTGATGGTAAAGGCATAATCGGCATTGCCGTTTAATTTGCCTGTACCTGCAACTGAGTAAGTCGAGCCGGAAGCGGAGACAGACGTTATCCCTGTGCTCATGAAGTTGATACTTTTCTTCTTAAAGTAGTAGTTTACAGAACCAGCTGGTGAGTCCGGTCCGGTAACATCCATGGAAAACGTGGCAACGTCGGTTGATTTTACCGGGAAGTTATAGCCTGTTCCGCTGATGCGCGTCGTAGGTGCGATCACTACAGACGTTTCGGTTAAAGTATTGTTCCCGAGCTGTACATCGTGCGACGCTGTGACGGTAGCGGTCCAGGTGATAGTAGTGGGTGCGCTCGGCGCTGTAAAGACCAGGGTCTCGCTCATGGTCGCACCTGCCGCAAGGTTGCTGAAAGGAACGGATCTTGAGAAGAAAGAACTGCCGTCCTGGAGGATACCTTCCACGGTAAAAGTCCCCGAAGCCGCATCAGGCCCTTCATTCTCGACCGTTACGGTACCTTCCCTCGTAGTACCCGCTACCATATTGACCGGTACCTGTAATGCGCTCAAGGCGATGTCGTAGCTTGCCACGGGGGGGGTTCCGCAAGGTATCGGCGTTTGGTACCCTTCCAGCACCGGGTGGTCGTGCGTAAAGTCGATCACTGCCCTGGCGTCATCAGAGGCTTGTGCAAACGCCGCGATGTTGATCGCGGAGAAATCGGACGGAGCGCCACCGGTTTCATTGGCGAACACGATTTCTGCGATCTGGCCGGTAGTGATCCAGAATAAAGGTTTGCCTTCCGTGCTGACGAGAACAGGGTAAAGGGTCAAGTACTCAAAGGTCCCGACACCGTCACTGCCCGGGATGTACGGCGGATAAGGCAGATTTCCGTAGGTCTGTGAGCGTGAGTAACGATATGCGCTGTAATCCAGAAAGCATTTTTCCACCAACACCATCTGGCCCTGGACCTCGTCTTTGACCATGATGCACCTTTTGGGGAGGACGGTACTGGTAGCTTTGTTGGTCAGCCCGAGGATCTGGTTGAGATACACTATTTCATCGACGGTAAGTTTCCCCTCCTTGTCGCAGGCCGCGCCAAGAGCCTTTGCCGCCGTATCCAGCGTGCCGTAAGAGTCGAAAGGGGCAGGCAGGTTAATGGAAGGAGAGCCTACTGTGCCTTTAAGCATCATTTCCCTATAGATTGCCAAGTTCTGCAGCGGAGAATCCACGGCCTTTGAAGTCAACTCATTTGTCGCAGCGTCACGAGTTGTTGCAACCAGGCGTCCGGCGGGATCGAGCGTAATGCACTGGGCGGTACCGAGGTTAACGACGAGATCAGCCAGTTGCCTGTCTACCACCGTCGATGGTGCCCGTGCCACGTTCATGCGCCCGAAGTCTACGGGTTGCAAAAGAATTTCAGAACCAACTTGAACCGTACATGTTGTGAGATCTAAAGGTATCGTTGTGCCATCGGACGCTATGGGCTGCTCGCATCCCTCGTTGAGTATAGGAACGCCATACGCGTCACGTAAAAGCACGACCAGGTCACCAAAATCTGAACCCATTCCACCGCCACCGCTTCCGCTACCGCTACCACCGCCCGGGCCTGCGGAAAAGGCGGTGCCGCCGACCAGTACACTGCACAAAGCAAACGTTATCGCAAAATGCCATTTTGACCTTTTCATCACGTCCTCCTGAATGTTTGATTCGTTGGGACTGTTCCGGATGCAAATGAAATTGTCAGCCAACTGTACCGTTCTACTCTAGATGCTTAATGCTTCATTTCGGTGCATCACCCCCTAATCCTCGGATTTTTCGACTATTCTTACAGGCATCACCTCCTTTGTAGGTGAAATAGCGCAAATTATTCATCTGTTGTTAAGCTACATATTCACGAATATCTTGCGCCAGCTTCCTCACGCCTTGCCTGAAAGCTCTATTCCTACTGGAATACACGAATAGTACCAAGATTAGGTTTTTGCAATTATACAAGACTAGTGGGGATTTCTGCTCGACGGCAGTTATACAAGCGCACGGATGACCTGTAAATGGTCAGCCCTTGTGCGAAATAAGGTCAAATGGGAGGAGGCCCTTGGTCTGCAACGAGATCATGCATTGGGAATGGCGAGGTACGAAGTAGCAAACGTTTTCGCAAACAAAGGCTGAGCATCTACCCCTCTTTAGCAAAGGAGGCAAGGTGTGTGAGCGGTTTCGCGAACCTGTAGCAAACGCGGCGCTTTAGAAATGCAGAAGGCGCTCGACCCCACATCTTCGTGGTTTCGAGCGCCGGTTTTCGGGATGGTTTTTGGGTGAGTCAGGATTCGAGCTGATCCTTCATTCGGTAGCTTTTCCCCTCAATCACTAGAGGACTCCTCGAACTACTACGGCTATTGCCGGCCGACGACGCCGCTGCTGGACGCAGCACCATCAATCAGTGGATGAAGCTGAAGAATGTTTTGCTCTCGCGCTCCGGGGCTGCGATCACCCCTTTGCCGTGTTGCACCAGTTTCATCAGCCAGGCCATATTCTTTCCCAGAACACGCATGATCTGGACTCCCTCGATGTCCTGAGTAACTTCTCCCGGTGCCCGGCCGTGAATGACGTTCCAGTAGTTCGAGGTCGGAATCAGCATTTCGGCATAGTTGAGGAAATTGTTCAGTTGATCGAAGGTCGGCAAGCCTCCGGATCTCCGAACGGCAACTACCGAAGCGCCCACTTTGTGGCGGAGCATGCTGTCGTTGACACCGGTTACGAAGAAAGCCCGGTCCAGAAACGATTTCATGGTTCCGCCAACGGCAGCGTAATGCACCGGGGAACCTAGAATGATCCCGTCCGCCTGTTTCATCTTCTGAACCCACTCGTTGACGTCGTCACCGGGTAATACGCACTTCTCGTTCTTGTTCTTTGCGCATTGGTAGCAGGCGGTACATCCTCTGATTGCCTTGTTGCCGACCTGCACGATCTCAACCTCGATTCCCTCATTTTCCAGTTCCGCCGTTACCATCCTGAGCGCCTGGTAGGTATTGCCTTCCTTGTTGGGGCTGCCGTTAAACGCCACGACTTTCATGAAATCTCCTTTGTGCTGTGGTTTATAGGGAATAGATACTTTTCTTTCAGATTCATTTGCGTTATCTTTAACCATAGGCATATATATGTCAATAACGTACTTTTATGATACGTAGTTACTAAAAAGGTACCTAGTCTCAAGGTAGGCGAAGAGGGATAGAAGATGGGAAACATTCAGAAAAGCGAAAGTGCCATGATTTACCGGGAAACGGAATACAAATGCCCGATTGACGTCACACTTGCGGTCGTTGGCGGGAAGTGGAAGGCCTCCATCCTTTGGCACCTGTCCCAGGATACCCTGCGATTTTCCGATCTGCAGCGTCTGTTTTCCGGCACTACCCGGAAGATGCTCACCCAGCAGTTGCGTGAGTTGGAGGCGGATGGCCTGGTGCACAGGGAGGTCTATCCCCAGGTACCGCCGAAGGTGGAGTATTCGCTGACAGACAAGGGACGCAGCATCTACCCGATTCTGGAGCTGATGTGCGATTGGGGACGTGAACACGCAGGTGTTATGGGGACAGGCACCGCAGGTGCTATGGGTACAGGCACCGGATCAGGGACCTTTTAATGTGCAATCCGCGAGGGGATGGGCTCTGCAGATGCCGTTTCCCGTATTTCCGTTTATGGCTCCCTGGTAATCCTTAGGTTCGCATCCCATTCCCGCAATCAGGTTCCGTTTATTGGTTGGAGGGGGCAAAGAGCAGCCCATTTCCGGACCACGGCTGGTCGCGTCGCGTACGGTCATGCCGTCCCCAATCTCCGGTACGGCACGCTCTGGCCGGCGACATCCCGGCGCCTGGCGTGCGGCAGTAATCGGTGGTAAATAATCCGGCGCCATGTTAAATGAGTACCGCATTGATTGGTGCAGAAGCTGCCGCGCCGGGGGGTGGGGACGCGCCAGGCCATAAACTTTCGAGGGATAGAAATAATCATGAATGAAAACGGTAACACGGTATCGGATATCATCGACAACATCCGTCGGGTCTTTCAGGTAGTGCACGAACATTCGAAAAGGGCCGAGAAAGAGACCGGCATAACCGGTCCGCAACTCTGGGCCATTAAGGTTATCGCCGACTTCGCCCCGATCAAAGGGGCCGATCTGGCGCGCCGTATGTATCTTCATCCGGCCACCGTTGTCGGCATACTTGACCGTCTGGAGGCCCGGGGTCTCGTGGTCAGGTCGCGCTCCAAGGTGGATCGCAGGATCGTAGAGATTGGCTTGACGGAGGAGGGGAGGGCTCTTGCGGTAAGCGCGCCCGAGGTGGCCCAGGGGAAGCTGGTGCAAGGGTTGGAATCGCTGCCTCAGGAAAAGCTGCTGAAGATTTCCGAGGGTCTTGAGGAACTGGTCCAACTGGTCGGCGCCCAGGAGATGGCGCCGCGACTGATGCGCTCTCCGGAAGTTAACCTCCCGAAAAAGACCAAGGGTTGACTGGCTGACCCGGAAGCAGCTCCAGGCCGCTTTAGAGCTGAATCCGGGCCGGCCGGGCCGAATCCCTTTTTCCTGTTACTGCTGGCGGTCAAGGCGAGGCTCACGCGCTGCGGCCGCTGTGCAAAGCTCACGGTTCGGCCTGCCGCCATCTCCCTGGCGTTTCTGCCGGACCCGCCCCTTCCTTTGCCCCTTCTGAGGACAACGCTTCTCCGTTCGGCGCCATTTCTCCCGGCGCAGCTTTTGCCTCCCGGATATGCACCGTTCTCTGGGGAAAGGGGATCTCGACCCCTTCCAGCTTGAACCTCCTGAAGATCCTCTTGCGCAGTTCATGCTGGACCAGGTACTGGTCCACGAATTCGGCCACCTGGCAGATCAGGGTGAAATCGAGGGAGCTTTCCCCGAAGCCGGGGATGAAGCGGACCATGGGGGGCGGCTCGCCCAGCAAACCGGGAATCTCCCCCACCGATTTCACGGCCTCCTCAAGAAGCATCTGCTCGATCTGGTCCAGGTCGGAGTCGTAGCTGACACCTATAGCGATCAGGAGCGACATCCGTTTCTCTGGCAGGTAGTAGTTGGTGACTATGCTCTGGGAAAACTTGCTGTTCGGGATCACCACCATGTTGTTGGGGAGCATGCGCACCCGGGTGGTGCGCCAGGTGATATCCTCCACGTACCCCTCCTGGCCGCTCTCCAGTTTGATGAAATCCCCCACCCGTACCGATTTTTCCACCAGGATATGCAGCCCGGCGAAGAGATTGGCCAGCGTGTCCTGGAGCGCAAGGGCCACGGCCAGACCCCCCACCCCGAGGGCCGTCAGCAACGGTGCTATCGAGATGCCGAGGACGTTCAGCACGATGAGGAAACCTACGGCCAGGATGGTCCCCTTGAGGATGCCATAGGCCAGGCCGGAGCTGCGAATGGGAAGCTCCGAGCGAGTGAGGTAATTGCTGAACATCCGCCCCGCCAGGTTAGCCAGCGTGATGGAGACCGAGACGATGACGATCACATAGATCACCGTGCTCAGGGCGCTGACGTATCGTGCCGGGAGATCGGAGAAGACCAGGCCGAAGTAGAGCCCGATTGCTACGCACCAGTAAAGGGAAGGGACCCTGATGGATCCTATCACCATGTCGTCCATCCGGGTCTCGGTCTTTAGCGCCAGGCGCTGGGAGAGTCGCAGCACGACGCCACGGATCGAAAGCAGGACGAGGGTTGCGAGCACGGCTATCACGGCCGGTGCCGCAGACTGCGCGAGGGTAATATCCAGCTCCATTCATATCTCCTTCACGGTCGATCCGGAGGCATCTGCCGCCGGTATCGACCCCGTTGCATTAAAAGATCCGGTTATTTCCGATCCGCAGCTCGCATTAGTGCCGCGAAAAGTCCCCCTTTGAAAAGGGGACTTAGGGGGATTTGCCTTAAGGCGCCGTCGGGACTCCGGAGCCGCCTGGGTGAAATCCACCCGGCGTTGTCCTGTTTGGTTCCTGCACTGCACTGCGCGGCAACTTCCCTCATCCGCCCCTTCGGGGCACCTTCTCCCGGAGGGAGAAGGGATGAAAATGCTTACCCTCGCCCTCCGGGCCTAACTTCCGGCGAAGCTTTAAGCGGGGTCCGCCGCGTCGGGGAGCCGCTTGTGCCAGACGTTCATGCTTTCCAGGCTGCCGGAAATGTTGGTGTTGTTGGTGAGGGTGCCGCCGAAGCGATAACCGTTACGGGCAAAGGTGATGTTCATGCCGTAGGAGTAGGCCCGGGCGATGGTGAAGAGCGAACGGATGCCGCTGCTCTGCATGGCCGCCTCCATCTGCTGCAAAAGGTGCAGCGACAGGCTCCGGCCGCGAAACTCCGGCAGCGTGGCGAAATCGGTCATCTCGGCCGAGCCGGAACCGTAGTCGATCTCGGCGGAGGAGAGGGCTACCAGGTTCGCCCCTTGCCATACCCCGAAATAGACGGTGCTTGCCTGCATGGATGAGCGCAAAAAGGCGGGGTCGTCGATGGGGAAGGGGTAGCTCGCAAAGACCGCGCCGTAAAGCGCCGCCATCTCCGCCGCATCCGCCTCCCCGGCCAGCCGCACGGCGCATCCGGCGGGAAGCGGCGCCGGGCCGGCAGCCGGTTTTTCAGCATCTGCGGCAGCGAGCACCGCTCGAACCAGCTCCGGCTGCCCCTCGCGGCTGCGTTCGGCGCTGAAATATCTGGCCATGAAACAGGCGAAGTCCCCTTCGGGGTAGAAACGGGGAATGGCCGCCTCCATCCGGTACCCTGCCGCGAGGAAACGCTCCTCCCCCCAGGCGGGGACCTTGGCGAAAATCTTGGAGTAGCCGCGGGAGCGGGCCAGCTCGTCCAGCCTCCCCGTGATTTCCGGCGCGTCGTCCGGGTGCAGCTTGATCAGGTAGACCCGGTCGTTGCCGCAGCCGTGCTGGACCAGCGAGCTGCCGATGGTTTCCATTGCGTCAGTCATTGAGCCTCCTTTTCATCCGGTCGTTGTCCTCGGGGGTGAGGGAGATGGCATCGTCGAAGTCCGACAAAAGCCGCTCGATGCCGGTGGCGGCGTACTCAGGGGTCCCTTCCAGGTCCAGTTCCAGCTTGCAGTCGGAGCAGTTGCGGTCGCAGAAGATCGGCTGGTAGTTGTCGGGCTCCTGATAGGTGGTGATCACCCCCTCGTAATTGCGCAGCACCACCTTGTTGGTGGCCAGCGTGATCAGGTAGTTGGGCATGACCGGGATCTTGCCTCCCCCGCCCGGCGCATCGATGACGTAGGTCGGCACCGCGAAGCCGGAGGTGTGCCCGATCAGGCTTTCCATGATTTCCATGCCCTTGCCGACCGAGGTGCGGAAGTGGGAAAGCCCCTCCGAGAGGTCGCACTGGTACAGGTAGTAGGGGCGGACCCGGTTTGCCACCAGGCTCTGCACCAGTTTCTTGATGATCATGGGGCAGTCGTTGACCCCCGCCAAAAGGACGGTCTGGTTGCCCAGCGGGATCCCGGCGTCGGCCAGGCGGGCCAGCGCCTCCCGGGCCGAGGTGGTGATCTCGCGCGGGTGGTTGAAGTGCGTGTTGAGCCAGAGAGGATGGTGCTTTTTCAAAATGCCGACCAGGTTCTCGGTGATCCGGTAGGGGAGCACCACCGGCATCCTGCTTCCGATCCGGATTACCTGGACATGGGGGATGGCCCGCAACTCGCCCAGGATCCAGTCCAGGTAGTCATCGGAGAGCATGAGCGGGTCCCCACCGGAGAGGAGCACGTCGCGGATCACCGGTGTGTTACGGATATAGTCCAGCCCCCGGGTGATCTCGTCCCGGGTCGGGATGGAATCGCAGTCCCCCACTTTTCTTTTTCTGGTGCAGTGCCGGCAGTACATGGCGCAGACGTTGCTGATGTGGAACAGCACCCGGTCCGGATAGCGGTGGGTGATGCCCGGCGCGGGGCTGTCGGCTTCCTCGTGCAGCGGATCGGCATGGTCGCAGGAGTTGACCTCAAGCTCGTCCGGGGACGGGAACGACTGACGGAACACGGGGTCAGCCTCGAAATTGTCCCGGTCGATCAGCGACAGGTAGTAGGGGGTCACCGAAAGTGGGAACCTGTCCATGGTCTGTTTCAGTTTCGCCTTCCGGTCCGCGGAGAGGGTGATGCCCAGAAGATGCTCGAAGCCTTCCAGGTCGTTGATGGAGTGCTTGAGCTGCCAGCGCCAGTCCTTCCATTTGGAGATGTTGCTTGCGTTGCTTATCCTGCAGGCGATGTCCTGCTGGTTTTCGCTATAGATCGTCATGTCGCCTCCTTTCGGTATGTTTACGGACCCGCCTGAACGGGATCTGGCTCGAATCCGGGTTGTCGGGGTAAAGCTCGGCCCCTTGCTGCGACAGAAGGTGGAATTCCTTTATGGAGTTTCATTTAGAGGGTGCTCAGTAGGGTGCGGGCCGCTGCACAAGCCACCTCTCCCTCGATGGGGAGAGGGATGGGGAGAGGGTGACAAGCGGGGGGTAGCGAATAGCGGGCAACCCTTTACTTAACGGTGGTGCCCCTTGAGCCTTGCCGAGGCTCGCATCTTCTCGGGGCGCTCCGGCAGATGGCCCGAAGGCCAATCCCGACTCCAGTTCGAGCTCCTCAACGGGGGCACTCGGCAGCTCCGCCACTTCCTGTCAAGTCCGCTTCGAACAGATGTCTCCATGCGAAACCGGGATCGTCCGGCAGCGTTTTGTGCCATACGTTCACGCTTTCCAGGCTCCCCGAAATGACGAGGTTATTGGTAAGGGTGCCGCCGAAACGATAGCCGTTGCGGGCAAAGGTGGCGTTGATGTCGAACGAGTAGGCCCGGGCGATGCCGAACACCGACCGGATGCCGAGGGTCAGCATGTTCTCTTCCATCTGCTGCAGAAGGTGCAGGGTAAGTCCTTGATCACGGCAGTCAGGGAGCGTCGCGAACTCGGCCATCTCTGCAGCGCTCGAAGTCAGGTCCGTTACTGCACAAGAGAGGGCGACCAGGCTTTCCCCCTTCCAAACGCCGAAAAAGATGGCGCCCCCCTTCATGGCGGCACGAATGGAGGCCGGGTCGTGCAGGGCAAACCCTTTACTGGCGTAAACCCTGCGGTAGAGCTCGGCCATCTTGGCAGCGTCCCCCACTCTAGTCGCACGTAAGGCAAATCCCGCAGGAAGTGGCGCCGCGACTGCGCGTTGCTGCGCATCTGCAGCAATCAGAACCTCCCGGACCAGCAGCGGTTGACGCTCCAGCTTCCGGTCTGCCTGGAAATATTTAGCCATGAAACAGGCGGAGTCCTCTTCCGGGAAGAAATAGGGAATTGCAGCCTCCAGATGGTACCCCGCAGCGACGAATCGGCCTGCTTCCCGAGCGGGCACTTTGGCGAAGATCTTGGAATAGCCTCGGGAACAGGCCAACTCTTCCAGTTTGTCGATGATCGCACAGACATCGGTTGGGTGGAGCTTCATCAGATAGGCCCGGTCATGGCCGGGTCCGTGCTTAATCAGGGAGTTGCCGACGGTTTCGATCGTTTCACTCATTGTTCCTCTCTTGACAATATGATTGGTGTACAAATAATTAGTGTGCCTAATCATACAGGCATCTCCCTGGCTCGTCAAGACCATTGAGCGAGAGGCGGGGCGTAAAGGCGGTCGATCCAGGCGGTGACGGGGCCTTGAATGATGCCATCACCTGCCTTGCGCGCAGCATCTACTGGGAGGCGAGGGGGGAGCAGGCTGCCAGTATGGAAGCAGTCGCCAATGTTGTCATGAACCGGCCAGGGCATCAGGGGTTTCCGGATACGGTCTGTGGCGTTGTGAAACAAGGCAGCGAACAGGGGACCTGCCAGTTCTCGTGGTGGTGCGATGGGCGTTCGGATGATGCCAAAGACGATACCTCCTACGCTTTGGCAAAAGAGATAGCTCGAAAAGCCCTCAACCGGCAACTGCCGGATCGAACCGGTGGCGCGTTGTATTTCCATCAGCGCAATGTGAAACCGGACTGGTCCAAGGAGTACCTCAAAACCGAGCGGCTCGGCAAATTTATCTTTTACAAGCCCAAAGGGATCACAGGGAAATAGTGCACGGGGGGGGATACGATCTCTCCTGCCAAGGGAATACGCAGGATGTGCAGCGGCGTCCGCCCAGGTTTCCCCGCAGGGGCGTCCTCCAGGTTCCACCGGAAATGCCATAGCTTACAATTGTTTCCGCGCTGTACGTCCACGAATAGCGAAGGAGAGCCGGGCCAGACGGCGGTGAGGGTAGGCTGGGTCGATAATGGGGATTCCTTCGCTGCAGGTTACCATCCCATCGGCCTGGGCTTGGTCAAAGCATTCGTGGGCGGCGTTCCTGAGCGTGTCGAAGAAGAAGAGGGTTGAAAGCATGGTGTTGTAGCAGGAAATTCCCAGCACCTCGTGGGTCTGCAACCCGCAGATCAACCCGCCAGACGCCACCAGGGCGACAAACGGCGCACTCAGCAGTGCCGTATAAAATATGAGGGTGGCCCGTGCCCAGATTGCTTCCTTGGTCAGCTGTACTCCTCCCCAGGGATCCTCGTTATCATATACATAATCATCATGTTTGCGCATGGTTCACCCCTTTTTCTTCAGGACGGTCAGATTCTCGGTCGGCTCCCTCATTGTACCGAATTAATCGTAGAAAACGACGGGTCGATAGGTTAGCGGGGCTCTTACAAATTCACGCGGAACAGGAGATTTCTGGTCGGAACCGTCGAAGCAATCAAGGCCGTTTGAACACGGGGGCAACGACGACAATCTGATGTACACCAAAATAAAAAAGACACCCGATTTCCACCAGGTGCCTTTTTCGTTGCCGCTACGGTCCTCCTCCGGTCCGCGAAAAACCCGTCTTTTACTTGCCGCAAATGGCATCATTCGGGCCCGCCCTGTCCCCGCCGCAGCTTTCCAGGCCGGACCCCATGATGGCCCCGGCGTCCGCTCCTTCAGCTCTCTTCAGCAACGGTTGCTGATTCGCAATCCCCCCATTCCCCGGGCCGGTAAACGAAGTTGTCGTGATCGTTGTACCACAACATGAGCTTCTGCATTTTTTCCCGGTCCCTGTGGCAGAAAAACTCACGCCACTCCAGCATGGTGTGAATGTCCTGTGTGATATCCCGCAGCCAGAGCTTCCGCTCTTTCCCGCTGTATTCGAAGCAGTACCACTTGCCATCCTGGTGGGACGGAATCACTCTGCCCACCCGGATCTTGCTGGAGTGTTTATTGTTGCTGAGATTGTAAAAAGCCTGCCTGTCCTCTCCCAGTACGATCAGCGCGGTATCGGTCTGGAACGAGAGGCCGTGGACCCGCCTCGGCTCGTAGAACCCGAGACAAGGAGCCTTCTCGAACCACTTGATTTGCTCCAGTTTGCTGCCTCTCTGGGTAAGAACGGACTCTTCCACGCCATAGACGTAGCCGTTTTGACAGTCGAGTTTATAGAGGTTCGGCGTCGTGCCGATCTTCGCTTTCAAGGAGAGGTTCCGGTTCACGTGCCGCATTGTCCCCTCACCTCCAACGATGAAGCGATCCGGGCAACTCCCCCAGCGCCAAAATTTCAACTCGTTGCGGGTCCCTACTTGCAGTGTCTGAATGGTGGCCCTTGGGGCCAGCCGTTTCCTCAGCAGTTTTGCCGGACTGGAGCCCTCGGACTGTTGGATCAGAACGAAGTAATCGGTATCTTTTTCACTGGATAACTTGATGCCTTCCACTGAAAAACCATCCTCGACCTCGAACCATTGTCTCATGTCGAACTTTGCCGTAAATGCGGCCCGCTCCACTGAGAGTTCGGCGCGCCACAAGGTGTCCCCCCACTCATCCGCACTAATTTTTTCTATGAAGAGGAAAGAGCCCTCTTCTGTGGAATCATAAGGCACGGTCTGCGAGAAAACCGGCGAGGTTATCCGGCAGGCGGCCCGGGCGGGGAAATCGATTATGACATAGCTTTTGGGGCCGTCTTTCAACAGGAGCCTGTGCCCGGCGACGTATAAAATTGCCAAAGGTGGTGGCGTGGTTAGATCGATGGGGAGGTCGTCCGACATCACCAGCGTCAATGGTTCCCATTCGATATGGAAGGCTTGGGCGAACTCTGCATCAAGCGCCTCCCTGGCGCCGGTGTCGCTGATCTCCTGGCGCAGGTAGGCGGCCTTCTCGCTGTTGCCGATCTGCAACGCCTCACGGTACTTTTCCAGTAGTTCGCCGGGATCCTGTTCCGGGATGAATCGGGCCAGGTGTCCTTCCATGATCCGCGCCAGTTCCCGGCGCTCTTCGACGGGAAGCAGCAACATCCTCCGCCTGAGGCAGCCATGGACCAGTCGCACCTCGCTGATCGGGCACTCCGGGGCCTCGCTTTGGGCGAGCAGGGCGGCGATCTCCGTCCTAGCCTTCTCCTGCTCGCGTTGCAGCAGCACGAGGTACTCCTTCTTGAAATCGGGGCAGGAACTGAACCAGGGTTTGAGCTCCTCGAAGGTCTCGAAGCACCCTGCACTGTTGCCTGCGGCGAGCGCTATCTTGACCTTGACGAAGCGAAGCCAGAGCTCCTTGGCGCCGCGTTCGCTGCTGCCGTGGAGCCGCTTGTTTTCCTGGAGTACCGGAAAAAAGGGGGAAAGGGAGAGGACCTCCCCGGCCCGCTCGCTGAATTCCGGTTGCTTCATCAGAAAGCTCACGCTGTCGAAGCACTCCGGCCAGCATTCCTGAAGCACCAGGCTGCGCAGTGACTCGAGTTGCACGTCGAAGAGCCTGCGTCTTTGCCGCTCCTTTTCCTCGGCAAGAAGCTTCTTTACGCTCTCTCTTCTCTGCCTGTCCCGCTCAAACAGCGTGGTCAGGAGCTGGATGCGCCGCTCCCCGCCCGGCTCGTTCTCCAGCCTGGCCCAGAGCTCAGCCAGTTGGGCCTCCTCGTTTCTGGCCTCGATTGCCGAGAGAACGGCGCGCGCCTGCTGGCAATTCGGATAGAGATCCAGGGCCTGGCGGGCCAACTGCCTTGCCTCCTCAATGGCAGACGATTGCAAGGCGGCCTGGGCCTTTTGCGCTACGGGCTCGGCCTGTGCCGACATGGCGGTCTCGATCTCTTTTTGGAGAGTGTCCAGGCCCGAGAAGAAACCTTCCTTCCCTTTGGCAATCTTCACCAATTCCATAGCAGTAGCGAGGTTATCGTCCTTGAAGGCGATCTGCGCGTAGGCGAAGAGAGCTTCGAGGCCAAGTTCGGCGGGGTAAAGCTCATCGAGGATGGCGCGAGCTTCCGGAAGACAGCCGTTATGATGGTATGCCACGGCCAGCATCTCCCGGAGACACCTGTCCTTGAGGATGTTTTTGGGTTGGCTCAGCAGGGTGTCGATACAACGCTGGTAGGCGCCCATCTCGTGCAGCAGGATGGCGACTCCCCGCAGCAGGAGCGGCAGTTCGTCGCTGCCGTGGGCAAGGAGGCCGGCTAGTACCTCCTCCGCCGCGGCGTAATCGTACTCCTCCAGCAGGGCCTGGGCCTTCTTGAGGGCCTCCTTGTGCGAAAGAGCCACCCCCTTTTTGCACTGTCCCGTTTCTCGGGGACCCTTTTCCCGGTTACCTTTCAGTTCCTCCCTTGCAGTGTGCAGCGCTGCGGCCCCCTCCACCCTCTCGATCGCCTCGCTGGAAAGGGAGGCCAAGTCGGCGTGGCAGGCATCGACCGATGGCAGGACGCGGTGCTTGATCAGGATGATATTTGGACTCGCGGGGTGGGGGATCAGGTCAAAGGTGTCGCCGTAGTGCACGAGGAGTAGGCTCTGGAGCCTGCTCTTGAGCTGGTAGCCGCGCTCCCGATCAGCTTCCGAGAGAGTGAGTTTGGTGGGATTGACCTTTTTTATCAGAGTGATGATATCCAGCGAGGATGGGGCATGCAGCGAGCCGAGGAGGTTTTCCGAGGCCGTGACGTAGTTTTCCCATTGCACAATCAATCCCCCCTTTCTTTGCCATGACAGTTGAACATAGGTATGCGGAAAAATTATCAAGCTTTAATGATATGTCAAGGTCTTATCCTTCATGAACTGGGGGGCGGCTTCTTGCTGCCGACTGCAATTACCTAATCGGACAGTGCAGGGAAAAAGGCCGTTGCACCCAAGGAATTTGCTTGGCGCAACGGCCTTTGTTCTGCTCCCGTATCGTTCGTCGATGGATCTCGTCTGTAGCTTTTTATCTACTGTGCCAAGGCCTTGAGCTTGTCGGCGCGCTTGTGCCCTTTGGCGGCTATGGTGTCTCCCATCACCGTCACATCAAAGATGCAGTTGGCGTAGATGGCCTTATTCTTGATGCCTCGGCAAGCTTTTTTGGCAAGGTCGGGACGTGGCTTTTCCACCCTGGCGATGGGGCCGCTCACTGTGGTGCTGGTGCAGGACTGACCGCTTTCGGGGGGCCAGTTGACGTCGGTGAAGTCGGCGCTGCTGGTGCCGGCTGGGTAGTCAAACAGGCTGGTGCTGCTGCTCACTCGCCATGCGTCGGCAAACTTGTGGTTTAGCTGCAGATGCCGGTCCAGCAGCGAGGCGGGTTTTGGGCCGAAACTCGAGCCGTCGGGTGCGCGTGGTAACCACTCTGAGGCAAGAATGGGGCCCATGACACCTTCCCGCGCCGGGGTGTTGAACACCTGCAGGTCCAGGTACCAGTAGCCCTGCGAGGTCCAGAAGAGTGGTATGACGACTACGCGTGTGCCGTCTGCCAGGCTTATGTCAAGCTCACCGCCTGCTGTGCTTTTCCTGATTACGTTGCCGCCGCCCAGGTTAAAGCCCTTCCTGGGATCGACAGGTTCGCCATCCACCCTCAGTTCCAGCCGCTTTTCATTGGCAGACGCCCCGCCCGTTTGGTAGGTGATGCGGTGCTTCCCAACGCGCAGGGCGACTGCGGTGTTGAGGCTCACGCAGCTTGCCAGGCCGGTGTACGGGTTGGCGCCGGGGGTAAATGAGGTAAGCACCGGGCTCTGGCGGGCTTGCAGTTCAAACCCGGTGTCCTCGGTCCTGAGGACGGTGAACTCGCCGGCCGCCTGGAAGTCGTAATTGATGCCGTTGGTGGTCGTGATGTGCGGGTCGCCTGCGTCGGCAGAGCTTGAGTTGGGCGCATTGGGGCACCAGGCATTTTTGAACGTGTTGGCTGCAGCTGCGGCGCTGCCGGGACTGCTCGGGGGCATGGTCCTGGTTATCGCCTGCGCCAGAATCGTGTTGCAGTATCGGGAAACCTGATTTGACAGATGCGGAAAGCGCCCGTTGCCACCTTTGACGTGGCAACTGCTGCACTCTCCGGGCAGGGTTGAGCCCGCCTGTGATAGCTGGTTTTGCGGCCAGCTACCCCCTACCAGGGGATCGTAGCGGTTGACCGCCATCGACGGCAAATTCTGGGGCGCCCCGGCTAGGGTTTCCCACAACACCGCAGGTCCGCTGATGGCGAGATTGCTCTTCGGGTGAATGATATACGGGTTTTCTCCGGCGTGGCAATCGGTACAGACGTCACCCGGGCCGAATTCAATCTCCTTCCCTCCGCCTTGGTACTTGCCGCCGGGTGTGCTTGGTACGCCGATCGGTATCTGAGTACCCGCCGGAAAGTTGAAGGCCTGCACAGTCCCGCTTACAGTCCACTGGTTGTCCCAAAAGCAGACTTTGGAGCTTTGTTTGCCCATGCAGATCACACCATCGAGGAAAACGGTGCTCAAGGTGGAGTCCGTGTACCGGGGTAACGCATAGCACATACCCTCCGGTGCAGTACTTTTATAGGTGCGCACCTCCGCAGGTGTTCCCACGATGAACTGGTTTGCTGTAGGAATGAAGCCTTGGGATTTCCACCCCGTAAGCCCTGCGGGATCCATCACGTTGATGGTAGGCGGAATCGGCACGCCGGCTGCTGCGCATTCATTGATGTAGGCCTGCCCTGAGGCAGTGGTGACTGAGCGCACCGTGCCGGCCGCGGGCTTTATTGGCAGGGACTTCAGGCGCTTCAGGACATCCGGCCGCGGTGTGAATAGCTCACGCCTTTCAACGACTTTCAAGTCGTCCTGCTCGGGTAATTTCCAATTCATGGCGTAGCGCAGCGCGCGCAGTTTCCCTGCCGTTTGAGCCTTTAACTTGTCTGACGCTGTGTTGGCCAGCAACCATTCCAGTGCCTGGTGCTGCAACAGGAGCCCATTCTGTCCTTCGATCTTGAGCCCGCCCCTTAGGCGTTTTTCATAGGCAGCAAATTCGCGCTTTTTCGCCGGGGGCAAATTCGTCAGGAGCCTATTGCGGTACCAGGTTTGCGCCTCGGCGACGAAGCGTAGCGTCACAGGAATCTGGCGCCCGTCCTGGCCAAAAAAGCCGCCGTGGCCGGCAGCAGCGATGGGCTCCCGGTCTTGTGCCTGAGCCGGTTGCGGCCACAGAACGCCGAATACTGCTGCAAGAAGGCAAACTGAAAGAAAGACAGTAAGTCTGGCAGCAAAACCGTATTGCTTTTCAGCGCTCCGATTGACATCCCATCTGGTAACAGTTTTCCGCATAGTGCTCTCCTTTTACTCAGAGATGAGGTGGTAGCTTCCGTAGCCATGTCACGAGTGTGAACTGGGAGGCTTCGGAATCTGGTAGCGGATTATTCATTGGCAAGTTTTAACCTTAAGACCTATACCCATTTTTTGAGCGTTGTCCACAGAAGGCCGCTGCTTTTTCCTAAAAGTAGAGAGGTTCCGGCAGATATCATCGTCATAGATGGCAGGAAGGCAGGTGGGCGGGATTTGATAGGGTTGCCAGGCAGGAGAGTAAACCCGGTTTTGCCGGTCTGCCCTCCTGACATATATGCAGCCACCGGGGGAAATCCGGCGGCCATTCCCCGGAAATCTTTTATAGCTTTGTCGTCTACTCTCGAAGGTCGGGGAGTGCCTCAGCGGTGGCGCAGTCATAGATGTAGGGATTCCCGCAACGCGGGCAAGGGAGGCGGAACCCGCTGATACCGAGGTTCGCGTAATAGTCGATAAGGACGGTGTCAGGGTAGATCTTTTGCTTGCAGTTGGGACAGATGACTGAACGTGGCTCCGGCGGGGCTGTTGGCGAAAGTGTAACGGGGCTTGCGGTGACAAAGAACGCGCCCCAGTATACCGGGTTGCTGAAAGGCTGGGGGGCGGAATGGTCACGCAGTGCGAGCAGGTGCTCCTCGATGTACTTGATTTCGTCAGGGAGGAGGTTGCTACGACAGGCATCGACCCAGGGGCTGGCCAGGTCGGCCAGGAACGGCCCCGACTGCGATCCCAGCCATTTTTGGGCCGAGGCAAGGGCTGTTGCGGGCTCTTCCCGTTGTGCCAGGTGATGGTGCAGGCACGCCATAAGTAGTGCAGTGGCGAGATCGTCCACACGCCAGGCTGCGGCAATAACGCTTTCGCAACCGGAGGAAAGAAGGACGGTGGGAAAACCTGCCGGTTCATCCAGGCTGACCCCCAGATCCATACCGACACTGCATGCAGAAAGAACCAATAACCGGCAGGGAGAATCGGCAAGGCGAAGCTGTATCTCCCGCAGAGTCAACGGCTGCCCTGCGAAGTAAAGCACCGAATCGAGCGGGCGACTCCAGTCATAGACTCCGTGGCAGCTCAGGTGTGCTACTCCTGCCTCGGAAAGAGCGTCCAGCACGACTTCGGGTGTCGCGGCATCACCGATGGCAACTTTGGTGTTCGGCCCATACGCCAACGCAACGGCATGGGCTTCCAGCACTGCGAAGGGAAGCCGTGCATGCGGTGGTGAATAGCTCGCCACAAAAACCCCTTGCTGTACGGCCAGGGGCGCCGTGGCGGAAAACTGGAACGCCTGCCGGTAATCGATAGCCAGCTGGTCCTTCAGGTATCGCGTCACCCCGTCCGGGCATTCCAGCGCAGCCAGATGCACCGGTAACGCCTTTATGAACGGATCCAGTACCAGAGACAAAAGCCCGGTAGCGGGGAGGAGATCCGCCACGGGGCGGAAAAAAGTTTCTCCCACCGCTGGGGGGAAGGAGCCGACTGCTTCCTGCCACTGTTGCTCAGCGGAGCTGTCCCCGGCAGGCGAGCTTTCGTGATTGGCAACGACGTCGAGCCATCGGCCCGAGAAATTGAAAGCGCGGCGAGGGTGCAGGTCGACGGTCCGAACCTGTACCCCCGAGGCATCAACCACGAAGATGTGCGAGGCGTGCCCGAAAAGCCAGACGAGTATTGTCTGTCCAGCCGGGGCATACCAGCGCCTCCGAAGCGGAATAAGGGGTGCTTCCTGATCTGGCCTGAGCAGGAACCGGTTTAGGAAATGGAGAGCCCGATCGGCTTCATCCCACTCGATAAGGTACTCCACCAGTCTGTTGGCCAGGGTGGGCCGGGAGGAATGGAACTGCTCAGACTGAAGCAGACGGATCCCTCTGAGCAGGGTTCTATAGGCTCTGGCTGGCTCGCCCAACAGCGCAGCTATTTTTGCAGATGTAGAGAATGCGGCGGAGATGAGGTCGGCCGGTGCGCTGGGAAAAGCGGCCTCCGCCATCATGGTTTGCAACCTCGCGCGATAGGAAATCAGTGCGTCGGGAGCTAACTTCTGCTCTAACGCCAGTATCGCCTCCATAACTGAGACTGCGAAAACCAGCTTTGGGGGTGCGGGTGACATCAGCTTCAGCTCGGCAGCCGCCTGGGCAACACTGGCCCCAGCTGATTCCAGCGAGGTCCCGGCGCTGGTCGAGGCATCGAAACGCGACAGTTCCAGGTAGCCCTGCGCGATGTTGACGGCAAGGATGCACCTTCTTTCCGGATCCTGATCCCCCTCGGCGAGAAGGCTCGTCTGCATTTCGACAGAGTGGCGGATAGCGTCCGGGCTCCGGCCTCCGCTCTCCCACCAGCTCCCGATGTCGGGGGGCTGGAGAGCTATGGCGTTGGCCAGGTTGTTGTCGATCAGCTGACGGAGCTGATCGTGTTCTGCTCCGGGAGGGAGCAACTCTTTGGCCCGCTGCAGGTACTCGAGTGCGGTGTCCTGGAATTGAGCCCCGTTGAGCACGACCAGTTGCTTGTATGCCGTACCGATACTGTAATTCAGCTGGGCAAGAAGCCAGCCCAGCTCCAGTTCATCCTCCTTTATCCGGTTGGCAGCGTTCAGCGCCGATTCCCAGGCACCGATTGCGGCGCGTATAGCCTCTTCTCTGTCTGCGGATCTGCGCTCGATGTAGATCTGGCCAAGGATCAGGTACAGGTGGCACCTGGCGAACTGGAGCTGTGGCGAGTTTACCCCGACGTAACGGGAGAGGGCCTCCTCCAGCCAGCTGATGCACTGCTGCTGGTCTCCTGCCCTGAGAGGGCCGGTAAGAAGGATAGTGGTCTCGGCGAGGGCGCCGAGATCTCCCCGGGCGAGGGCGAGGTCGTGCAACAGGAGCACGATCGGTTCCCATTGCGTCGTCGCCTCAGAAGTACCGGCGGCCACCATGTCGGCGATCCCCTTGACCAGGAGTTTCAACGGGACCTGCGAGGAGCTGAGGAGATCTTCCAAAGTGCCGCTTTGCGGGTTGGCAGCAAGGCTCTGCACTGCGGCCAGCAGGGCCTTCAGTTGCTGTTCTGCATCCGCTGACTGCTGGTAGATTTGCTCCCGTGCCGTATGAAGAAATGCCAGGCCATCCCAATCCAAGGTGGAGCAATCAACGGAGTCCAGGTACTCCCGAGCCATGTCAAAATTCCCGTCCTCAAGGGCGATACTGCCCAGCATCAGTTGCGCCTGTGCGCTAAGATCCGGCTCTTCTTGAGATAGCGACACTGCCTGTTTGAGAAAATGGCTAGCTTCTTCAGCTCTGCCCGACAGCTTGGCAATGGACGCACGATTGATCAGCGCGTTGAGAAGAGAACGTCCTGTGATGCCTTCCTTCTCCAGGATCTGCTGCGCCCGCACAAACAGTTGGTCGGCCGCCGTCAGATTCCCTTCCTGCAAATGAAGGATGCCAAGGCTGATGCGCACCGAGGCTTTTTCCTCTGCTGTCTTGGTGTTCTGCAGGGCCCGCTCGTAGAAGACGCGGGCGAGGTCCGGGCGATTCCGGAGTCGATACGCCGCACCTATTTCGCCATAGACCTCAACCGGGACTTCCGGGTTATGGGGACCTGTCACGGCTAACGTCAGGAGGGTGCAGAGCTTGACAAACTTTACCGCCTCCGGTGCATTGCCGTCGGCAGCATGGGAAACTGACTGGCGCAGAGCATCAATAATGGCAGCGGGATCAAGGAACGGGGCATCGAGCAGGACCGCTATGGCGGCGGGCCGGGATTGCACCTCCAGCAGCCTCTCAGCGATGCGTGCCGCAGAGCGGTTCACGGGTTGCCTGCTTCTGTCGAGCCGGCAGAGGCGAGAGCCGGCTTCATGGCGTGCCGCTCATAAAGCTTCATGGCCTCGTCGAGCGACAGTTTCGAGATCTTAAGTACCGTTCCGTCGGGGCAGGTGAGCGTTATTTCACAGGACGGCCTGTTGTCGAGCCAACTTTTCAGCACCTCGAAAACGGCGGAGAAGACGCCTAAATTGGTGCCCACCATGATCAGGTGGCTGAACAATTCACCGATCGAGCGGTGCTCGGCAATGCCTGCGGGAGGCTTCGCCTCGACTTCTCCCTCATCGATGCTTGCCTTGAGCTCCAGATACAGGCGCCTGCACTCCTCATCCCGCTCTTTGGGTGCGCGATCCGGCGGCATGGTAATATCGAGTTCTATCATGCTTACCCCCACAATAAATCTGGTTGTCTTTCACATAGATAACCGGCCGTTGCTTGAGCTGGTTATGGCAATTAAACCCGAAACAGCATACCTTACGCCCGCGCTCCGTCAACCTTCGCAAGTCTCTGATACAAGCTGCGTTAGCGGCTGGGGTAGCGGTTGGGTTAGTCAACCTGCCACCCGCTTTATATACTGTGCTCGCGCTTTTAGTCATCGGGATAGTCGAGGCCTCAAGTTGGGTGTGGTCATAGTGAAACGAATGGCGACGCTGCCGCGACGAACCAGCGTGATGACCTCGGTCTTTCCCTTTATTCCCTCGGCAGGCTATGGATTTAGCAGACACTCACCGGTATGAGCAGTATCAGCAAAAAAGGCGGGCAGTATGAAGAATTGCCGGTGAGGTCTTTGCACTGCGCTCTGGGTGCCTGGTTAGCAAAGTCACCATTCTGTCTGCGCCGAGCATAACCACGAACCGCTTTCCATCAAAAAGCCGGAATGGGGATGGGCGCGATGTGCAAAATAAAAGGAGTTAGCCGTTTGTGGCTAACTCCTTATTGCGTAGCCTCTCTTAAGAGTGGCCGAGATGCTTCTGACGTCTACTACAGCTCGACGCGCACCGTACCTATCTCATGCGTCCTGCCATGAACATGCAAGGTCCCCCGCCAGACCAAAACCACACGCGCTTCATCCGGCTCGACGACGAGCGTGTCGAGTTGAAGGGGGACAATGTCTTCTTTTGTCCGGCTGCGAACCGACGACCGGGGTTTTATAGCAGGCAGTTCAAAGCAAAGGGTGCCTTCTCTGGATGCTCCTTCCACCAAGAGCTGTTCGCTGCCAGCCAGATGGTTTGGCGTGCAGAGTCCGGGAGCGGCGCATGAGTAAAAGCGCGGGTCGAGGTCCGGTGGCGGCAGCGGGTTCAAATTCCCGCGCCAGTTTTCGTCATAGGTTCCGGCGTAACCGGCGCGCGGCTGCCAGTAGGGCGCGATCATCCCGAAACCGCTTGGTTTAGGGCGCTGAACTGGCTTTCGTATCAGATCCGCAGGATCTTCAATATTGGGCAGCAACAGACCGTCGATGTAGATACGCGACTTGCCGGTCATCATTCCACGTCCCACCGGGTTCTCCAGGCAGAACAGATGATTTGCCGGATCCTGGGAATTGGTATCTATCCCGCCGAAAGCATGCTCCCAAGTAAGCGGGATCTTGTCAAACGCGGCAGCTTCCGAAATTGAGACGGCGCCGGTCCAATGCTTCCTCCATTTCCTGTCCCCGAACACCCGAGCCCGCCGGCTCACTGGTCCGACTGTAAAACCGACATCCACATAAGGCGCTCCGGTCCTGGGCGCCCACGCGTGCCCGATCAGCACGCAGTCGGTCCCCGGCTTTTGCAGGACGATGTCCGTGTCATGGCGCAGGCTCGACGAGCCGGGATCGCCATTGTAGATCGGTGACAGCAGTATCGGCACCTGTTCCTCAGCGACCGTAAGCTTGCCGTCTTTCCCAATGTGCCAGCTCCCCTTCAGGACAATCAGAAGCGTCTCGACACCGGTCCGGTCCATAAGGAAAAAGGATGCGGCAGTAAGTGGCGTGTTATTGATGAAGTTCATTTGGTCCTCAAATGACACCTTCGAACGGTTTCTGTCACATCCCCATGTGCTGAGACGGGGGGACCAGGAGGCAGCCAGCGCTCCTCTATCCCCATATTCTCCGACTCATTTCTGCCTTATCTGGTCAAGTCACGCCTACCGGTACATCGGCTTAAAAGAATCAATAATCGCATCCCAGATCTTAAGCTTCTCGTCCAGGTTGCCATCTGGAGTTTCCATTGTGATCTGGATCTCGGGGTGCTCGCCCGAATCAGCCTTGCCGCGGTATTCCCAGCCGAACTGGATCTGGGTATCTTCGCCGCTGGCACTCATTCTCATCACCAGTTCTTCCCCTTTGAGCCCCGCAGCCACTCGATTACGCGACCGAATCGTGTCTACGTCGACCCCCGGCGCAAAGCGGGTAGCGATGGAGGCCGCCAGCCTCGCCGCCACGCTCAGTTCTTCAACCTCATGGGTTTCGTTCATCTCCACTTCAAGCTTCAGATCAAACGGGTGGCCTTCGAAGCGGGAGTAGGTCTGTTCTTGTCTCAAATATGGCAGGTATAGTGTGCCGTTCCTTAAATGGAACGAATCTCCAGTAGAGCGAGAAATTTTCTTACCCTCATCGGGTTTAAACGAGGTGGCTATGTTTTTAGCATTCCTGGATATTTTCAGCTGATTAGCGTCATTCCAGATTGCACTGTCGCACTTTATCCAGAGTCCAACGCGACCATAATCTACGAGCATGTCAAAGTTAGCTACCTCCGCATCCATATAATTTCCAAAGTAATAAACTCCTCTTGACCACTTTCCGAGGCCAGGGAGTTCCTGACTCCTAATCATTACATGTTTTTTTGTGTGTGGAGGTGTTAGGCGCTTTATCTCTGCCAGTCGTTTCTCCCAGACGGCTAGTTTGGCTTGTTCATTATCAATGCCTGCTGGCCATACGAAGTCCTCAATGGCGGAGTACTTAATCTGCTGGCCTGTATCGCTTGTTTCATTTCCGACGGCACATCGAGTGCGAACCGTCCCATGTAGTAGGTCTGCATAGTTATCCTCCCTCCTTTGTCGGATGTGCCGAAGTTATTTGCTTCATTGCATTGGCAACCACTCAATAGCCAACTGTTGATCATCAGTAAGGTGAGTAGCCATAACACTAGTCGCACCATGCTACTTTCTCCCAGTCTGCTCGGCTATCCGTCGCCGGCAGATGCTTTCGATTATCGTAAAGGTGATGTGCTGAGCGCTCTTGCTTTTGTAGATTGGTTCGTGTCCTCGGTCAAACCACCCTTCGTCGAAGTCTGGCGGATGTTTCGGCTGTGTCCTCGGCGCCTTCTTCTTGGTGAACTTTGCCTCGACTCCTGATGCATCGCCGATGGCGAATGTCCGCCTGATCTTTTTCCCCTTCTTATCGTATTTCACCGAGGCCGCGGCAAAGGGCTTCAGTGCCCGAGCCGACGATTCAGGTACGGTGCCGTCACCTGTTCCATCGGGTGTCCTCATGGTAATGACATAGACCGCCTCTGGTGGCAAATCGTCCGGGTTGTGTATTTCCTTGCGAGGCGGCTTCAGGTCCTCATCCACCTTATCTTGGTAACCGCCCCGGTTGATGTACCACTCGGTATCCCTGACGAGAAGTCCCACGGCGGATTTTGCTGCTGTCACAATTAGACCCTTGCCGACCACCCCGGCTATGCTGCTTACTCCAGGCACAGTGGTGGGTAAAATTCTGATCGCCGTATCTAAAACGGCGGGAACTTCGCCTGCTACTTCGGGGATACTTCTGACTGTGTCAGTTATCTTGCCCGGATTAAAGATCACGTCTCGCCAAGAGAGCCCTCCAAGCAGCGTCTGTTTCACCGGATTCATGATCTGGTTCAGCATTTGTCCTTTTGCCTCATCCGCCACCGTCGATTTCGCTTGGTCGAAACACTCGTTCTTAACAATGTCGAGCAGCCGCTTCCCCTTCGCGCTCCAAGTGTCGAGGGTGCGGACGAAGACCACTCGGTCTGCGCTAGCGATGCCGGTGGAATAGAATTGGTAAGTGTCGTGGTGAACATTCTTTTTCAGTTTATCGAGCTTGTCGTGGAACGTTTCAGCTTGAGAAAGGTGTTTGAGATATAGCTTCCAGGCGGGTCGCTCAAAGACCTCTAGAACTGTGGGATTGCCTGGGTTTAACCGATCAGGATTCACCAGTCGGTAAAATTCCACGTTTCTACGGAAGATCTCCTTGTACGGGTCGGACTTTGGGAGCCGTGTCTTCGTTCCGTCAGGGTTTACCAGTACGAGCCATTGCTTATTTCCGTCATTGTCCCGATAGCGTTTGTTTGGGAGCAGTTCCAGCCCCCCCGGCATATTCCCAAGAAGTGACGTAACCTCCTCGCCATCTGAACCCAGCACCCACGCCGTTACATTACCCAAGCCCAGATCAGTCCCCATGCCGAAGTCATACCCCTTGGTAAGTAGAGTCTTCGTCTTGTGGTGAACCATCTTCGAAGGGTTTTTCAGCCACTGCCAGCCATCGAGGTCCGGTATCGTATGTGGCCTTTCAAACCCTCCTTTCATCCGCCAGTATGCGGCAGCCGAACCCATCGCCGGTTGCACGCCATGGATGACGCCGATCACTTTTTTCTCTGCGCATTCCAGCTTGCACGCCGCCCGGGCCACGAGCCCACCCATTGAATGAGTAACGAGAATAACACCGTCGCAGGTGCGCCCTTTTCCGTTGTAAAAGACAATAGTTTTTTCGATGTAAGCTGCCAGCTTTTTTCCAGCCAAACCGTTGCAGGCCGTCCAGTTGTAGCCGAAGACGTGCACTGGTGTCCTGAAATTGAGGTGGACGAGTGGTTCCCACTGCTTGCTCTGCAGGGCGATGAGGAAGTCACCGTAACTACTCCAGCCGACGCCTCCCCATCCTCGTTCGGCCCTTGTCCGGTCGGTCTTATCTGCAAATTTCTTGTTGTGGGAAGGATCATCTTCGATGACGCTGAGATACTCCGACTTGAAGGCGCTTCCAACTAACTTGTCCTTGCGTTTCTTTGCGCTCTGCCAGAAGGCGCCGAACTTGCCAAGCATGAAGATCTTAGAGTCGGGGTCCCATACCTTGTTGCCGTTTCTGTCGCGCAACCTGCTCCCCATGATGCCGGGGACAAAGATGATCGGGACGATCTCCTGCTGTACTTCGATGATGTTGCGGCGATTGCTGTCCGGCAACCGGACGCGGTCATGAATCCTGCGGCAGTCGATGTCGGTTCTATACACCGCACCACAATTTCTGGTTGAGTCGTGGGTATTTGACATAACAGGCTGGTTCCTCCACAGTCGAAGTCAGCTTTTCGCGTAAGTCCTTTCGCCCTAGCGGTACATCGGCCTAACAGGATGTTGAAAAACACCTCTGTTTGAGATAGCAAATTTCACCGTTTTTTGATATATTAACGCGCATAATTCATTGAAATTGTTGAGGTAATTATGCGAGGGAATGACAATT
>Ga0209317_1001065_pt1 | contig 26695 bp, 24 predicted proteins | sample RifGroB2_FD_183994 | JGI IMG/M metagenome (GOLD analysis project Ga0209317, IMG submission 183994) | Soil microbial communities from Rifle, Colorado, USA - Groundwater B2 (SPAdes) (version 2) | ecosystem: Environmental > Terrestrial > Soil > Unclassified | place: Rifle, Colorado | collected...
CGCGTGGAAGTAGAGCATCACGTTGCGGCAGAAGATGACGTCCATCCCGCTGGTAAGGGTGGATGACTCCTCCGCGGGGTCGGCCAGGTTCAGGTGGACAAAGCGCACCATCTCGCGGATGCGCGGCACGATGCGGTATTTGCCGTCCGCCTCCCCGGTGAAGTACTCCATCAGCCAGGGAGGCGCGTTGCGAAAGGACCACTTGCTGTAGATGCCGCTTCGGGCCCTCTCCAGCGCCTGCGCGTTGATGTCGGAGCCAACCAGGGTCACCGTCCAGTCGGCCAGGTCGGGAAGGGCCCGGCTAAGCAGTATGGCTATGGAGTAAGGCTCCTCTCCGGAGGAACAGCCTGCGCTCCAGATCCTGATGCTCTTGCCGGTGCTGCGCCTGGCGGCGATCAGTCCCGGCAGCAGCTCCTCCTCGAACACCCGGTAGCTCTTGGGGTCGCGCAGGAAGTATGTCTCCCCTATGGTGAGGGCCCCGGCGAGGAGCTTCATCCGCTCTTGCGACAGCGGGGGGGACATGAGGAAAAGCAGGTAAGCCTGCAGATCGTCGTAACCCGCAGCCCTGGCAAGCGTTGTCATTTTCTGCGCCAGTTCCGGGTGCCTTTCCCTGGGGAAGTGGAGTCCCATCTTCCTGGCGATGAACCTGGCGAAACTCTGCAGTGGCTCCGAGGAGTTGCCGCTCACGCTAGGCCTTAATGAGCGCCTGGGAGATCAACTCCTCCTCGGCGGGGAAGAGCAGCGTGTCGAGGTCATGGATCAGCACCAGCCCGTCCGGGTTCCTGGTCACGCCGGCCAGGTACCCGGTCCCCTTGACAATGGCTTCGGGCTCGACCACCGCCTGGCCGGAAAGCTCCATCACCCCGTGCGTGCCGTCGACGGCGAGCGCAACGGTGAGCTTCGGCGTCCGGGCAATGACGAACTGGTCGTCACAGCCGATGGCTTTTTCCGGTAAACGGAAACGCTTCCTGAGGTTGATGACGGGGATGATCTCCCCTTGCAGGTCCAGGATCCCGGAAACTATCTCAGGGGCCTGGGGGAGGGGAGTCAGCGCAGCAGCCCTGACCACCCTGGCGACCTTGTCGAGCGGCAGTGCGTAGCGTTGTCCGTCGAGGGCGAAGATGAGCAGGTGAGCTGAATTGATCGGGGTCCCTCCATGAGACAGGTCATGACATCCGGTGAGGCACGCTAATTTACCTCGCCCGCGCCTTCTATTCAAGAAATTTATGGGTTTATCAGTAAATTACCTTCTTTTTGACCCATCGACAGGCCCCGTCGCATTACTTTTCGCTTTATCGGACAAAAAGGGGTTCAACTTCAGAGATCAAACATGCTGACGCGTGGATTCAGCTGCCGGACCTCTCAAGGCCCGGCTTGCAAATCGATAACGGGCGGATAGTATTTGACGTGCTTAATAAATGACCAGACCGGCGCCGTTAACGGGATCCCTGGTGAAGCTCCATCGATACAGGAGAGGAGACGATGACGCGGTTGGAGGAGCTGGAAGACAGGTCGGTTTACATCCTCAGGGAGGCCTACAGGAACCTCGACGACCTCTGCATGCTCTGGTCCATGGGGAAGGATTCCACCGTCCTGCTCTGGCTGGTGCGCAAGGCCTTTTTCGGTCACTGCCCGATCCCGCTGGTGCACATCGATACCTCGTTCAAGATTCCCGAGATGATCAGCTACCGCGACAGGATGGCCAGGGAGTGGGGGCTTGACCTGGTGGTCGCCCGTAACGGGCAGGCGCTGGAGGAAGGGATGCACCCAAGCCGCGGGACCTTCCTTTGCTGCAGCGCATTGAAGACGGAGGCACTGAAGCGGTTGCTGGCGCAAAAGGGTTACAAAGGGGTCATCGTAGGGGTCCGGTCGGACGAGGAGGGGACCCGCGCCAAGGAGCGCTATTTCTCCCCCAGGGACAGCAACAACGACTGGGATTTCAGGGAACAGCCTCCCGAGCTTTGGGACCAGTTCAAGACCAGGTTCGAGCCCGGGACACACCTGCGCATACACCCTCTCCTGGACTGGAGCGAGCTTGATGTCTGGGAATACATCGAGGCTGAGGGGATCCCTGTTATCCCACTCTACTTCGAACGCGGCGATGGAAGGCGCTACCGAAGCCTCGGCTGCGCGCCCTGCACCAGCACCGTCGCATCGGCGGCAAGAACTGTGGCAGCCATCGTCGAAGAATTGCGCTGCACGAAACAGGCGGAGAGAAACGGCAGGGCCCAGGATGCAGATCGGGGGATGGAAAGGCTCAGAAAAGACGGTTACATGTAGCATTAAAGGTAAAGCGGTACAGGAGATAATCGTGAGACGATCAGCGGCGATGAATAGATGTGCGGCGCCTGAGGAGTGGGTGCCGCCCGCTGCCATAAAACTGCTCTCTGCGGCAGGTTTCCGGTTGCTGCGCGGGCTCAACAAGGTGGGGCGCCTGGCCATCGACGACGGTCGCCGGATCGTGTCGCTGGACCGGGAAACCCTGCTGGAAAAAAGCAGCCGGCTTATGGGCCTCACGGATTTCGGCGGCGATGCCTTCCTTACCCCGCTCGATGTGCTGTTGCGCTCCTTCGAAGAGGATGCGGAGCTGAACCTGGTCGGACGCATCACCGTGCACCGCGAGATGCTGCGGCTTCTTTGCAACAGGCTCTGCATCCAGCGCGACCGCATACTGTTCCCCATCATCGCCCATGAGATGATCCGCCAGCCTATCGTGATAACGGGGCTCCCCAGAAGCGGCACCACCTTCCTGCACGGGCTCCTGGCACAGGACCCTTGCTGCCGCGCCCCGCAGGTATGGGAGGTCATGCACCCCTCTCCACCGCCGGAATGCGCGACCTACCGGAGCGACCCGCGCATTGCTCTGACCCGCAGGGAGCTCAGCTTCATCAACGTTCTGATGCCCGGTTTCGAAAAGTGCCACTGCATAGAGGCGAGGCTTCCGCAGGAGTGCATCGCCATCACCGACCACTCCTTCCTGAGTTACCTGTTCGAGTCGATGTACTACGTCACCTCCTACCGGAAGTGGCACGATGCCCAGGATAAGCGTCCGGCCTACCGGTATCACCGGCAGTTCCTGCAGACCCTGCAGTGGAACTGCCCGGGGAGCCACTGGGTGCTGAAGGCTCCGAGCCATATGATGGCACTTGACGCACTTTTGGAGGTCTACCCCGATGCCCAGATCGTCATGACCCACAGGGACCCGCTGAAGGTGCTTCCATCATGCGCCAGCTTCGCGCAGGTCCTGCGTGCACCCTTCACCGCCAGGATAGACCTGATCGCACTGGGGGCGGAGGTGAGCCTGCGCTGGGCCGACAGCGCCGATGCCGCAACAAGGTTGCGCTCCCGGCAAAAGGGGGTGCATGGCCGCTTTTATGACGTCAGCTACCCTGACCTGGCCCGTGATCCAATGGCGGTGGTGCGCAGTATCTACAGCTACTTCGGCAGGGAGTTGACCCGCGAGGCACAGGATGCGATGCGACTTTTCATCGTGCAGCAGCCAAAGGACAAGAACGGGGTACACAGCTATTGCTTGCAGCAGTTTGGTCTCGACCCGGATGAGGAACGGGAAAAATTCAACTGGTACTCGAACTACTTCGGGGTAACGCCCGAGATTTGATGCAATTTACCTCGACGTACTTCAGCAGTATTCGTGTGGGAAAAGGAACATATGCGCCGTCTCAACCTGGCCCTGCTCGTGGTAGCTTCGATCGTCCTTTTTCTGATCCTCAGGCAGACCGACTGGTCAGAGCTTAGAGGCTCACTGCTGCAGGGAGGGCGCTACCTGCCGCTTTTGCTGATCCCTTATGCCTTCACCAGCTACCTCTGGACGCTTTCCTGGCGTCTGCTGCTGGTAAGCGGAGTAGGGCGCCCTTCAGTTCAGCGCCTATTCTTTGTTCGTCTGGCAGGGGAGTCGCTGAATCAGCTCACCCCGACCGCCTCCTTCGGCGGCGAACCATTCAAGGCGCAACGGCTGCACGCAGCCGGGGTCGACTGGTCGGAAGCCGCGGCCTCCCTGGCGATCCACAAGGCGTTGATGGTGCTGAGCCTCGTTCTGTATATAGTGGTCTCCCTGGCAGTTCTGCCTGTCGCCTTGCCGGGTGCCCCTCCCGGGATCGCAGCGGTAAGCTGGGCAGGGACACTTCTACTTGCGGCGGGCGGCACTCTCTTCATGATGCTGCAGCGCAGGAACCCCGCTACCTTCATGATGAGGATGCTGCAGAGGTTCGGCGCCTGCCCGGCGCTTTTGTTGAACCACCAGGGACGGCTGGCAAGCCTCGATGCCTCGCTTTCGGCCTTTTACCGGGATCATGCCCGAGCCGGATGGAGTGCGCTTTTGCTGTTTTTCCTGGGATGGGGCATGCACGCGCTGGAGGTGTACCTGATCTTTCGCATGCTTGGACACCCGATCAGCTTCCAGCTCGCCTTCTGCCTCGACGGGGTGTCACAACTGGCAGCGGGGCTTGGTTTCATGATTCCCGCTTCCCTTGGGGTGCAAGATGGCGGTAACATGCTCCTCTCGCTTGGGTTCAACCTGGGAGCCACGCTAGGTGCAGGATTCAGCATACTGAGACGCTTTCGCGAAGCTTGTTGGCTCCTGCTCGGGCTTCTGGTTGTGGCAGTTCAGGGCAAAGGGGATAAGACGGTTTAAAGGAGGCAGTGGCATGCACGAAATCGGCTTGATGATAACCACCAGATTGAATGAAGCATTGCCGGATGCAAAGATCTACTGGGAGCGGGAACCGCGCTCCGAGGGGCTCAGGGGGGGTGCGCTGAGTGCCGAGCTGAAGCACAGGAAATTCACCATGCAGTTTGAGGGGCCTCCGGAAGAGGTCGTCGCCGAAAGCCTGGATCCTTCCCTGGTGGATCAGGTGGTGGACGATTTCGTCGATTTTTTCGCGAGGTCCATCTACCCGAAGGAAAAGTTCACCAGGATTATCTAGGGGGAGAGCCTGCAGCGACGGGGCGTTAGGCTGCTCAAGGTTCTATCGACCTCGCGGTGTGGTTTCGCACCGCCGGGAGAAACCCCTGGAAATCCTCTTGCAAAGCGCCGTAGTGGCGGGTAAGCTCCCTTCCGCCTTCTGCCAGCGGGTTTGTCCTGGAGATCCTCCTGGACATCCGGGTGAGTGCCGTGGCGACTCCCTCGATGGTCAGGTAGGAGGGGATCAGTTCCTCGAAGATGACCGGCAAAAGGCCCTGCAGACGCTCAGGGAGCCGGCAGCGGTTCCCCTCCACCATGCTCCGTGCCCGCTTCAGGTACTGTTCCAAAGGCTCCTCGCCGAATTCATCCCAACTCACGGCCAGGAAGTGGTCGTAGAAAAGATCCACCAGTATGCCGCGATAGAGCCCGAACTCAGGGCTTAGCCTGAGCCTGCTTCGTGTGAAGTGACCGTCTTTTTGTGCGAAGGAGTCGATGCGCCGGTGCAGTTCGATGCCGCTGCGGAGGCGGGGAGGGTAGCTGTCGTTCAGCCGCCCTTTGACGAAATCGCCCATGAAGTTTCCTGTCAGGATGTCGGGGTCATCGCCGGAGAGGTATAGGTGGAATAGGTAGTTCATGGCTGAGAATCATACCAGAACCCGGACGAAGGGGATAGGGAGATGACATGATAGGCGCGCTGACCGGTGACATAGTCGGCTCCATCTACGAATGGAACAACATAAAGAGCACGGTTTTTCCACTTTTTCAGGATCATTGCCACTTTACGGATGATTCGGTGCTGACCGTGGCGCTTGCGGAGTCGATACTGACCGGGGAAGGGTATGCCGAGGTGATGAAGCGCTACTGCCGCCGGTATCCCGACGCAGGTTACGGCAAGAACTTCCTCACGTGGGTACAAAGCGAAGACGGTGCTCCGTACCATAGCTGGGGCAACGGTTCCGCCATGCGGGTAAGCCCTGCTGCCTGGGCCTTCGACACCCTCCCCGAGGTGCTGCAAAGGGCCGAGGAGTACAGTGTGCCGACCCACGACCACCCGGAAGGTGTGAAAGGGGCACGGGCGACCGCCGCTGCCGTATATCTGGCGCGGACCGGCGCCTCGAAGCAGGAGATCCGCAGCTACGTCGCCGGGACGTCCGGTTACGACCTGACACGAAGCTGCGACGAGATCAGGCCCGGTTACACCTTTGACGTCTCCTGCCAGGGAACGGTGCCACAGGCCCTAGCTGCGTTTTTTGAATCGACCGATTTCGAGAGCGCGATCAGGCTGGCGATATCGCTTGGAGGGGACTCGGACACGCTCGCGGCTATTACCGGAGCGATCGCCCAGGCCTATTACGGAGGGGTCCCGGAGGGCATTGCCGCGACCACCCTCCAATTTCTGGACGAGCCGCTCCGGAGGGTGACCCTTGAGTTCGAGCGTCGCTTCGTGTCGAACCGCAGTACCTTGGTACCGGGGGCGCGCAGGTAGCGGCCCGTTTGCGAGGTGAGCTGCTTCAAAAAGTGAAAAGGCTGGCCGGCCGGCAGCATGTTCAGGTGGGTCCTGAATAGCTGCCGGTCGATCAGCCTTTTTGCGTGAGCCTGGTTGCGGCCGCTAGCCGGGGCGCTTTTGCTGTTTCCACCTCTGTACCGCGAAGTCGTAGTCGTCCTGCAGCTCGTCGCGGATCAGGTAGGGAGGAACGGCTGCCACCGCCGCCGGCTCATCGGCAGCAGGAGGCTTTTCCTCCGGTTCTTCCAGGCAGGCTTCCGGCAGGGCGGAAGTCAGCAGCACGATGATCTGGTCCAATCGGCTTAGCAGCTCTTTCTTGAAGGTTTCGTCGTCCATAACCGGTCCTGTACTCCTGGCGGGAAGGGCCCGATCGGCGCCCATGCCTTTTGATGCTTCAGGATTTAGATACGGGATCGATTATACCGCATAGCCTTCAAGCCTCCAGCAAACTGCGGAGATTCCTGGCAATTGTTACTTCATCAGTTGCTTGCCTATGTCGAACCCCTTGCCGACTACCTCGCCCAGAGCGTAGTAGGTCCTGTTGGTGGGGCTGTAGACGAGGGGGAGCACCTTGGCCGGGTCGGCGATGCCGTTTTCGTCAAGCACTTCCTCGTCGGCCTTGACGTCCATGATCTCCCCGATGAACTGGGTGTGCACGCCTATCTCGACCACCTGCAACAGGCGGCACTCGATCACCAGCGGGAACTCGGCGACGTACGGGGCGTCCACAAGCTCGCTTCTGACGGCGGTAAGACCCGCGACGGCAAACTTGTCCGCGTCGCGCCCGGATGCCATGCCTGCGTAATCGGCTGCGCTGACAAAGGCCTGCGAGGGGACGTTTATGGTGAACGCCTGGCGCTTCAGCACGGCATCGTAGCTGTGCCTAGACTTTCTGAGAGAAACCGTGACCGAGGCCGGGTCGGAGCAGCAAACGCCGCCCCAGGCGACCGTGGCGAGATTGGGTTTGCCTTCGCTGTCGTAGGTTCCCACCAGCCAGACCGGGGTCGGCATGGCGTGGGTCCCTTTACCTAGACTCTTCTTCATAACACCCCCTGTTGCATTGCATAATCACTTCAAGATGTCGGACAGGAGCCTGCCGCCGATCCCTATGTTGTCCCTCTCCATCTCGTTGATGAAGACGGTGAACTTGTCGGCCGGTATCCCGGTGACCGAGACGGCTGCGTCGGTGAGCGCCCGCACCAGCTCACCCTTCTGCTCGCGGTTCTCCATGACCCCCAGGTCGATGGTAATTACTGGCATAGCTGCCTCCTGTTAGTGAAATTTCGGCTACCTGACCAGCACCTGAGGAAACGGGGCGCCGGGCGGGGTGCCACTGTAGCAAATAATCACGACGACTTCAACAGGCGGAAAGGCAGGTTAAGGTTGAGGTTAGGAAGGATCTACTCTCAACCTTAACCTTAACCTGATTTGGCATCTGTGCTATACTCGCTCTCTTGCTGGCGGCGTGATACTGAGGAAAAAGGGCAGGGGGGATGGTGGAGATCAGGGAAGTCGACATAAAGGTGGAATACTACCGCGCTTCGGGGCCCGGAGGGCAGCACAGGAACACGACGGACTCTGCGGTCAGGATCCGCCACCTCCCAACCGGCATCGTCGCCCAGGCAAGCGAGAGCCGCTCCCAGTTCCAAAACCGCGAGAAGGCGATGGAACGGCTTGCCGAGCTGCTCAGGAAGCGGGAACTAAAGGCGAAGAAGCGGGTCGCCACCAAGGTCCCGCGCCGTGCCAAGGAGAAGCGTTTGACCCAGAAAAAGGCGTTGTCTGACAAGAAGAAGCTCCGCACCACCCTGGACTGACGGCTGCACAGGGCGCAGTTATCGCTTGTCAGCCTGCCACACTGTCGCCCCCTTCAGCGTACATCTCCATCATGATTCCCTTGAAGGCTATTGCCGCAGGGGACAACTCTCTTCCCTTCCTGTTCGCGAGATAGAACTCCCGCTTGATGTTCACACCCGCCACCGGCACCTGGATCAGCCCCCCTTGAGCCAGTTCACGCTGCACCGATACGGCGGAAACGAAAGAGACGCCCATACCCGCCATGACAGCCCGCTTAACCGCCTCGTTACTCCCCAGGTGAGCAGCCACCCGTAGTTTTCCCGGGTCGATGCCCGCCTCGCGCAGGGCCATTGCCGTAGCCCTCCCCGTGCCGGACCCGGTCTCGCGCAGGACCACCTGTTCACCCAAAAGCTCGTCCTTGCTGATCTCCGCCATCCCCGACCAGCGGTGGCCGCACGGTGCGATAAGTACCAGTTCGTCCGTGGCAAGGGGGGTGAACTGCAGGCTCTCCTCGTCGAAGCTTCCGCCGACCACCCCGAACTCCACTTCCTCTGCCATCAGTTTGCCCAGCACGTCACGGCTGTCCCCCTGCAGGAGCACTATGGTAACTCCGGGAAACCGGTTGATCAGTGTCGGCAGGGCGGCCGGTATCATGTACTCGCCGGGGATACTGCTCCCGGCGATGGTCAGTTCGGCTTCCTCGACCCCTTTGAAGCGCGCCAGGGCGACGGGGATTTCCCTTGCGTAGTCAACGAGCCGCCGGGCCCGCTCCAGCAGTATCTTCCCCCCCTCCGTCGGGAGCGCACCCTTTCCGGTACGGTCCAGGAGCTTCAGCCCGAATTCGCTTTCCAGGGCCGATATGTGCTGGCTGACGGTGGATTGGGTTATGAAGGTTGCCTCGGCGCCCTTTGAGAAACTGCCGCTCTCAGCGACTTTTATGAAAACTTCCAACTGTTTCAGGTTCACTGCGCCCTCCATTGTTTTTAGCAATACCTGCTATCTGTTTTATCGAATTTATCAATTTGACTCATGCCAGTCAATGGTTTATTCATGACATTGATTTTTTCACAGACAGCACAACCGTTCAACCCACTCACAGCGAGAGAAAACATGGTAACAGCAGGAATTGACATAGGGTCAACAGGCACGAAGGCTGTTCTTTTCGACGGTGAGATAAGAGGTTGTGCCATGGTTCCCACCGGGTGGGATCCAAAAGGTGCGGGGTTGTTAGCTTTGCGTCAGGCGATCGTCAGTGCGGGTATCTCAGAGAGTTCGGTTAAGAGTATAGTCGGGACCGGTTATGGCCGTGTCTCGCTTCCCATATTCGACAAGAAGGTCACGGAAATCACCTGCCATGCCCGCGGCGCCTATCATCTGTTCCCTGAGACCCGCACCGTCGTGGACATCGGCGGGCAGGATTGCAAGGTCATCACCCTAGACGACGATGGAAGGGTGGCCGAATTCATTATGAACGACAAGTGTGCCGCCGGCACCGGCCGTTTCCTGCAGGTAATGGCGGGGGTTCTCGAGCTGTCCCTGGAAGAGCTGGGATCGATCTCGCTCGGCGCGCAACCTGCCCGCATCTCCAGCATGTGCACTGTGTTCGCGGAATCCGAGATCATCGGCCTACTGGCACAGGGGGTGGGCAAGGGCTCCATCGCCGCGGGCATTTTCGACACCATCTCCCGGCGCATCCAGGGGATGGCGGGCAAGGTCTCCGTTTCTAGAAACGTCACCTTCAGCGGTGGGGTGGCGCTCAACCCGGAAATCTGCCGCGCCGTGGGTGCCGGGCTCGGCGTCGGCATGCTGGTTCCCGCCGCGCCGCAGTTCGTGGGGGCACTGGGGGCCGCAATAATCGGGTTCGAGGCATGAGCGGCCAGGCAGCCATGACCTCGACCTTCGGGGAGATAGCCTCGCTGCGCGAGAGGAACGCGATTGCGCTCAAGACGGCCAAGGAGTCGGGCAAGAAGGTGGTCGGCACCTACTGTCTTTATTCCCCCTCCGAGCTGATCGTCGCAGCCGGAGCTATCGCCGTTTCCCTTTGCGGCACCAGCCAGAATCCGATTCCCGCAGCCGAAAAGGTGCTCCCTCGTTCGCTTTGCCCTCTGATCAAGTCAAGCTACGGCTTTGCAGTCACCGATACCTGCCCGTTCTTCCACTTCTCGGACCTGCTGCTGGCCGAAACCACCTGCGACGGGAAGAAGAAGATGTACGAGCTTCTGGGAGAGCTCAAGCCGCTGCACCTGATGCAGCTGCCGCAGGTCCAGGACGAGGGCGCGCTCGACTACTGGCTCATCGAGCTTAGGCGTCTTATTGCCTACCTTGAGGCAGAATTCCAGGTAGAGATCACCCCGGAGAAGCTTTCCTCGGCAATCGCCCTGCTGAACGAGGAGCGCCGCTCCCTGAAGGCGCTGCAGGATGTCTGCATGAGAAAGCCGTCCCCGATAAGCGGCATGGACCTCCTGACCGTGCTGCACAACCGTGGCTTCACCGTGGACAAGCGGGAGTCGATCGACCTCCTGGACCGGCTGACCGCAGAACTCACCGAGCTTGCCGACCGCGGAGTCTCCCCCTTCAAGGAGAGCACTCCCCGGATCCTTCTGACCGGCGTACCGGTCGGCATCGGGTCGGACAAGGTCGTCAGGCTCGTGGAGGAGCTGGGCGGCAACGTGGTCTGCTTCGAGAGCTGCGGCGGATACAAGAAGGTCGACCCGGTGGAGGCGTCCGGTGACCCGCTTCGCTCCATCGCGGAAAAATACCTGAGGATTCCCTGCTCCTGCATGTCTCCCAACAAGGGGCGTCTGCTCCTTCTGGACAGGCTGGTCGGAGAGTTCAAGGTCGATGGCGTCATCGATCTCACCTGGCAGGGGTGCCACACCTACAACCTCGAGTCGTACTCGGTGAAAAGACATTTGCATGAAGGTGTGAAGCTTCCGTTCCTGCAGATAGAGACGGACTATTCCGAATCTGACACGGAGCAGCTGAAAGTGAGGATCGAGGCTTTTCTTGAGATGATCGGTTCGAGGATGGCTCGGGCCTGAAGTGTCGTTATTGCCATGTTATGTATTCACCAACGGAGGTCACAAAATGAAAACTGTCGCTTCTCTTCGGAACCTGATGCTCACCCTTTGCCTGCTCTTGACTGCGCTGCCGGCTTTTGCCGCCGATGCCGGCTTCAAGATCATCTCCACCGACGCCCTCAAGGAGATGATTGACGAGAAGAAGAGCATGACCCTTGTCGACGCACGGACCACAGCCGAATACCAGGAAGCCCATATAGTCGGTGCGGTAAACGTCTTGGACAAGGAGTTCGGGAAGTCTGCGGCACTCCTGCCAACCGACAAGGGGGCGCTGCTCGTTTTTTACTGCAACGGTGTCAAATGCGGCAAGAGCAAGAAGGTGGCTGCCATGGCCAAGGAAGCAGGATACGCCAACCTGCTGGTCTACAACGAGGGGTTCCCGGTCTGGGAGGAAAAGGGGTTGCCGATCGTAGCGGGTCCCGATTACGCGAAGAAGGTCGAGACCACGAAGCTCGCTCCGCGGGAGCTGGCAAAGGCGCTGCAGGAAAAGAAGGATGCCTACGTCGTTGTCGACGTTCGTGACGAGTTTGAGTTTGCCGAAGGTCACATAAACGGCGCCATCAACATCCCCGCCGAGAGTTTTGCCATCAAGTCCGACGTCCTCCCCAAGGACAAGGCCATCGTCGTCTACTGCAACAGCGGCGGCAGGAGCTATGCCGCCTACCGCAAACTGATGAAACTCGCCTATCCGAACATCTACCAGAGCATCCTCGCTGAGTGGAAGGAGGCCGGATTGCCGGTGGTGAAGTCCGAACTCTGATCGTGACGCATGCCGTTGATGTTCGCTGTTTGTTTCATGATTGGAAAGAAAAGGAGCCTTGAATGAAGAAGTTGTTGTTGTCGGTGGTTGCGCTCTCCCTGTGTCTTGCCCCGGCCGCCTGGGGCAAGAGCCGCAGCGGCGTCGTCACCGTCGAAGTTGATCTCTCCAAGCAGGAGACGGGAAAGGAGACCAGGCTCTGGATTCCGTATGCCGTCTCCGACAAGTACCAGACCATCACCGACGTCAGGGTGGCGGGGGATTTCGCCTCCTCTGCGGTCTATACCGACAAGGCGAACGGCACGCCGATTCTCTATGCCCGTTGGGACAAGGACGCGAAGAGCCGCAAGCTGACCTACTCGTTCTCGGTGGATAGGGAAGAGGTGCAGATCCGCGAACTGAAGGCGAAGGAACCCGCCTGGAACAGGGACGACTACGCGGAGTTCCTTAAGTCGACCGCGCTTGGGCCCGTCGACGGCGAGGTGAAGAAGCTCGCCGACTCCATCACCAAAGGGAAGCGCACCGTGCTCGAGAAGGCGAAGGCGATCTACGACTGGACCTGCGAGAACATGTACCGCGATCCCGCCACCATCGGCTGCGGCAAGGGGGACGTCTGCGCGCTGCTCAAGAAGCCGGGCGGCAAGTGCACCGACATCTCCTCGGTCTACGTCGCAGTGGCGCGCGCCGCAGGGGTTCCCGCGCGCGAGGTGTTCGGGGTGCGGCTCGGCAAGAAGGCCGAGGAGGAGGTCACCACCTGGCAGCACTGCTGGGTAGAGGTCTTCATTCCTGGCACCGGCTGGGTGCCGACCGATCCCGCGGATGTCAGGAAGGCGATGCTCGTGGAGAAATTGGAGCTTGATGACGCCAAGACCCGCGAGTACCGCGACTACTTCTGGGGCGGGATCGACCCGTACCGCGTGAAGCTCGCCTCGGGGCGGGACGTGGTGCTCAACCCGCCGCAGGCAGGGGCGCCGCTCAACACCTTCGGCTATCCCTATGCCGAGGCAGGAGGCCAGTCGTTGAACTGGTACGAGCCCAAGAACTTCGGCTACCGCATCCTTTTCAAGGAAAAGTAGCGAGAGGAACACGCTGACTCACCATGAGGCCGCGCTTTCACCAAAGCGCGGCCTTTTTCGTTCACGCTCCGGGTTTAGCTGTTTCCCCTCCTTTTGCCTTGTCTAGTCAGATCGTTTGTTGTATCTTTTGGCGTGTTTGTCTCCATTAATGTGGCAGGAGAATACCTTTGCATTTCAAAACCGTTATTGCCGCATCCGTTCTTGCCTCGACCCTTGTGTCGTCTTTTGTCCAGGCCGAAGAAGCGCCAGTGGCGGCACCGGCTGCCGTAGTGGCACCGGCTGCCAATGAACCCCTCCCCGCGGAACAGGCCGAGCTGGCCATAGCTGCCCTCTCCAAAGAGAACGCGCAGTTGCTTGAGAAGCTAAAGGCCCTGGAGGCCTGCAGCATCACCTCGAACGAGCTTGCCTCAAAAAACGTACGGCATCTCAAGCAGATCGCCTCGGACATCCGTGCGCAGAGGCAGGGGCTCGCGGATTTCGAGGGGTACGTGAAGTGGATGTCCGGGCACGTGGCCGGCTACAACAAGTACTTGGCCGCAGGGTCGGTAGCCGCCCGCTTCGCCAAGGTGCTGCCGATACCCTATGCCGGGCAGGCGTCGCTCTTCACCAAGTTCGTCTCCGACGCGGCCGTGTCGCTGGGTTCGGCGTCACTCTCGATCAACAGGTACCTCGGCACGTCGCAGCAGTTCCTGACCCGGGTGGACGCGCTCGACCCGGCGAAGGGGGTGAATCCGCAGGAGGTTTCCGCACTGGTGCGTTTCGCCGACCAGGATCTCCTGAAGGGGATGCAGGAGGTGCAGGAGCGCCTGGTGACCACCTCGCAGCTGACCACTTCGTCCCTTTCTTTCCTGGAGAGCCTGAACCACTACGTCGGCTCCACGGACGAGTATTGGGCCAAGACGAAATCCCTGCTGAAAAGCGACGACAAGGCCGAGAAGAGCTTCCTTTCCGAGAGCACCATGGCCCTCAGGAACAAGGCGCAGGGGTTCAACGGCAAGTTCATCCTGTTCGATGCGACGGTCAAGAAGACCACGCCGCAGATCAAATCGCTGGTGGCTTATGACGACCTGATCAGGGACATCGACCCGAAGGTTGCCAAGCTGAAATAACGCAATAAGGGAGGGCGCGTGGAACTCGATGCGGAACTTGTCGGTCAGCTGAAAAGGGTGCTGGCGGCGGCGGAATACCTGCTTCCCAAACCGCTTCCCAGCATCGACTGGAGCGTTTGCCACGCCGCCAACTGGAAAAGGCATTCCTTTGCCGGCTATCTGGATCCGATCGAGAGCGTCGAGGGGATCACCCTGGAGGATCTGCTCGGCATCGAGCAACAGAAGAAAGCCGTTGAGGACAACACCAGGCAGTTCCTTGCCGCTCTTCCGGCCAACAATGCGCTTTTGTGGGGGACCAGGGGGACCGGGAAGTCGTCGTTGGTGCGGGCGCTGCTCATGCGATACGCGCCGCAGGGGCTTCGGGTGATCCAGGTGGACAAGGACGACCTGATTCACCTCCCTGACATAGTCGAGCGCCTGAAAGGGGAGCCGTACCGCTTCATCATCTTCTCGGACGACGTCTCCTTCGAGGTGGGGGAGTCGAGCTACAAGATGCTCAAAAGCGCGCTGGACGGCTCGGTGTACGCGCCCCCCTCAAACGTCCTTATCTACGTCACCTCCAACAGGCGCCACCTGATACCCGAGTACGAGAGCGACAACAAGGGCGCCATGATGGTGGAGGGGGAGATTCACCACGGAGAAGCGGTCGAGGAGAAGATATCCCTTTCCGGGAGGTTCGGGATCTGGGTCGCCTTCCATCCCTTCAGCCAGGAGCAGTACCTGGAGGTCGTGCGGCAGTGGGTGGCGCGCTGGGCCCACCGTTGCGGGGCAGAAGTCCCCTGGGACCAGGGGTGCCGGGAGGCGGCCATCCTCTGGTCGCAGAAAAAAGGGGATAGAAGCGGCCGCATCGCGAACCAGTTCGCCAGCAACTGGGTAGGGCAGTACCTGCTGCCGAAATCGCGGGTCTGAAAGCGAAAAAAAGACAAAGGTCATGGCGGCACCATTACTGGGTGCAGCGCCATGACCTTTGTCCGTTACGGGGTTATCTCCTGAGGTGCCGGCGGCCCCCACGTTCTTGTTTATCCACTGTTTATTGTCCAACGAGCAACATCAATAAGCTGCACCGTTTATGTTGCCCAAGCCCTTGCCTGCTATATCCAAAATCATGGTGCCCGCACCGGTGGCGGTGTTGATGCCGATCACCTTTGTCCCGGAAAATCCATAGAGCCGAACATTATCGTTTGTCCCCGTGCCAAATACGTTGGGATACCCGATCGGGCCAACGACAGTCCCTTTGCCCTCAACGTCGAGCCTTACCAGGCAATCTTGCGCAGGGTCGTTCGCTGTTTTCGATGTCAGGTACAATGCGCAGCCGATGAATGTCAGATCACCGCTGCAGTAATAGGGGGCGCTCCCGCTGCCTATCGGGGTCGTTTTAGCCGATGCGGTGTCTATCGCTAACAAGGCGTTGTCGGCGGTATAGGTCTTCGCTCCGTCATTACTGAACACGAGGGAGGTCGCATAACTGAGGCTGTGAGGGCCTATGGCTGTGACTGCAGCGGTTGCAGGGTTTATCGTGTACAGCTTGTCGGCACTTATGCCATAAAGGTCGCCGTTTGCATCGAAGGCTATGTCCGTCATGACAATGGGTCCGGTCTCATCCCGAGTCGTTCCTATTACATGCACTTCACCTGTCTCTACGTTCACGGTACCGATCTTTCCCTGGTCATCGACTATATGGAAGACGGATGAGCTGGGGACAGCCGTGAAGTTGACGTTTGTAATGTCCGCACCGTTGATGGTCTGTGTGGTCGCCCACGGCCTGTCAGCATAGCCTTGCTTGGCCGGGGTGATGGTGTATCTGCCCGCGCGCAAGCCGGTGAAGGCATACCTGCCGTCAGCGTCGCTGACCACGCTGGCGGTGGCATCCCCGCTGAGCAGCATGGCGACACCCCCAAGGCCGGTACCCGAAGACGTCACTGAACCCGAGATGGCATAGCTTTGAGGGGTGTTATCGCCACCGCCGCTACCGCCACACCCTGCCATGAGAAGTCCTATGAGACCAAGTGTGAAGTACCCTTTTGGAAATTTGCTCATGATTGCCCCTCCTTTGGACTCCGGTTTGATGGTGAGCGGCCGGTTGCGTTCCGGTTCTAATACTGAAGCAACGCTAATTATATCCTGGTAATGTTATTTTTCATGTCGTCATGCTGCCGACTCCTTTATTGCCGAGATACAGTCCATCCTTCCCAAATAAAAAAGGCCTCCTCCCATCTCGGGAAGAGGCCTTTCCTTTGTCCGTCCATCTTAAACCGTTTGCTTCTAAAACTTGTAACCGAGCGACAGCGCCACCAGGTGCGCGTCTGTCTTATACTTGCCGTTGGCCGAGCTGGTGGGGGTTTGGACCACTGAGTCAATAGCGTTGTTTTTCGTCCTGCTCTCGTAGAGTTGATATCCGTACGAGGCGGCAACGATGAACGGGTGGAAATTGAGATCGGTGCCTGCGCAGAATACATGGGTCTTCGCGTCGGGGATGGTGGGGTCGAAGGTGCTGTCGGGGACCGGGGAGTCGCCGTAGACGTACCCTGCCAGCAGTGCTACGGTCTCGTCAACCTGGTATCTGCCGCCCGCGTTGAGGCCCCAGCTGTCTTTCCAGTCGCGCGGCGTGACGGATGGCGGGTTACCATCCGTGTGGATGGCAAGTTCCTTGAACTTGGACCACCCTTCCCAGCGCAGGCCTGCCTCCAGGACCAGTTTGTCGAGTCCCTTGTAAGCCACTGCGGCGGTGAACTGCGGCGGTAGCGTGATGTCTGCGCTGCCGCCGACCGTCGCCGGAAGGCCGAACGCCGCCAAAGCAGGGTTAGACAACGTGGCGTCTCCGGAGACGTCGACCTTCACCTCGCTGCGGTAGGAGGCGCCCAGCGACAGGTGATCGCACACGTCATAGGCTACCGCGACGTTAAAACCGATCCCTTCGCCGTCACCCTTGAACTTCTGATTAACGTCAAGGGCGTCAAAGGGGCTTGGGATGCCCAGCGCCGCTGCGGGAAGCTTCTTCTCCAGGCTGGCATCGAGCAGTATCACGTCCAGGCCGACTGCGACGGCCAGCGACGGTGTGACCTGCACGGAGATGTTCGGGTTTATGTTGAAGGTGGTCAGCTCGGACTTGGTGGCGAGGTAACGGCCGTCCCAGGTCTCATCCCACTCGGTGCCGAGGCCGAACGGGTTGAACACCCCAAGCCCTATGCTCACCTTGTCGTTTAACATGTGGGTTGCATAGAAGGTGCTCGGGAAATGGGTCGAGTCGTTGGAGGCGGGGGTGCCGCCGGGAAGGGAGCTTTCGTATTCGCGCGAGGAGAAGATTGCCGTGGTGCCGATCTGGACCTGGGTACCGTTTAGCTTGTTCATCAGCGCCGGGTTATAGAAGATGGTGCTGGGATCGGTGGCATGTGCGGTAACCGCATTCCCTTGCCCCAGTGCCGATGCCCCGTGCGTGAAAACCGCGTAACCGGATGCGTGAACGGTAGCGACTGCGCCGCCTAATGAGATGACCTGCGCGAGCAGTGCGGTCAGCAAGCCCTTCCTGTAGTTCATACCTCCTCCTTTTTCTAAACAATCTGGATGCTTCAGATAAATAAATCTTCATCGAATATGGGTGTAAACAGTTCATTAAGTACCATAACCGGTGGGAGCTGTAAAGGATTGCAGCAAAAACAGGCACCCCTTTTTTGGTGGCGCTGTCTAAGTCTTCGCTTGCAGGTAATCAACCGCCGTAGTTGCATTAAAATTATTTTTGTGCTAAAAAAACCTAGTAATTCAAAATATTTGACTCTTGGAGTTCTATAATGCAGGACAAGAAATACATCATGGAAGACGCCCAGGAATCCCTGCGGCTCGATATGAAAACGGACAACGACGTGACCATGCGGCAGGCGCGCTGGGCCGGTCTCGCACCGGGCATGCGCGTCGTTGACATCGGCTGCGGCCCGGGTAAAACCACCACTGCCCTGGGCGAAGTGGTGCAGCCCGGCGGTACGGCGGTGGGTGTCGACGGCTCAGAGCAGCGTATCCGATTCGCCGAGGAGCATTACGGCAGCGACATCGTAAGTTTTGCCCGCCGCGACCTCTTCGAACCGCTCACCCCCCTCGGCCGATTCGACTTCGCCTGGGTCAGGTTCCTGCTCGAATATCACCTCTCCAACTGCTTCAAGCTGGTGCAAAACATCTCGGATTGCGTGAAGCCCGGGGGCATACTCTGCCTTATCGACCTGGATCACAACTGCTTGAGCCATTTCGGGCAGTCGCCACGGATGGAAAGGGCAGTGGCCGCGACCATGAAGAGCCTGGAGGAAAACGACAACTTCGACCCGTACGTCGGGAGGAAGCTCTACTCGTTTCTCTACGATCTCGGGTATGAGGAGATCGACGTGAAGATAGAGGCTCACCACAACATTTTCGGGGAACTAAAGGTGGTCGACGACTTCAACTGGACCAGGAAGGTCGAGGTAGCCGCCAGGAACTCGGGTTATGGTTTTGATGAGTACAAAGGAGGGTTCGAGGAGTTTCTGGAGGAGTTCAGGACATTCTTTGCGGACCCGCGCCGCTTCACCTACACGCCGATCATCTCCTGCCGTGGGCGCAAACCTCGGTAACGCTAGCCGGTCTGCAACTTCTCGGGAGCGCGTAAAGCGCGCTCCCGGCATTTTATGAGGGCTTCCACGATATGCTTCTCGAAATGGCTGCCGCTACCCTCCCGCAGCAGCCTGAAGGCCTCCTCCATCAACATCGGATCGCGGTAGTGGCGCTGCGAGGTGACCGCCTCGTAGAAGTCCGCGACGGCGATGATCTTGGCGCCTAAAGGGATGTCCTTTCCCTTGAGCCCCTTGGGGTAGCCGGTTCCGTCCACCTTCTCGTGGTGGGCCCCGGCTATCTCGGGCACCTGCCGATAAATACCCTCGAAGTTGACCTGCTCAAGTATGTCCCTGGTTTTGTGGCAGTGAGTCCTGACGATCTCGTACTCTAGCTCGGAAAGCCTCCCGTTTTTCTTCAAAATGGCGTCGGGTACACCTATCTTGCCGTAGTCGTGCAAAAGTGCCGCCACCCTGATCATCTCGCGATCAGCGGGGGACATGCCCAATTCCACGCAGATTTCCTCGGAGTATTCGGTCACCTTCTCGGAATGGCCGGCCGTCAACGGGTCCCTGGCGTCAATGGAGGCGGCCATTACCTTCAGGAAAGAGCTGAACTGGCTGGATTTGGCCTCGTGCAGCTTCGCGTTGCGAATGCTGATGCCTATCATCGGCGCGATCCCCATCAAAAGCGACACGTCGCTTTGCACCAGGGGTCTCTTCGATTTCAGGTTGTCGACGGCCAGTATCCCCAATGACTCTCCCTCGCAGATGATCGGGCAGCAGACGAAGGTCTGGGACAGCAGCTGCTTTGCGAAGTTCTGGCTTTTGCCGCTGAGCGCCCCCTCGATATCCTTGACGTCGGCAACCAGGAACGGGCGCTGCTCGCGAAAGGAAACGACGAAGACGCCCTTGGAGTCGGGGCGGTCCAGATGGAAGGTGGTCTTGCCCAGGAAGGCTAACTGCTCGTCGTGGTAGCCGAAGCCTGCCTGGAACACGAGTTTGGTCTTTTCGGGGTTGGCAAGGAGGATCAATCCCCGGCTGTAGTCCAGACGTGTTTCCAGGATCTGGATCACGTTGGAGAGGATGTCTCCTACGACGGTCTGCCTGCTGATGACCTGGCCGATCTCGTTGGTCACCAGGGCGTTGTTGTAGTTGATCTCCATCCGCTTGAACAGGTTGTCGGTCAGGTCTTTGAGGCTCTTATGGCTGGTGACCAGGGCCTCTTTCTCGCCGCGCAGCGAGAACATGCTCAGCACAAGGACGATGACCGCGGACCACGGGGCCACTAGGGTGATCGCCATTTGCGGATCCAGCTTCAAAAAGACGCCAAAGAGCAGCAGTAGCCCGGCGGCGCTGTAGTTCCTGGCGTACTGCCAGAAGGTGCTGATGGACTTTTCCCAGGAGACGATGTAGCGGCAGACCTGCCCCCCCTTGAACATGCACTCCGGATGCTCGATGTGGGGCAGTTTGGCCTGGAAAAGGCTCGTGACGGCTTCGAAGAAGCCCATCCTGTTCTGGCACTGGAACAGCTCTTCATGGGTGCCGGGGCGGGGGGTGACGGTTATTTCGTAGCAGTTGCCGGCTATCTGCTTCGAGGAGTAGACCGAGGAGCGTACGAAGTTGCGGGTAATCGAGTCACCGATGAGGTTGTAGGCCTTTCCCGGACCGACCAGGCCGAGGAAGTACTGCCTGAGGACACCCAGCGCCTCGGGCGAGGCCGCGTACCGGCCGGCTTCCCTGGCGATGTTCTCGTTCCCCGTAAGCTTCAGCAGCCTCTCGTAGAAAAGGTTCACCTGCTCCTGGCTAAACCAGTGACCCTGGTCGGCCACCTCGAGACTGTTCATCCCGGCGTAGCTCAGCAGCTCCTCCACGTTGACGAAGTTGTACCTGCTCCTGATCAGCTTGATGTAGGTGTCGATGATGCTGCTGTTGTAAAGCGGTGTGCTCATCTTCTATTCCCCGCATGCCTTTTGCGGTGCGTCTGCCTTACCCCTTTTGGGCCTGCTCCGGTTGTATATCTCCCCGAGGTACTTGATGAAGGTCGAGGTCTGTTCCGGTGCGTTGAAGGCCCACAGGGAGTACTGCCTCTCAAAGGGGAGGTTTGCGCTCTCGGCGTAGCTGACCGGGTAGACGAGTACCGGGATGTCGTTTTGCTGGTGTTTGTGGGTCAGTATCGAGAGCGTTATGAACATGATGTCTTTGGGGAACTGCTCCTGGTCGAGGACCAGGACCTTGATGCAGTTGGTTAGGTCGGAGAGGTTCAGCCCCACGTCGGATATGTTCACCACGAAGACGGCCTTTATGCTGTCGTTCTTCCTGAGCGTGTAGAGCTGCCTGTCCAGTGAGAAACCGGCCTCCTGGTAATCGCGAGCCAGGTCCTTGCAGTCCATCATGGACGGGTCGAGGTCCAGGGCATTCAGCATCAGCCCGCCCGAGATCTGCTCGTAGAACCCCTCGAGTTCGTAGAGGTCCTCCTTCGTGGAGCGGGAGAGGCTCCAGGGCCCGGTGAAATTCCAGGTTTCGGAGAAGGCGCGCTTGTAATGGAAGTACGCGAAGGTGTCGACGGAACATCCCTTCTGGTCGTTTATCAGCTTCTGTGCGCCGCCGAAAATGCGGTTCGGGAACTTGTTCTGCGGCTGGTAATAGCACATCAGGTAGTTCATGTGGGACGACTGCAGGTTGTAGGAATCGTTTATCGAGTGGGTCAGTTGATGCAGCACGACCAGCCCCGCGATGGTTGATTCCGACTTGTTGGCGGCGTGATGGTGCACAAGCCAGCTGCCATGGTAGAAACGGAGCATGGCGAGATGGCCGAGGATGGAGCCGTTTTCCTGGTAGATGAAGTGCCTGGCGATGGCGGGGTTCTCGGTGTACAGCCTCTGGTAGGTCTCTTTGAGCTTCGCCTTGTTGTTCTGAACGAAGTTGTATTTCTCCGCGTAGATGAACCCGGTCTCGAAGAAGAACTGCCACAACTCCTCCATGTCGATCTGGTTGGAGAGGTACGCGTGCTTGTTCTTGGCAAGGTAGAGCAGGGAGAGGAGGTTCACATGATCCCGGACGCTCATGTCCAGAAAGGTCAGGCCGCAGCGCACCGAACCCACCGTCTCTTTTTGCTGCAGCTCCTCCCGGTACACGACCTGGGCCAGGCACCTGGTGGCAAAGCCGTTGCCTATCCTGAGTTCCAGCTCCGGGATGATCATGCCCGGCAAAAGAACGCTGGTCTCGATCCCCTCGTACACGGAGAAGCCGGAACCCGAGATGTCGACAACCTTGAGATCGACGGTCTTGCCGCTCAAGGGGTGCCTGAAAACCGCGTTGGGGAGCGGCAGCAGCTCGTGCCGCTGACTGCGCGTCTCCTTCGCCTTGAAGCGCTGCATGTGGTTTTGCGCCGCTTCCAGAAGGTAGATCCTGCTTAACTGCCCGAGCGTTTGCGAGGTGATGCGGCATTCGGCGGAGTAGAGGGTGGTCTCTCCATCGCTCAGGATGACCAGCAGCGGCGCTTCCTGGTTCAACCAGTTGAAATTCTTCCCGCTGGCGGTCTCGGACTCGACCCGCAGGGAGACGGCGCTGAAGTCGAGCAGTTTCCCTTTGAAGCGTGCCCCGTTTTGCAGCAACTCCGCCGTGATTCCCTGGCAGGGGTACCGTCTCGATTTGCGGTAGTTGAGCTCCGTGCTCTTTTCAGGGAGCAGGAACACGGCCCCTTCGTCGCCGATGGTGATCAGCTCGGGCACTGAGACGATAAGCCTGTGGCCGCTTACCACGAAGATGTTTTCAAAGACGCATCCGCTGATGCTGGAAGGCTCCGTATCAAGCGAAGCCCAGTTGCATTCGAGCTTGTTGTTGACGCAGGGGTGGGGGATTGCTTCCAGGCTTACTGTGCGGGGGTATTTCGGGTGTTTGAAATTGACGAGGATTGATTCTTCCTGGAAGTTGACGTAGTTTAACCTGTTGATCAGTTTGTCGAGGCCTATTTCCTTTTCGGTTCCAGGTGCAAACTCAACCAGGGTACCGGGTCTTGCAAACTGCAAAATTTTGCGGGCACTTTCCATCCAAACTCCCTTATCGCCTGACAGCAAAGAACCAAGAAACCATCTGTCTCACCGGAATGAGATTCTGTATGAAGGATGGCACTTTGTGACAGACGGTCGCCTGACGCTGAGTATTATCATGAATCACGCTTCTTTTCACTAATAAATCGCGTCTGGTTCAAAAAGGCTCACATTATTTGTGCCGTAGATCACATTGTTATGAAGGGCTTAAACAGGTGGCGGGGTCGAGCTGTGGGAGTAAACGGCGGGGTCAGGTCATCCTTTGGACTGAAGGGATGCCTCCAAATATGTATTGAAATCGAGGGTCTTGGTGAGTGCGGGGGTGGGTTCAGCGGGTCGTTCCGCCATATCGGATTGCTTCGATGAGCCGATGGTGGCGGTGCGGGCGGCAACGATGCGGTTTCGACCGGTAGCTTTTGCTTCGTACAGTGCAACGTCCGAAGCATGCACCAGGGCCTTGAATGTCCTGCCGTCCTCGGGAAACGATGCAACACCGAGGCTCGCGGTAAGGCGCGCTTTCGGGATCTCGCTGTCCATCGGGAACTTCTTCGCCTCGATCTCCGACCGTATCCGTTCGGCGACGATCAGCGCCTCTTCCTTGGAGGTGCCGGGGAGCACGGCACAGAATTCCTCGCCGCCGTAGCGCGCCACGATGTCCATTTCCCGCAGGGATCCCTTGATGATTTCCGCAGTTATTTTCAGCGCCTCGTCGCCTGCCAGGTGGCCGCACAGGTCGTTGTAGTTCTTGAAGAAGTCCAGGTCGATGAAAATCACGGTGAGGTTCAGCCCTTGCCGGATGCTCCGGTTCAACTCCTCCTCCAGGCGGTTTTTCAGGAAGCGGCGGTTGTAGAGCCCGGTCAGGGCATCGGTGACGGAGAGCTGTTCGAAGCGCTCCGATTCCTCGAGCACCTCGGTGCGCTCGATCATCAGCGATGCGAGGTTCGCGAAGGAGGTGAGCACCTGCAGGTCGGCGTTGCTGAAGGGGGTGAGGTTCTTCTTGTCGGAGAGGTTCAAAACCCCTATGATCTTGTCCTTTAGCTTGAGTGGAATGCAGATGAGCGACTTCGACTTGAAGCGCATCCGGTTCGCCATGGCGACCCTGCTGTCCTTTTCCACGTCGTTCACCAGAAGCGGCTGGCCGGTCTGTGCCACCATGCCGGCTATCCCTTTGCCTACTTTCACCGGGAGGCAGCGGGCGATGTTAAGGGTCATGCCGAGGGTGAAGACGATGCGCATGTTCTCGCCGTCCTTGTCTATCAGCATGATGGAGCCCTGGGTGGCGTCGATAAGGTCGGAGGCGATGCTCAGGATCGCCTCGTAGAGTTCATCCTTGCGGTCGACCTGCAGCAGCGTGTCGGTGAGCGACATGAGCTTCTCGGAAAGGGCGGTCTCCTTGGTCTGCTCGGCGTCCTTCACGATTTGAGTAAGTTTTCCGGCAAGCGCGTTGGTGAGCATGGATACCAGCAGCACCCCCTGGCCGGAGAGGTCGGTGTCGACCAGCGCCAGGAAGCCCACCCGCTCGTTTTGAGAGATGAGCGGGAAGTTCATGCAGATGGTAGCCCTGAGCGCAGGGAGGATGCTGCGCATCTGTGAGTCGTAGAGCACCGTCTTTTTCACCTTGTCTTTCGCCAGGAAGATTTTTAGGGCATCGGCGGGGATGCCGCCGAGGTCGTCGGGGAGGCCCCAGAGGCCGGCCACCTGGTAGGAGTTCCGGTCATCGCTGCGAAGCGCTATGGCGACCCTTACCACCTGGAACTGAGTGACGATGGTCTCGCAGCAAACTGCGATGCTTTCGGCAATGGTCTTGCTTTTGTCCAGATGCTCAAGGGTTTCGGCAACCGCTGCCAGGCGCGGGTCTGTACGATCCGTGTCGGGATGCTCCGGTGCAGGGGGGTTTATTTCAGCAGGGGGGAAGGATAGCTTTTCTATCTCCTGGGCGACCTGCTGTGCGACCTGTTCCACCTCCTGATAGCTCGCGATAGAAAGCGATTCAACGTAGGGGAACAGCGAAAACACATCGTCCCCCCCCGGGCGCGAGAGGGAGGCCAACTGCCAAAGATCGACGGATTCATCCCTTACTCCGTCGCCCACCAGGCAGAACTGTTCCGTACCCGTGGTGAACGGGATCAGGAACCCGAAGAAGCCGCCTCCGTAGCGGCAGACCGAAGGGGAGCCCTCCTCGAAGAACACCTCCATGTCCGCCTCGAAGAACTGCCGCGACACGTCCCTGCAAAGGGGATCTTCGACGATGGAACAGCTACTTTGGAAGGTTTCAGCACAACGGGCGCCACTTTGCCGGTGGTAAAGGGTCAGGCTATAGGGGGAGAGGGGAGGCGAGCTCTTCAAGCGCGTCAACAATTCCTCAAGCTGTCTGTTTTCGAGTTCTTTTCCCACAGGTAAAAGTCTCCCAGCTGAAGAGGTTATTGACGGCGTACGTCAACGAAAAACCCAGTGCGCGAACGGGTCGGCCTGGAGTAGGACCGATATTTTAGCATGTTGCGTGCCAGTTCGTGATGCGGCGGCTGGCTGGAGTGGCGTTGCCGGCATCAAGGCTGCCGGCCCGGCGCTTCCTGGTTCCTCCTCCGGTCTGGTATCAGGCGCCCGCAAGCGCGAAGGCGCGGATTATGGAAATATAATGGTATATTAGGAGTCCGCACAATTAATACTGTGCTTTGAATCACAGTTTTGCTGATTTGTGCCTATGCGCAGGCTCAAAATGGGTGAAAAGACGCATTGGTTGAGTCCCGACGGCCAGCCGGAAGTAATCTTTTGGTCGTTTTTTCCGGAAAAACTGTCATAGGCAAACCCGTGCAACGACATAAATATCTCTCTGTGATATGCAAACAGCTACAAAGTGATTGATAATCTGTGCCAGGACCGGTAAACTCCCGGTCGCAAAGTCAAAGCACGAGGAATACATGGCGCCAGCATCAGACAGGCCACTATACAACAGCCGAATCTTCGACTCCTACCTCAAACTGCTCAGGAAAAAGCACCCGCACGTTGACGTCAGTGAACTCTTAAGCTACGCAGATATGCAACTGCACGAGGTTCTAGATCCTGGGCACTGGTTCAGCCAGCGTCAGGTCGATCTTTTTCACGACAAGCTGGTGCTGCTAACCGGAGATCCCGGATTTGCCAGGGAGGCCGGGCGCTATGCAGCCTCCCCTGACGCCCTTGGCCCCCTGCGCTCCTTCATGCTCGGCCTGGTCGGCCCCGAGTACCTTTTCCGCATCATCAACAAGCTCGCCCCAAGGTTCAGCCGCTCGTCACGTTGCGTCTCCCGCAAGACAGGCCCGTACGAGATAGAGCTCATCGTCACCTTCGAGGAAGGGGTGCGGGAGAATCCGCGTCAGTGCGAAAACCGCATCGGTTTCTTCGAGGCGGCTTTTCTTGTTTTCGGGTATGACTTCCCCCAGATCCGCCACTGCGAATGCATATTCAACGGGAACAACGTCTGCCGTTACCTCATCAGTTGGCGCCCCTCTCTCGTCGCGCGCTTGGTCCTCGCTCGACGGCTCGGATTGCTGGCGCTGCTGATAACAGTGCTCGCCACCCTGCTCGGCTCCTTGCAGCTGTTTTCACCGGTCGTTATGGGAGCGCTGGTTTTCTACCTTGCGCTTACCCTGCTGGCGCACCACTTCGAACGCAAGGGGCTGCTTGCCTCGCTCGCCAGCATGCGGGACTCGGGTGAAAGGCTTTTGGGACAGTTGCAGGAGAACTACGACAGCGCCCTTATGATCAACGAGATCGGCAAGGTGATATCCACGAGGACCGAGCTGGACGACATCCTTTCAAGCGTGAACCAGCTGCTGTTGAAGAGGCTTGGATATG
>Ga0209317_1001066_pt1 | contig 26694 bp, 25 predicted proteins | sample RifGroB2_FD_183994 | JGI IMG/M metagenome (GOLD analysis project Ga0209317, IMG submission 183994) | Soil microbial communities from Rifle, Colorado, USA - Groundwater B2 (SPAdes) (version 2) | ecosystem: Environmental > Terrestrial > Soil > Unclassified | place: Rifle, Colorado | collected...
ATGAGGTCGTTCTCATTAACAGCAATCCTGCAGCTATTTCCGGATCCGTCATTATAGTTGCAGGATTGCTGTTAATGAGAACGACCTCATAACCCTCTTCCTTCAACGCCTTGCAAGCCTGTGTCCCTGAATAATCAAACTCACACGCCTGTCCTATTACAATAGGTCCTGACCCTATCAATAAAATTTTCTTAATATCTGTTCGTTTTGGCATTTCTGCCCTCCTTTTAAAAAAAGTATACTATATAAAATTCAAATTTCAAAATTCAAAACCAAAACTTTGTGAGTTTTGACTTTTCTAGTTATTTCGTGATATTTTCAAGACATGAAATATGATGTATGTGATAGGTGCGGTGTAAAGATTCCTGAAGGCGGGCTTAAATACATTGTCAGAGTAAATATAATTGCAGATGATGATAATATTATTTCTGAAGATATAACAGATGAAGAGCTTGATGCAATGATTTCAGGGATAAAAGAGTTTGACCCTGATATGCTTGAGAGGGATGTCCATCAGGATCTTGCATTTGTCCTGTGCAAGAGATGCAAAGAGCAGTTTGTAAGAAACCCATTCAATACTATAAAAGATAAATTGGATATGGATGAAGGATGGAGCGGCGAGCTGCATTAACTCTCGGTTAACGCTATCATTTCTATCTCTATCTGTGCGCCCTTTGGCAGAGCTGATATTTGTATAGTAGAACGGGCAGGCTTGCTGTCCGTAAAATATTCACTGTATATTTTATTCATCTGTTCAAAGTTCTTTAGGTCAGTTAAAAATACAGTAGCCTTGATTACATTCTTTAAAGATGCGCCTGATGCCTCAAGCAAGGCTTTAAGATTTTCCATAACCCTCTTTGTCTGCTGGCTGATATCCCCCTCTACAAGCTTATTTGTAGAGGGGTCTAATGGTATCTGTCCCGATGTAAATATAAAATTTCCTACCCTTATTGCCTGCTCATATGGACCTACAGCGGCTGGTGCCTTATCCGTTGATATGGGTATCTTCTTCATGGTAAATTAGTATTGCATAGATTGGAGTCGCTATTCAAGGAAAAAACAAATTTGAATTTTAACCACAGAGACACGGAGGCACAGAGATGAAAAAAAGATTAAAAAAAGAGGCAAGATGCAAGAAAAAAATCTTACTTCTGGCTTATTAGTTCTTGCTTCTTGTCTTTCTCTGTGCCTCTGTGTCTCTGTGGCAAGTTTTTTATAATTTCCTTATATGAAAATAGCAATATCAGGCAAAGGAGGTGTAGGGAAGACTACTCTCGCTTCTACTCTGGCAAGGATATATGCCAGAGAAGGATTTAATGTTCTGGCGGTGGATGGAGACCCTTCAGGGCATTTGGCTGTGGCACTGGGTCTATCCATAGAAGAAAGCTCGGAGATTATACCTCTAATAGAGATGAAGGAGTTGATAGAGGAGAGGACAGGGGCTGCACCGGGGAGTTGGGGTACCCAAGCTTTGCTTGGGTCGGGGATTTTTAAGCTTAACCCGAAGGTTGATGACCTTCCTGAAAAACTATCAGTTAATATAAATGGTGTGAGATTGATTCAGACAGGAGGTTTTAGAAAGGCAGGGAGCGGTTGTTTCTGTCCTGAAAATGCCATGCTGAAAAGCCTGTTAAAGCATCTTATTGTGGATACGGATGATGTTGTAATCCTTGATATGGAGGCAGGTTTTGAGCATCTTACAAGAGGAACGGCTAAATCAGTTGATGTAATGATTATAGTGGTAGAGCCGGGACTGCGCTCTATAAAAACTGCCGATACAATAGTCCGATTATCAACAGAATTGGGAATACCAAATATTTTTTATATTGCAAATAAGATTAATAACAGTGAAGAGAAGGAATATATTTCAAAAAATCTTGAGTTTAGTGAAAATATAATTGGATATATTTCTTATGAAAATACTATTAAAGAGGCTGATTTAAAAGGTATGTCTCCGTTTGAGAACAGCGGAAAGCTGGTTGGAGAGGTTAGAAAAATAAGGGATGAATTAAAAGAAAAGATGGGTATTAAATCTCTACATTAGTTAAGATGCATTGCCTATTATCTTTTCAAATACTCCAAAAACAGGATCCGTCCCCCAGTCTCTTGGTCCAATAACCTTGTGTATTATAGTGCCGTTCTTATCAATTATGAATGTCTCTGGTACGCCTGTGGTTTTGTATAATTTTGAAGTTGTCCCTTCAGGGTCAAGGAGGGCAGGGAATGTAAGTTTATACTCTTTCATGAATGGCTCAACCGATTTTTTGCCATCTTTATCAATACTTACTGCCAACATTACAAAATCCTTGTCTTTAAATCGCTGATGGAGTTTCTCCATAGAGGGCATTTCGTCTTTACATGGTTTGCACCATGTAGCCCATATATTTAAAAATACCACCTTCCCCTTATAACTTGAAAGGGTGTGGTTTGCCCCGTTCAAATCAGGAAGGGTAAAGTCAGGTGCGGTAGTCCCTTCAATCTGAGATTCAGCAGATTTTGGAGGTTCTTTTGGAACTCCGGTATAACCCGCCTTCCATATACTAAAGGCAATGGTAAGCCCAACAACAAGAACTATGAATGGGGCTATATCTTTTTTCTCGCTGTTGATTAAATTAGTGGTGACAGCTGAATTTTTAGCCATTGTGTCTGTGTTTTTCAAATTCCTTATCAATCTGTGCCTTTATATCAGGTATTGAGTATCCTTTCTTGTAAAGGTCATAAGACACAAAGACCTCATTCTGGCATATATCACAATTTGCACCATGGTCATCTGTATAACAGGTGAGCAATGTCTTATGCTTAAACCTCGGATTTTTACTGCAATCACAATAACAATATTGGGCATCAACAACCTGAGGTATTTCTGCTGCAAGTTTGTATGCCTCCGCCGCCTTACCTTTCCACATTTCAGGGGGGAGGAGTGGTCTTGTCTCTATAAGACCTGATACTGATACTTGTTCAGGCGGGTTTGAGACTTGAATTTGTGAATCAACTTTTTCTGATGACCTTGATGCCATATATCCAATCAGGACAATAAAAACTATTGCAGCTCCTATTATGGCAGTGTTTATACCTTTGTTGTTTTCCTTTTTTTGATTATCTTTCTTATTACCCATTATACTTCCTCCTGCTAAATCATGAGGGAGCATCCCTCACATACTATTTTATACTACCAAAATTTAGTCACAAAGGCAAAGGTTTGTTATTGACAAATTTAGAATGTAAAATTTAGCTGTGAATTTGTTTTTGGGACAAGTCTATAGCGGATGTAGTGAAAAACAGAGAAATGTGATAGTATAATTTTAAATTTATTAAGGCACACTTTTTTGAAGAGAAAATTCTCTGTAACGATTAAAAAATGGACTATGTGATAGATTGTGAAAAGGTATCAAAGGTGTATGGAAATATATCAGCCCTTAGGGATATAAATCTTAAGCTTGAGAAGGGGAGTTTTCTTGCCATATTTGGGCCAAATGGTGCAGGAAAGACTACACTGCTAAAGATATTGTCACATCTTATCAAGCCTAACTCTGGCACAGTAAAGATAAATGGAATATTGCTTCATGATGAAGATGGAGAGATAAGGAAAAATATCGGTGTTGTCTCCCACAATTCCTTTCTTTATAACAACCTCACTCCTTATGAAAATCTTGAATTTTATGGGAAGATGTATGACATCCCTGATTTGAAAAATAGAATAGCCGAAGTCATAGATGAGGTGGGGCTTACTGCGAGAATGCATGATCCAGTGAGGACATTCTCAAGGGGTATGACGCAGAGGCTTTCTATAGCCCGTGTTCTCATGCCGAATCCTTCTATCATATATCTTGATGAGCCTTACACAGGTCTTGACCAGCACGCCGCCATGAAATTAAGGGATATTCTGAAAAATTTAAAGAAGGGGGACAGGACTATAATAATGATTACTCATAATATTGAGAGGGGATTGGAGTTATGCACCCATGTTGCAATTCAGGTCATGGGTAGAATGGCTTATTTTGAAAAGATTGAAAATGTTGACAGGGATAAGTTTGAGTCAAAGTATTTTAATACAGTAGGGGAAGGGCACTATTAAAAACAGTGGTTAGTAGTCAGTGGTCAGCAAACAATTATTACTGGTCACTGGTCACTGGTCACTAATTACTTTATGGACTATTTTAGTAAAATATGGGCTATTATGTGGAAGGATATAAGGGGAGAACTGCGGACAAAGGAGATATTCTCCTCCATGTTCATCTTTTCACTATTAGTCTTAGTTATATTCAATTTTTCTATTGACCTCTTGGAGGTAAATCCACTTGATATTGCCCAGGGGGTTTTATGGATTGCCTTTACATTCTCAGGAATACTTGGGCTTAATCGCTCATTTTTATTTGAAAAGGAGAATGACTGTATTCAGGGGCTGATGCTTACGCCAGTGGACAGGAGTGTTATTTATTTTGGCAAGATGCTTGGAAATCTGGTATTTATGCTTGTGATGGAAGCTATTACAGTCCCTGTTTTTGTAGTATTGTTTAACATCACTATATATGATAAAATTTTTAGTCTGATTATTGTAATATTTTTAGGGACACTTGGTTTTGTAACAGTAGGGACACTATTTTCTGCCATGTCTGTGAATATCAAGGCAAGGGAGGTAATGCTTCCAATACTGCTTTTTCCGATTGTAGTGCCGATTATAATTGCAGCGGTAAAATCAACAGGTTTAATTTTGTCAGGGAGTCCTTTTGGTGAGATAGTGTCATGGCTGAAATTAATTATTGTTTTTGATATTATTTATTTAGTTGTCTCATTTTTGTCTTTTGAATATATTATTGAGGAATGAGTGGAGGTATAATGAAAAACTTTGTTTATCTATTGGCGGTAAATGTAATAATCTGGGCTGCAATTTTTGGATATGTTTACAGCCTATCAAGGAGAAATAAGGAACTTGACAGGGAATTAAAGGCAATTAAGGAGCAACTGAAAATATAGGGGTCAAGGAGTCAAGGGATCAAGTGATTTATTTTTATTTGCTTGAACCCTCGAACCCTTGAATCCTCGCCCCTTTTTAAAATTATGATTTTTAAATGGCTTACATTCATAGTTGTAACTGTTTCATTGATTTTTACATTTTTCATTACTCCTATTGAGAGGCAGGAAGGGATTGTGCAGAAGATTATGTATTTTCATATTCCATCTGCATGGATAGCTTTCTTTGCCTTTTTTATTGTATTTGTTGCAAGTATTCTTTATCTATGGAAAAAAGAGAGGGAATGGGATATTATCGCCAATTCCGCTGCTGAAGTTGGCGTCATCTTTTGCTCACTTGTACTTATAACAGGACCTATATGGGCTAAACCAATATGGGGGGTATGGTGGACTTGGGATGCAAGGCTCACCCTGACACTGGTATTATGGCTTATCTATGTGGCGTATCTGATGCTCAGGTTTCATGCCCCTGAGGGGTCCCAGAGGGCAAGGTTTGCAGCCGTCCTTGGGATAGTAGGATTTCTTGATGTACCGATTGTCCATTTCTCCGTTCTCTGGTGGAGGACAATTCACCCAAAACCTAAGGTTTTGAGTATGGAGTCTCCTGGTTCTGGATTGGAGTCTACCATGTTAATTACTCTCCTATTATCTCTCCTTGCTTTTACACTTATATTTTTTCTCTTATTAGGGCAGAGGATTTCGTTGGAAAAGATGAGAGACGAAATGGATGAAATAAAAAACAAGCTTAAAGATTAAAGCTGAAAGCTTTAAGGCTATTTTATGAAAAATGGAAAAGAGATTTTTGAAGAGTATATCTCAAAGAAGAATCTTAAGTTTACCTCACAAAGGAATATAATACTTGATGCATTTTTAAAAGAAGAAGGACATATAAGCACAGAAGAGCTGTATAAAAAGGTTTTGCAAAAAAATCCTGCTATAGGTATTGCAACTGTTTACAGGACATTAAAACTTCTCACAGAGTGCGGTCTTGCTCATGAAAGGCAGTTTGGTGACGGGCAGGCGAGATATGAGCATGGCCACGAGCATATCCACCATGACCATATTATATGCAGGGGGTGCGGGAAGATTGTTGAATTTAAAAATGACGATATTGAAAAACTTCAGAATGAAATAGCAAAGAAGAACAGATTTAAGGTATATGCACATAAATTGGAGCTTTATGGTCTCTGCTATGACTGCATAAAATGAAAGAAAAAATTTTAAGGCATTAGCATTTTAATTAAAATTAGAGGTTTTTCAGATATTCGCTTATAGATTTGGAAGCATTCCTGCCTGCACCCATGGCAAGGATGACAGTTGCACCGCCTGTAACAATATCACCGCCTGCAAATACACCTTTCTTACTCGTCATGCAAGTCTTTTCGCTATCCACTACGATATAACCCCATTTATTGAGCTCAAGTCCTGGTGTTGTCTGTGCTACAAGTGGGTTTGCGTTTGTTCCTATCGCTACAATTACGGCATCAAGATTTATAATAAATTCAGACCCTTTAACAGGCACCGGTCTTCTCCGTCCTGAATCATCAGGCTCTCCGAGCTCCATCTTTATACACTCAAGCCCTGTTACCCAACCTTTTTCATTGCCTGTGACACGGAGGGGGGCAGTCAGCATTATGAATTGAACCCCTTCATGCTCTGCATGCTCTATCTCTTCTTTTCTCGCAGGCATCTCATCTCTTGACCTTCTGTAAATTATATAGGCGTTCTCAGCACCAAGTCTGAGTGCTGTCCTGACAGAATCCATTGCCGTATTGCCACCGCCTATAACGGCTACATTCTTGTATTTTTTGATTGGTGTATCGTATTCAGGGAAATTATATGCCCTCATCAGATTTGACCTTGTAAGAAATTCATTAGAAGAATATACACCGTTAAGGTTCTCACCTGGTATATTCATAAACTGTGGGAGTCCGGCACCATTTGCGAGAAAGACTGCATCATATCCATCCTTTTGAATTAGGTCATCAACAGTCCTTATTCTGCCTATTACATGGTTTACCTTAAACTCAACCCCTATCTTTTTAAGGTAGTCCAATTCTCTTTCAACAATTGATTTTGGGAGTCTGAATTCAGGTATGCCATAGACGAGAACGCCTCCTGCCTTGTGAAGCGCCTCAAAAATTGTTACCTCATGTCCCATTTGTATCAGGTCCCCTGCACATGCAAGCCCTGCAGGTCCCGAACCAATGATTGCCACCTTTTTTCCTGTCTTTGGTGCTATTTCTGGCATTTCAAATGTACCGTGTGCCGCCTCATAATCTGCTACATATCTCTCAAGTCTTCCAATAGATACAGGTTTATCTTTTTTCCCTACAACGCATACCATCTCACACTGGTCTTCCTGAGGGCAAACCCTGCCGCAGATGGCAGGAAGGAGGTTAGATTTCTTTATGACCTTTGCTGCGCCAAGCATATCGCCTTCTGAAACCTTTTTTATAAATTCAGGGATATTTATGTTGACAGGACAACCATCAATGCATACAGGTTTTTTACACTGGATACATCTGATTGATTCATTTAGTGCAAATTCGGCTGTGAAGCCGTATGTAACTTCTTTGAAGTTCTTTGCCCTTTCATGAGGATCCTGCTCGGGCATTGGCTGCCTTGGGATTTTAGGTTTTTTCTTTTTTGGCGCCTCTTTTTCTTCTTCCTTTTTTTCTTCAGTCATTTCTTACCTCCAATTCATGCGGCACGACATGTGCCCTGCTGACACAATTCCTTTGCTACCTTTTCCTCATCCACATACTGTCTTAACCTTGCCATCATCTCGTCAAAATTGACCTGATGACCATCAAATTCAGGACCATCAACACATACAAATTTTGTCTTGCCGCCGACTGTAACACGACAAGCCCCGCACATTCCTGTCCCGTCTACCATAATGGTGTTGAGACTGGCAAATGTAAGTATTTTATGAGGCTCTGTCACTTTGCAGACCATCTTCATCATTATTGCAGGCCCTATAGTTACGACAAGGTCAATCTTCATCCCCGATTCAATCATTGACTTTAATTCATCTGTTACAAATCCATGTCTTCCATAAGAGCCGTCATCTGTTGTTATTCTGACTTCATTACTGCATTTCTTCATTAGGTCTTCGTATATAAGAATCTCCTTTGTCCTTGCACCGAGGATTGATATTACTAAATTTCCGGCATACTTTAATGCTTGTGCTATAGGATGAACAGGTGCGACACCGATGCCTCCACCTATACATACTACTGTTCCAAATTTTTCTATATGGGTTGGTTTTCCAAGAGGTCCTGCGAGGTCAAATATGTTATCTCCGACATTCAATTTGCCGAGTGTCATTGTGGTCTTGCCAACCTCCTGAAACAGTATATTAATAGTCCCTTTCTCAATATTTTTATTAGAAATAGTTAATGGAATTCTTTCTCCGTTTTCCGATACTCTTAGTATTACAAACTGTCCTGCTTTATGTTTTTCGGCAATCCATGGTGCCTCAACAACAAATTCCTTTATTGCCGGTGCATCCTTCCACCAAACCTTTTTTTCAAGTATCTTGTTCATTTGTAAAAATCCCCCTAAAAATAGCGGTTAGCGATTAGCAATTAGTAAAAAACTAATCCCTAATCCCTGTATTTATGTATTGCCCTTTTATTAACATCTGCTGCTCCCTCCATCAATACCTCTGAATAGACAGGGTGGGAGTGTATTGTATCTTCCAGTTCTCTTGATTTCATTCCCATTTTTATTGCAATTACTGCCTCATGTATTATTTCAGACGCATGAGCCCCTATAATATGGACACCTAATATTTTATCTGTATTGGCATCACTTATGAATTTTACCATCCCTGAAATTTCACCGCTTGTATGAGCTCTTCCAAGACTTCTAAATTGAAAAGAGCCTACATTTATTTTTATACCTTTTTCTTTTGCCTCTCTCTCTTTTAAACCTGCACAACCTATGTTAGGCTCTGTAAATACAGTAGAAGGGATTAGGGAATAATCCATTTTTTCTTTACCGCCTGCTGCGTTTTCTGCCGCAACAATTCCTTCCCTTGATGCCACATAGGCAAGCATTGCATTGCCTGTTACATCGCCTGCCGCATAAATTCCAGATACAGAAGATTCCATTCTGTCATTAACCAGAATATTGCCTCTTTTTCCTATTTTTATTTCTGTTTTTTCAATTCCAAGCCCTGAGGTATTAAATCTCCTTCCCGCGGCTATCAGGAGTTTATCAGATTTTAATTCATTGCCATCAGACAGAGTAACTTTTACATTAGCATCATCCTTTAAAATTGTATCAACTTTTTTGTTTGTATATACCTTAATGCCCTTCTTTTTAAATTCCCTCTCAAGTGTTGATGAGATATCCTCATCCTCTGTCGGCATCAGATGAGACAACTGTTCCACTATGCTAACCTTTACATCAAAACTGCTAAAGATATGTGCAAACTCACAGCCGACAGCGCCTCCGCCAATAATTGTCAATGAATCGGGCAGATTTTTAATATCCAAAATTGAATCACTGTCAAAGATATACTCATTATCAACATGAATTCCCTTAATATCAGCAGGGCATGAGCCAACGGAGATAATGATATTATTACCTTTTATTTTTTCAGTATATCCATTTTCTTTATGATTTTCAATCAGGAAAGGTTCTTTAAGTTCAGCAGTCCCGTATTCAAGTTTAATATTATAATTTTTAAGTAGCGATTTTATTCCATTTATTCCGCCGTCAACGATTTTCTTCTTTCTCTCCTGTATTGCACTAAAATTTATATTTATATTTTCGGCATCTATTCCAAAATCAGAAGCCCTTTTAATAGAATTAAATAAATTTGCAGATGCTATTATTGCCTTCGTTGGTATGCATCCCCTGTTCAGGCAAGTCCCTCCAATTTTATTCTTTTCAATTATGCAGACTTTTTTTTTAAGTTGTGCAGCCTTTATTGCCGCAATATATCCGGCTGGTCCCGCTCCTAAAATAACTATATCAAATAGATTTGCTTCGCTCATTACATGCCTTTCCAAAGATGTTTCAGAAGGAGAAGAAGATTCTTTCTTCTCACTTTTTATATGCAACTCTTTAAATCCAAAAAGGTTTTTCAATATAAATTATTGAGTAGTATCTTGTCAAGATTTTTGAGTTTTTGTATTTTAAGTTAAAAATTTAACAATCTTCTAAAAGCTGAAATTATTTTATTTTTACACCACTAGTATCTATCCGGTAATTTAAAACTCTTGCCCCTGTTTTTTTTAAGGCATTCTTTATATCCTCCTGCCTATATGGTTCTGAGAAGAATATTACACACCCTCCGCCTCCAGCACCACAGACCTTTGCAGATATTGCACCATGTTTCTCTGCTACTGTTATTAATCTTTCTATTTGAGGTGTGGATACGCCTTTCCATAAATTTTTTCTGTTTCTCCACTCCTCTCCAATTAATCTTCCGAGCATCTTAAAATCTGAATTAATAACAGCAGGTTTCATTTTGTTTGCCGTCTTTCTTATGGATTCTAAATTTTTTAATATTTTTTTGCTGCCGTCAATGCGCCTCTTAAATATCTCCCAGTTATTTATGCCTGAATTTCTTGAAGAGCCTGAATAACAAAGTGTGATTCGTTTTTCCAATTCTTTATAATCTATATTCACCCGTTCAGATTTTACACCTTCAATTGAGAGCTTAATAAAATGAAGTCCTCCAAACATTGCAGGATAATAATCCTGCTCGCCTGTCGGTATGTTTATAACCTGTGCCTCTATATTTTTTGCAATGGTTATAATTTTTTTTCTTGAATATTTACTATTTGTAAGTTTATTTAATGCAAAACAGAGGGATATGTTCAGGGCTGAAGAGCCAGCAAGCCCTGCCCCTGAGGGCGATTCACAGTCTGTCTCAATATATAGCCCTGATTTGGGTTTAAAAAAGTTTATCGATCTTGTTATAAGGGAAAGAGAGTGGTTATGCCTTATATCCTTTATTGAATCAAATGATAATTTTTTTTTAAGGTCTATTGATTCTATTATTATCCTGCTGTCATTTCTTAGCTCAATTCTTGTCTTTGCATAGAGATTTATGGCGAGATTTATGGTGGTGGCTGATTCATGGAATAGATATAATGGCCATATATCTATTGTCCCGCCGCATAGGTCTATTCGTGTAGGTGCTTGAGATTCAACAAGCTGATAGCTCATAGCTGACAGCTCATGGCTTTAATATGGACAATGAGCAATGAGCTATAAACTTCAGATTAAAATCCTTCAACTACAATACTTACAATTTCTTGTGCTAATTTTTTTCCTGCCTGTCTTATTGCCTCAAGTCTATTTATATCTGCTTCTGTTACACTCTGTGATACCTTATAATCCCACTTTGTGTAAATCTCCTGTTGGAGAATAACATTATCTTTTTCCCTCTCCTCCAGTTTTATCATTACTCCTATCTCTACCCAGTATTCAGTTGCATTGTCCTTTGAGTCAAAGGCAACAGGTTTAAGTGAATATTTTATTATCTCTCCATTCAGAATGAGGTCTGAATCTCTATCACCTATCATTTTTAATCTTCCGTCTTCTATAAACCCCTCTCTTATGCGGTTGGTTATCTCAAATTCAATATTCGGTTCTCCTGATTTATTCAGGAAGATTGGAATGGAGATGCTATTTAGATTTTGTGGTAGTGATGAAGTTTTGCCAACTAAACTGTAGCCGCAGGCAGGCAGATACAGAAGACAGATAACAGATAACAGAAGACAGAAAATAGGAAATAAAAGTCTGTCTTCTGTCTTCTGTCTTCTGTTTTCTGCAGTCATATTACAATACTAACCAACTTCTTTGGCACCATTACAAACTTTTTAATCTCTTTATGGTCAGTCCACTCTTTAACTTTTATATCAGAAAGGACGGTATTCTTCAAATCATCATCGGAAATATCTGTATTTACAGTAAGCCTGCTCCTTACCTTCCCATTTATTTGAACTATAATAGTTATCTCCTCTGATTTGATAAATTCTGGATTATAAGACGGCCAGGACTCTTTAATTACACTCCCTTTATTTCCCATCATCTCCCACATTTCCTCTACTATATGGGGGGCAAAAGGTGAGAGGAGTATTATAAGAGTATTAACAGCCTTCCTGAATTCTGAATTCTGAATTCTGAATTCTGAATTCTGGTATAGTACATTTACAAATTCCATAATAGCACTTATTGCAGTATTAAAATGAAACCTCTTTTCAATATCCTCAGTAACCTTTTTGATTGTAAGATGGGTAACCCTTCTTAATTCGGAATTCTGAATTTGGGATTCGGAATTGTCCTTTATTCCGCATTCTGCATTCCGCATTCTGCATTCAGTTACCAGTCTCCATACCCTGTTTAAAAACCTGTATGCACCTTCAACACCATGGTCACTCCAGTCTAAATCTTTTTCAGGGGGAGAGGTGAATAATATAAATAAACGGGCGGTATCTGCACCATATTTATCAATAATATCATCAGGGTCAACCACATTTCCCTTTGATTTTGACATCTTTGCACCATCTTTTACAACCATTCCTTGTGTTAGGAGGTTTGTGAAGGGCTCGTCAGTGCTTGCTAATCCAATATCGGCCATAAATTTTGTAAAAAATCGGGCATAGAGGAGATGGAGAACTGCATGCTCTATACCTCCAATATACTGGTCAACTGGCATCCAGTATTTCACTGCCTCATTTTTTACGGGGTAGTCATCATATCTTGGAGATGTATATCTGAGGAAATACCACGAAGAGCATATAAAGGTATCCATTGTATCAGTTTCCCGTCTTGCATCATTTTTACACTTTGGACATTTTACTTTTATAAACTTTTCATTATTTACTAATGGAGATTTCCCATCAGTGGGGAAATCAATATCTGTAGGCAGAATCACAGGGAGGTTTTCATAAGGGACAGGGGCAACTCCACAGGTATCACAATATATGACAGGAATAGGAGTTCCCCAGTATCTCTGTCTTGAAATCCCCCAATCCCTCAAACGGTAATTTACCGTTTTCTTCCCGATTTTATTATTCTTTAGATAATCGCCTATTTTGTCCAGAGCATCTTTGCTGTTTAGTCCATTAAATTGTCCTGAGTTTACCAGATACCCTTCACCAGCAAATGCCTCACTCATTGTTTTGGCATCAAGATTTTTATCAGGTGGATTTATAACAACCCTGATTGACAGATTATATTTCCTTGCAAATTCAAAGTCTCTCTGGTCATGGGCAGGGACAGACATGATAGCACCGGTTCCATATTCTATCAGGACAAAATTTGCGAGATAGACCGGTATCTTTTCTTTGTTCATTGGGTTTATTGCATATCTTCCTGTGAACACCCCTTTTTTCTCTGTTTCTTCTGCGCTCCTCATTTTTTTATCTTCACTGGCAATTTCCTCTGCAAATTTTTTTACGGCATTCTCTTGTTTGGTTCCCCTCCCCAGTTCGGATGCCAATGGATGCTCTGGTGACATACACATAAATGTGGCACCAAAGAGGGTGTCCTGTCTTGTAGTAAAAATTTTTATAGCCTTATCAGAGTCTTCAACAGGGAAATCTACCTCTGTACCATAGCTCTTTCCTATCCAGTTTTTCTGCATGATTAAAACTCTCTCATTCCAGCCTGATGCCAGTTTTTCACAACCTTTTAAGAGTTTTTCTGCATAATCTGTGATTTTTAAAAACCACCCTTCAATCTCCTTTTGTATGACAACAGATTCGCATCTCCAGCAAAGTCCATCCTCTACCTGTTCATTTGCAAGGACAGTCTGACAGGAGCTGCACCAGTTTACGAACCCCTTTTTTCTGTATGCAAGTCCTTTCTCAAACATTTTTAAGAAGAGCCACTGGCTCCACTTATAATATTTCGGATGGCATGTAGCTATCTCCCTTTCCCAGTCATAGCTCAAGCCAAGCATCTTCAATTGTTTTCTCATGTAGGCAATGTTATCCATTGTCCACTTTACAGGATGGACACCATGTTTTATAGCTGCGTTTTCTGCAGGTAGTCCGAATGCGTCCCATCCCATAGGATGCAGGACATTATACCCCTGCATCTTCTTAAACCTTGCAAAGACATCGCCAATCGTATAATTCCTCACATGCCCCATATGAATCTTTCCTGATGGATATGGAAACATCTCAAGGAGGTAATATTTCTTTTTTGATGGGATTTCGTCTGACTTAAAAATCTTTTTTTCTTCCCATCTCTTCTGCCATTTAGATTCTATCTCTTTAAAATTATAAATATGTTCAGTCATAAAAAAATATAAAAATTTGCCACAGAGTCACGGAGACACAGAGATACAGATAACAATAAAACAATGGAGCAATTGAGCAATGAAAGAATTGTTTCATTGTTTCACGGCTTCATTGTTATATATTTTTCTCTGTGTCTCTGTGTCTCTGTGGCTTATTAGGTTTTTGTATTTTCAAGATAAGGTAATATATTAATAGTGTCAAGATAAAAACTCAAAAAAACTCAAACACAAAATAATCAAGGCATAACATTTTGTCTAAACAAAACATTAAAAATAGGTTAAAAAAATATTGACAATATTTTTAATTATGGTAAATTTATTTTCCCATAAATTGATTTATAATTTTTTATAAAAAGAGGAGGGGGGAAATGGATAAGGAAAATGAGTTTGAAAAGAGGGTCTCCCGCAGAAGATTTTTTAATATAACGGGATGGACAGGTCTATGTGCCTTTCTTGGCAGTTCAGGTGTGGCAGGTGCCAGATTCTTTTATCCAAAGATTCTTTATGAGCCAGCCAGCACCTTCAATGCGGGTAGGCCTGAGGAATATACAGCACCAGCAGGGAATGAGCGGGTGGTTGTGGATGAAAGATGGAAGAAGAACCAGAGGGTATGGATGGTAAGGAACAGGGAGGGTATTTATGCAGTTGTTGCTGTATGCACACACCTTGGATGCACTCCAAACTGGTTTCCCACAGAGGTTCGCTTTAAATGCCCATGTCACGGCAGTAACTTTAATCCGGAAGGAGAGGTAATAGCCGGACCTGCCCCGGAGCCGCTCTTCAGGGCAAGGATTGAGCTTGCACCTGATGGTTCCATGATAGTTACTACAGGACTCCTCGGCATAAGAAGGGCTAATCTTCAGACACAGAAAAAGACACTTGGAGTTTTCTGGACTGAAGAAGAAAAAGAGGTTATCTGGAAACCGCCGTATTTCTTACAACTAAAAGCATAATGAGGAGGGGGTGAATAATGTCAACAAATTTGAATAACAATAATGAAGTTTCTTTTGTCCCGCCTTTTTTGAAAAAGATATTTGAATATATAAAAAGCACGCCTGTATGGAAGTCCATCTTCAGGGTAGGGTATCCCGATACAATGCCCAAGAGGATGGCTGTAATGAGAAGCAGTTTCTACATGCACATATTCCCTACAAAGGTTGGTATGCATGGAATGAAAATAAAATATGGATGGTGTATGGGTGGAATAACATTTTTTCTATTCTTGCTTCTTACCATAACAGGTATCCTCCTGATGTTCTACTATGTGCCTGAGGAGCATAGGGCATACAATGACATGAAGGATTTAAGATATGTAGTTCCATTTGGTATGATATTAAGAAACATGCACAGGTGGGCGGCACATGGAATGGTTTTTACGGTTATCCTTCACATGATAAGGGTGTTTTACACAGGTTCATACAAGCCTCCGAGACAGTTTAACTGGACGGTTGGGGTTTTGCTTCTTCTGTTGACACTGCTTCTGAGTTTTACAGGTTATCTTCTTCCGTGGGACCAGCTTGGTTTCTGGGCAGTTACTGTAGGAACGAATATGGCTTCAGCAACACCGTTGCTTGGCTATGAAGGGCCATTTTCAAAATATCTCGGCATACAGATTGATAATGATATTCGTTTTGCCCTTATAGGGGGGACAAGGATTGGACCTAATGCACTTATCAGGGCTTATGTGTGGCATTGTGTAGGCTTGCCGCTGATTGCAACCGCCCTAATGATATTTCATTTCTGGCGGATTAGGAAAGATGGTTTTTCAGGACCAATGTAAAAACAGTATGCAGTAAACAGTAGGCAGTAAAGAATTGAAAGGTTTTTCTGCTTACTCCTTACTGCCTACTCAAAAAATGGGGAGGTATAAATGGCAGAGACAAAGACTGATGCAATGATTTCCACCCAGCCGGGATATGATAAGATGCCTGCATGGCCATATTTTATGTGGATTGTATTATTATCCTCATTATTTATTACGATACTTATCTGGGTATTGTCCATGTTTTTTAATGCACCTCTTGAGGAGGCGGCTGAATGGGCGAAGACACCCAATCCTGCGAAGGCGCCCTGGTATTTTATTGGCCTTCAGGAACTCCTTGTCTATTTTGACCCTTGGATTGCAGGTGTCATTCTCCCTCAGCAGATTCTCATAGGTTTGATACTTATACCCTATGTAGATACAGCTCCTGAGGTTCAGGGATATTACAATTTTTCAAAAAGAAAGTTTCAGGTTATATTCTTTTCATTTGGTATATTCCTGTGGTTCTTCTTAATCGTAGTAGGACAGCTTTTAAGGGGGCCAAGCTGGGAGATATATTGGCCCATGATTGATTATCCACTGGGTGGGCAGGAGTGGACATATCCTGACCAGCCTCTTAAAACCTCTCAGGCAAAGCTCTATAATCTTAGTCTGCCTGTTGGAATAACCATATCCGTAATAGGTTTTATAGCTGGAATGACCCTCCCGGCAATGATGTTTAAAAAGTATTTTAAAGAAGTTGGTATTATAAAATATTCATTGGTAATGGTGCATGTATTACTTACACTTGGTGTAGTCGGTAAAATTCTGTTAAGACTTGTTTTTGGAATAAAATATGTAATTGTTACTCCATGGTTTAATATATAGAGGAGATATTATGTTAAACAATATTATCGTTCTGCTTCTTATAATAAATCTTGCCGTTTTGGTAATCTACTGGAGGAAGGACCAAAATAAGGTATATGCAGTATTTATTCTAACTATCTTATTTCTATTTGGTGCTACAGTTTATAGAGATACTGACAGTGACTGGAAGATGTATCAGCAGGATTATAAAAAACTCCTGATTGAGAAAACCAAAGACCCTGAAAAGAGAAAGTTTATTGAAGGGACTCCTCTTGCAGTAAAACAGTTATGGAATGCAGACATTAAGGTTACAGACAGGTGTGTTACATGCCATCTCGGATATGATAATCCTGAATTTGCAGATGCCCCCCTTCCGTTTAAATATCACGCAAAGGGGAGGGAGCATGATTTAAACAAGATTGGCTGTACCATATGTCATGAAGGGCAGGGGATGGCTACAGAGAAGATTGATGCACATGCGAGAGGTATACATCACTGGGATAATCCAATGCTCCCTTTGAATATGGTTCAGAGTTCTTGTGGAAAATGTCATCCTGAGGCCTATGAGGAGGGTAAGGAGCTAAAAGGGGCAGATATGCTTAATCAGGCAAAGGGGCTTACAATGGCAAATAAGCTTGAGGTTCCATGTATCACATGCCATACTATAAAAGGTGTAGGCGAGACATTGGCTCCTGATTTAACTGAGTTTGGGAGCAGGACAGAGCATGAATTTGAATTGTCCCATGATTTATCTCATGTTGAGGGTGAAAAGAACATGTATAGCTGGACATACCAGCATTTCCTTGACCCTCAGAAGGTAACACCGGGTGCACCCGCTACTGCCACGACCCCTGCATCAGAGCCGACTATAATGCCTAATTTTGATTTTACGCCGGATGAGGCTCACGCACTTACAGTGTTTGTAATGAGCCTGAAGGAAGACAAGATGCCTGGTAAGTATAAATATGCTCAGAAGGTTGAGCCTAAGCCAAGAGCTATAGCCAGATTCCAGGAGGCAATATCACACGAAGAATTTGAGAAGCTCACCCTTGGAGAGCAGGTATTTATTCATTACAACTGCTGGTACTGTCATACATTGAAGGGCAGAGGCGGTAAGATTGCCCCTGACCTTACTCATGTTGGCAGCAAAAGGGACAGAGACTGGATTGTAAAACATTTTAAGGATCCAAGGTCTGTATCACCGCATTCATTCATGCCGACATTCAGGTTTACGGATGAGCAAGTGAATGCCCTGACAGACTTTTTAGTATCACTGAAATAAATAGGATTGAAGATTGAAAATTGAAGATTGACGATTTATTGAATATTGAGATTTTTTCAATATTCAATGGACAATTTTCAATTTATTTTGGAGGTTTTATGGGTAAGAGATATAAATTTAAGGTAAATCCGAAGCTTTATGAGGGGATTCCGTGCCAGACAAATTGCCCTGTCCATACAGATGTCAGAGGTTATGTGACACTGATATCTAACGGCAGGTTTGAGGATGCTTATGACCTTATAAGAGAGACAAACCCTTTTCCATCTGTTTGCGGGAGGGTCTGCCAGCATTTCTGTGAGGTGAACTGCAGCAGACAGAGGATAGATGATAAGGCAGTTTCAATCTGCACATTAAAGAGGTCAGCCTCAGATTATACCCTTAGAAAGAGGGGTAAACAGCCCTCTGCAAAATTTTATGGCACTCTGGAAAAGGTTGCAGTAATAGGTGCGGGACCTGCAGGACTTACTACTGCCCATGACCTTGCAAGGCTTGGATACAGGGTTACAGTATTTGAGTCCCTTCCTTATGCAGGAGGGATGCTGATTGCCGGAATACCTGCCTACAGGCTTCCGAGGGATATCATTCAGGCAGAGGTTGATTATATAAAGAGCCTCGGTGTTGATATAAAATTTGGTACAACTGTTGGAAAAGACATTCAGATAAAGGACTTAATGAAGGAGTATAAAGCTATCCTTATAGCAGCAGGTGCCCATAAGCCTGTTAAGTTAAATATACCGGGTGAGGAGTATGAAGGGCTGATTCATGGTGCTACATTCATGAGAAAGGTAAACATGAATGAGCCTCTAAATCTCAAAGGAAAGAGGGTAGGGGTGGTGGGCGGAGGTTTTACAGCTATGGATGTATCCCGTTCAGCAATAAGACTTGGTGCATCAGAATCGTATATTATTTACAGAAGGACAAGGGATGAGATACCTGTAAATGAAAAGGAGATAATTGAGGCTGAAGAGGAGGGTGTTCAGTTTAAATATCTGATAGCACCTGTGAGAATTTTGAGTAAAGATGGAAAGAAGATATCAGGGATGGAGTGCATAAAGAATGAACTCGGTGAGCCTGACAAGAGTGGTAGGAGAAAACCTGTGCCTATTAAGGGTTCTGAGTTTGTAATAGATTTGGATATCGCCGTCCCTGCTGTAAGCCAAGCGCCTGATATGTCGTTTATAGCTGACAGTATGGGATTCAAGATGACAAACTGGGGGACAATATCTGTTGACCCTGATACATTTGCTACGAATATCAGCGGTGTATTTGCCTGCGGTGATTTCTTGACAGGGACAAGGGATGTGATAAATGTTATTGCAGACGGACATAAAACTGCAATGGCTATAGATAAGTTTATACGGGATGTTGATATGAAGAAGGATGATGAGGAAGATGAGATTGAAGAGGTTGTTGTAGGTTATCCCTATAAAGAGAGGGGATATGATAACATTGCAAGGCATACTGCAGTAACAATTGCTATTAAAGAGAGGGTTTCAAGTTTTAATGAAGTAGAAAAAGGTTTTATGGAAGAGGCTGCAATCTTGGAGGCGAAGAGATGCCTCCAGTGTAACCATATCTGGACTCAGGAGCCGGATAGATGTTTCCTCTGCAGAAACTGCGAGGAAGTATGTCCTATGAATTGTCTTACAGTAGCACGTCTTGACGAGCTTGAGCATAACAGACATTTCAATGAAGGGATACCTCTTAAAACTCTGAGGATTACGCCTGTCGCCATAGATTTGAATCTTTGTATAAGATGCGGGCTATGTGAGCAAGTATGTCCGACACATGCTATAAGCTTTAAGGTAAAGAGACTATGTGAGACTGCCGCTAAGATTAAAATAACAGAGGAAGTAGCAGATTGATTTTAAACTGTGATTACTGTTAAAAAGATAATGACACCGACTATAGATTTCAGAATGACACAGATAAAAAGATTTTAAAAAAACTTAATCTGTGGATAAAAAATTAGGTTTTTGTTGCCTCATTTCCCCCCCTGAAAAATCTGAATTCTGTTATTTCCTCTGTCAACAATATATATTTTATTTCCCTTATCAATATAGATATAGGATGGTTCATAAATCTCTCCATTACCCCATCCCTTCTTTAACATATTGAATTGAAAGTTCCCATCCTTCTTGAAAACCAGGACATTTCCCTTATGCTTATCCAGTACATATACGAATCTATTTGGACTGATTGCTATGCTTACAGGGAACTCAAATTCATTTGCCCTGCTCCCCCTTTTCCCAAAACTTGAGACACTCCCTTCTTTATTATTAAAAATATAAACTTTTCCCTCCAGTGTTGAGAGTGAATATATATTGCCTTCAGTATCTATCTGAACATCTGTAAGGTCAACAAATTTATTTTCAACGGCAATCTCTTTTAAAAATCTCCCGTTAGAATCAACTACAAGTATTCTTCCATTACCTCTGTCTGTTATATATAAATTGTCATCTTTATCAATTGCCAGATTATCGGGTAGAAACGGATTTTCTCTTGCTATGATATTCTTAATTTTTATTGGTTTAAAAATTTTTTTTGGTATGTCAATAAGGAATAATTCATCTCTTGCTGTACCGCCTACAACAAAAAACTGCTCTTTACTGTTTTTGACTATACTCGTAGGATATTTTAGTTTCCCGCCTGCATCAAATTCCGAGATAAAATTAAACTCATGGTCAAATGAGACAAGACGGTTATTTCCTGTGTCAGCAACATATAATCTCTTTTTTAATTCATCAAAAAATACGGCTGAAGGCTGATTAAACTTTCCCATTATCTTATCGCCGCTCAATGATGCAATGAGATTCAAATCTGCTGAAAAGAGATATGTTGGGGCAAGACAACTCAGAATCAACAAAATTATAAAAAATTTGCCATAGAGGCACGGAGACGCAGAGATTTTTTTAAATTTATTTTTTCTCTGTGCCTCTGTGTCTCTGTGGTTAATCAGGTTTTTGTTCATAGTTAAAATCTGTGGCATTGTTCACACAGTTCTTTATCCGGGTCAAGCCTGAGATTATATTTATATCCGGAGCCCATTGGGTTATGACATGTGATACAGTTCATCTCTTTTTTATTTCTGGGGTCAATGATATCAGGACCGACAGGGTGGGAAAAAATCTGCTGTTGTTCGTGGCATTTTTCAATATTGCATGATTCGCCTTCTTTTGTTTTTAAAAATGAAGTATTGTCTGAACCATGAGCCGAATGACATGCTGAACAGTTTTCCAGCTTTGGATGTTTGAATAAAGTTGATTTAGCAGTTATGCGCCTCTTTGTATCCTGATGGCATTTTAAACAGACCTTTTCTTCCCTTTTATCAAGGAGGTATTTAGCATCAGAGGCGTGTGGATTATGGCAATTCAGACAGGAGTTTTCTCTGTTTCCTATTACATGGCTATTTATCTTTTCAAAACTCTTTTTTGTATTTATATGGCAATTATAACAGAGGATTGTCCCATTACTTATTAACTTTAATGGGTCTTTAGAATTACTGTCATTGTGGCATGTTTTGCAGTCATTCTTTGCCATAGGCTGATGTATAGATGCTTTTAAAAGACTCTTACTATTGGAAGAGTGAGGATTGTGGCATGATGAGCAGTTTGCTCCTTCCACTGGATAACCGGAATGGCTGTCAATGAACAATTTTTCCTTTACCCTATGACATGATGAGCATAAATCTGCATTTCCCTTTTTAATGAGTCCTTCATTGGCGGATGAATGCGGGGCATGGCAGGTGATACATTGCCCTTTTTTTACAAGAGGGTGAGATTCTTTACCTGCCATAATAGAATCTTTGGAATGGCATGTAAGGCAAACCTCTCCCCCCTTTTTTATAAGAAGCTTGTCATTTGTGGATGAGTGAGAATTGTGGCAGATGAGGCATTTTCCATCTCTTACAGGGTCATGAATAATTGCCTGACTGAAGTCTCCACTTTTATCATCCTTATGGCATGTATAACATAGAGTCATTTCATTATTCTTTAAAAGACCTTTATGATTTGATGCATGCGGGTTGTGGCAAGAGATGCAGTTTCCATCTCTTACAGGGGCATGTGCCTTTTCTTCTGAAATCTTCTTTTGCAGTTCAGGATGACAGTCAAGGCAGGTTTTTTCACGGGTTTCTACATCTCTTGAAGGTTCTGAGGAAGTTATAGATAAACCTATGATAATTAAAGTAAAAATAGAATATTTATATAGATTTTTCATCTAAAAATACAGACCTTGTTTCTTCCGCCTTCCTTTGCTTTGTAAAGGGAATCATCTGCCCTTTTAATTAAATCAAGATAATTTGATACGTCTTCAGATATAGATGCTACCCCTAAACTAACCGTTACCTTTAATGGATTTTTCTCTGCCTTAAAGCTGTGAAACTCTATTTGCTTCCTTATTTTTTCAGCAAGTGTGCCTGTGTTATCTATATCAGTATCAATGGCAAGAACCGCAAACTCTTCCCCTCCGTATCTTGCAACAAAGTCAACCTTTCGGACTCCATGTTTAAGAATATATCCGACCTCTTTCAAAACACTGTCACCTTGAAGATGTCCGTATGTATCATTTATTGATTTGAAATGGTCTATATCCAGTAAAATCATTGAGAGGTTCTTCTTAAATCTTTTTGCCCTCTCAAATTCCATTTCAAAAATATCTTTAAAATATCTGTTGTTGTAAAGTTTTGTAAGTCCGTCTGTAATGGATAGATGCCTTGTTTCATCATATAGGAGCATGAGTTTAAATACCATTGAGAAATCTATGGCAAGAAGACGGATAATGTTTTCAGACTCCTTATCAAATGTTTGGGATTTAGTGGTATAGAGGGATATATTGCCTATATTTTCATTGTGTATATTCAGCGGGGCAGACAGTCTTGCAGTGATTTTATCAGATATGCTGTTATCTATTGCACAGCTATTATTAAGAAAGTGTATTTCTGCCTCTACTGTTTTTTGTTTATCATTATTGATGTCAAGAAGAATATGACCCTTTATTTCATTAATATCCTTATCTGACATGGGCTGCTTTAGTTCTATATATAGTTTAGTTTCATTAATATCAAAGAGGCATAGGCATAGAGATGAGTAGTCTATCAGGCTATTGACAAGCAATGAAGCCTCACTTAGAAGCTTGTTTCTATCATGAATAAAATTTGCAAGCCGTCCTACCTCATTGGAAAGAGTTGATTCAAAGAGCAGTCTGTCTAATAATTGGTTTAAACTGGATTTGATGGATTCCCAATCTGCAGCACCATGATTGTCAAGCAGATTTTTCTTTTTTGGAGAAGAGGTTTTGGAATTTTTCAGAAGCAGATTAATGGTCTCTTTAAGTATTGAGAAATCCGAGCTTTTAACTATGAATTTGTCTGCCCCTGCCCGTATCCCCCAGAATCTATCCTGCGGCTGGTCCATGCTTGTGAGCAAGATAATAGGGATATCAGAAGTTTCCTTGTTATTTTTTAGAAGCCTGCATAATTGATAGCCGTTTAATTCCGGCATCATTACATCGGAGACAACAATATCAGGAGTGTCCGTGAATGCACGGCTGACCCCTTCCATGCCATTACCTGCAGTTATAACATCAAACCCATCTTTCTGGAGAGACATTTGCAGTGAGACAAGCTGGGTTTTGCTGTCATCTATCACCAATACCCGTTTATTATTCATAATATATAAAATTTGCCACAGAGGCACGGAGACACGGAGATTTCTTTAACTTATTTTATTTCTCTGTGCCTCTGTGTCTCTGTGGCTTATTAGGTTTTTTTTCTGAATCCACCATATTATTTCGTTAGGAATCTGCTCAATATTACACACCTTCATAACAGCACCACTCTCAATTGCAACCTTTGGCATACCGAAGATAGCACTACTCTCCATATCCTGTGAAAGGGTAAAACCCCCTTCCTTTTTTATTGCCATCATCCCCACGGCACCATCCCTTCCCATGCCTGTAAGTATTATACCCATACAGTGCTCTCTATATACGGATGCAGAGGATTCCATTAAAAAATCCACTGAAGGACGGTGTCCCGAAACTGGCGGGGCATTACTCAGGAATATTTTTTTGTTATCTGTAATTCCCATGTGATAATTGTCAGGTGCAAGATAGACTTTACCCTTTTCAACAGGTTCGTTGTTTTCGCCAATTTTAATTTTGATTGAGCATCCATCCTGAAGCCATGTAACCAGTCCTTCAATAAATCCACGTGTTATGTGTTGTGCAATCAGAATCGGCAAAGGAAATTTTGAAGGCAGCTTATTTAGGATATAATTTAATACAGGCGGCCCGCCTGTTGAGGCTCCGATAACTAAGATGCTGTTTCCATCGGAAGAAATAGATATTCCTTTTGGACGATGTTTTTTACTTTCCAGAGGAGTTGGCTTAAAAGTTTTTTTGAAGGGGCGGACCCTTGATACAATTTTAATTCGCTGTATGAGTTCCTCTGCCATATCATCTGATGACTTGCCGGCTGTCAGTATTCTGGGCTTTTCAAGGACATCCAATGCCCCGAATTTTAGTGCATTAAAGGTAACATTTAAGTCATCATTTATAGAGGCACTAAAGACCAATATCGGGGTTGGAGTTTTTGCCATTATATGCTTGGTTGCCTCAAAACCGTCCATTATAGGCATGCGGATATCCATTGTAATAACATTCGGTTTTAATTTATTAGTCATCTCTATACACTCTTTGCCATTTTTTGCCCAGCCAATGACCTGTATCTCCTTATCCTTGATAAGGGTCATCCTTATAATCTCTGCTATTGTCGGTGAATCTTCTGTAATCAATACTCTAATCATAGTAAATACAGTCTAAAAGTCTAAGAGCCTATGAGTCTAAGAGTAAAAACAACTTTTAGACTTTTAGCCTTTTAGACTCTTAGACTCTTTATATATTTGTCAGCCGTTTTATGGTTGTTAATAAATTTGACTGGTCAAATGAGCTTTTGACTATGTATGCATCTGCACCTACCTGCATTCCTCTTTTTTTATCTTCATCCGATTCCATGGCGGTAACAAGTATGACAGGAATTTTGCTGTATCTGTTATCCTGTTTGATTTTCTCTGTCAATTCAAGGCCGTCCATGTTTGGCATCTGGACATCGCTTACAATAACATCAAAATTCTTTTCATGCAGCTTTAAAATTGCGTCCTGTCCATCAATGGCGGTTACTACATCATAGCCATAAGATTCAAGTATATTTTTTTCAAGTGTTCTTGTCATAATTGAATCATCAATCACAAGAATTGAAAGGTGTTTTTCTACATCAGGACTTTCTATTTTTCTCTTTGTTGATGCTATTCCTCTGAGCTGGATTGCATTAATCATATCGGGTACATTTAAAATTGGTGCAATATTGCCATCGCTCATAATAGTAATCCCTGAGATATTTCTAACCCTCTTCATATAGTTTCCCAGACCTTTTATAGTTATGTCCTCTTCCCCAAGGAATTTATCTATAGCAAATGCTGCCATTGTATTGCCTGTTTTAAGGATAATTGCAAACCTCTCTGACTCTTTAGACTCAGATACCGGTATCTCCAATATCTGCTGCATGCGGACATAAGGTATTATTGAACCATTATAATGTATCGCAAGTCCCCTCTCAATGGTAGACAGATTCTTCTCGTCAACTATTATTATTCTTTCAATCATATTGATAGGGATGTAATAAATTTCGTTGTTGACAAAAAATTTAATAGCATGGGTTATGCTGAGGGTTAGAGGGATTGTAAGAATGAATCTTGTTCCTGTATTTTTTGATGTCTCAATGTCAATTGTTCCATTTAAGCGTTCAATGGTAGCCTTTACTACATCCATTCCAATTCCCCTGCCAGATATGTCCGTAATAATTTTACTTGTAGAAAAGCCTGGTTGAAATATGATATTCAGTATTTGTCTCTCCTTCATCTGCTGCATCTCTTTTTCTGTATATAATCCTTTTTTTACAGCAGAACTCTTTAGTTGTTCAATGTTTATTCCGCTACCGTCATCAATTATTTCTATAATGGCATTATTTCCTCTCTGAGACAGCAATATTTTTATATTCCCCTCTTCGGTTTTACCAAATTTAATTCTATCTTCCGTCGGTTCTATTCCATGGTCAATGGAATTGCGTAGCATATGCATAAGGGGGGATTTAATCTCTTCAAGGATAAATTTATCAAGTTCAATATCGCCGCCTGAGAATTCAAATTTTATCTTTTTATTTTCATTGACAGATATATCCCTTACCATCTTTGGAAATGCACTCATGATTGTATGGAAGGGGAGGAGCCTTGTTTTTCTAATATCGTCCTGAAGTTTTTCGATGATAAGTGAAAGCTGGTGACTGTCATTAGACAGTGTCTTATAGAAAGAATCAAGCCTGTCAGAGAGGTTTGAAATTTTTTTTTCAAATTCTGTTAATATGCGTTTTTCTGTAACCTCTGAGGTTTTATCATTCTGCAATTTTGCCTGGTGGCGAATTACCCTTTTATTTTTTTTAAATGACTGATTAGTCAAATTACATTCATTGATTATTGACTGGACATGGATAACCCTCTGCTG
>Ga0209317_1001067_pt1 | contig 26686 bp, 18 predicted proteins | sample RifGroB2_FD_183994 | JGI IMG/M metagenome (GOLD analysis project Ga0209317, IMG submission 183994) | Soil microbial communities from Rifle, Colorado, USA - Groundwater B2 (SPAdes) (version 2) | ecosystem: Environmental > Terrestrial > Soil > Unclassified | place: Rifle, Colorado | collected...
GTCCTGTACGACTAGCTCCTGTTGAAATCCCCCAGGGTCGGAAGGCAGCAAGGGTAAACGGTTGAGCGGTGCGATGCAGGTAGCTTACCCACTTTTTTTTTGCCGAATTAGCTCAGTTGGCCAGAGCACGTGATTTGTAATCTCGGGGTCCTCAGTTCGAATCTGAGATTCGGCTCAACAGGAAGATTTGAAGATTAACAGGAGACACAACTTCTAAACCGTATTTCGCAATATTATTCACTGCCCACTACTTCAGCGCCGGCATAATCGGATAAAACAACTTCAATTGCACCGCTGCATCGCTGCCTGCCGGTTTCTTCTCAAGTAAAAGTTGTCGGACAATTTCGGGTTTTAAATCCTGAATGTTTTGTGAGCGCAGTTCGTTGCAGGTGATGAAATACCGGGCGCGTTTCATCACTACTCCCATTTTTTGAAGGTGTGACGAATTTAACATGGTGTGTTTTCGGGCCATAATAATCAGAGGGACCGACCGGGTTCCGATTCCCGGCACACGAAGTAGCATCAGCGGATCTGCTTTATTAATGTCAACCGGAAAGAGGTGCGGATTTCGCAGCGCCCAGCTTACTTTCGGATCGAGTTCCAGATCGAGATTGGGATTTTCGGTACTCACTATTTCACCGCTTCGGAAACCATAAAAACGCAGCAACCAGTCTGCCTGATACAAACGGTGCTCGCGTCGGAGTGGGGGAGCGCTTAGAACAGGCAGTCGGCTATCGTAACTGTTTACAGGAATGTATCCTGAATAGTAAACCCGTTTCAGATTGCGCAGGGAGTATAAAGCCGATGATAATTTCAGAATGGTATGGTCAGAGTCGTTGGTGGCCCCGATAACCAGTTGCGTACTTTGCCCTGCCGGACTGAACAATGGCGCATTCCGGTGGTGTTTCCGTTCTTCTTTCGATTCAAGAATTCCGGTCGAAATTATTTTCATCGGCTCCAAAACACTCCTGAAATCCTTATCAGGTGCAAGCAATTTCAGATTGTTCTCACTTGGTATTTCAATGTTGACACTCAAACGGTCGGCCCATCGGCCTGCATCAGCAATGAGTTGCTGACTGGCTCCTGGAATGGTTTTCAGATGAATATACCCGTTGTACCGGTGTTCGGTTCTCAGCAATTTGGCCACCGAAACCATTCGTTCCATGGTGTGATCGGGATTGACCAACACTCCCGAACTGAGGAAAAGGCCTTCGATGTAATTCCGTCGATAGAATTCAATGGTCAGGCTGGCAATCTCATCAGGTGTGAATGTGGTGCGTGGAATATCGTTGCTTTTGCGGTTGATGCAGTAGGCGCAATCGTAAATACAATGGTTGCTTAGCATGATTTTCAGGAGCGAAATGCAACGTCCATCTTCTGCAAAGCTGTGGCAAATGCCCCATGCGGTTGCATTTCCGATTCCTCCTTTGGTATTGCTTCGCTGGGTTCCGCTCGAAGCGCACGAAACATCATATTTGGCCGCTCCTGCCAGTATCTTCAGTTTTTCAAGACTGCTTTCCGAAATCATTGCTGTTACTTTTTTTTGACAGCCAGTTAATCATTGGCGCCTAAACAAGATAGCAGAATCGTGTGAAAATTGAAAAGGAGTTGGCAATTTATTTTGGGTGGGTGAATTATTTCTTAATAGCCCAGTTGACTCATTTGTTACGGATTAAATATTAATGATCCCCAACGTTATTGGAAGTTAACGGGAAACTTTAAGTTATCAACCCGAAGTTGTTGAATAATTTTATGTATTTCCCTGCAATAATATTATTAGATTTGGACATTGTTCATCAACCCAATCTGCCTCCGATCATGTCGAAAATCCTGATCAACCAGTACTACCAAAACCTCGACCGGACCCTCCAGTTCGGGAAAAGCCACAACGAACAAAGCATCCGCAATCACTTCTGGCATTTGCTAAACGATTACGCACGTAAATCGAACTATGAAGTGATTCCCGAAGTGGCAGTCATGGGGACACGTGGCAAAAAAGTTTACCCCGACGGAACAGTAAAAAACCTGTGGGGACTCGACATTGGACTCTGGGAAAGCAAGGATGAAAAAGACGACATCGAAGCAGAAATTGATGCCAAGATACAAAAGGGATACCCGCTCACCAATATTCTGTTCGAAGATAGCAACCTGGCCGTGTTGTTCCAGCTGGGCGAAGAGGTTGGACGTGCAAAAATGCGCAATGCCGATCAGTTGCACGATCTGCTAACTACTTTTATCAATTTCAAGAGCGAAACAGTTTTCAAGTTTGAAGAGGCTATTGAAAAATTCAAGGCCGACATTCCGGTGATTGTAGAAACGCTCAGATACCGTATCATTGAAAGCCGCGAAATAAATCCCAATTTCATTGCCGCACAGTCCACTTTTCTGGAACTGTGCAAGGCGGAGATCAACCCTGATATCACCATCGAAGACATCCGTGAGATGATGATCCAGCACCTTCTTACCAGCGATATCTTCAACCGGATTTTCGACGATCCAGACTTCCACCGGCACAACACCATTGCCGCCGAATTGGAAAAACTAATTGATTCACTTTTCTCATATTCGGAACGGCGCAATTTGCTTCATTCCATCGAACATTATTACGAAGCCATCAACGCAACGGCGGCGAGTATTACCGACCACCACGAAAAGCAGAAGTTTCTGAAGGTGATCTACGAAAACTTTTACAAGGTTTACAATCCCAAGGCTGCAGACCGGCTGGGCGTGGTTTACACCCCCAACGAAATTGTGCGTTTCATGGTGGATAGTACAAATTACCTGCTGCACAAACATTTTGGAAAAACCATGGCTGACCGCAACGTCGAAATACTCGACCCGGCAACCGGCACCGGCACGTTTATCTGCGACGTTATCGAACACGTCATCCCCAAACAGGATTTGGCCTGGAAATATAAAAACGAAATTTACGCCAATGAGGTGGCCATTTTGCCTTACTACATTGCCAACCTAAACATCGAATACACTTTTAAACAGAAGATGCTGTACTATGCCGAGTTTCCCAATCTTTGTTTTGTGGATACGCTCGACAATACCGATGCACTGGCTTTTGCAGGCAAACAACACACCCTGTTTCGGCTCAGTAGCGAAAATACCGAACGAATCCGCCGCCAAAACAGCAAAAAGATTTCGGTGGTGATTGGCAATCCACCTTACAACGCCAATCAACTCAACGAAAACGAAAACAACAAGAACCGCGAATATCCCACCATTGATAAGCGGATCAAAGACACCTATATCAAACACAGCACGGCGCAGAAAACCAAGCTTTACGACATGTACTCGCGCTTTTACCGCTGGTCAATGGACAGGTTAGACAATAATGGTATTTTAGCTTTCATTACCAACCGCAGCTTTATAGACAGCCGCACGTTCGACGGTTTCCGGAAATGCGTTCAGGATGAATACGCTTATGCCTACATTGTTGACACCAAAAGCGACGTGCGCGCCAATCCTAAAATTGCCGGAACTACCCACAACGTGTTTGGCATCCAAACCGGCGTGGCTATTATGTTCCTGATTAAAAAGGAAAAGCAGGAAGGCCCGTGCAGAATTGAATATGTGGCCATGGAAGATGACTGGCGCAAGGAAGTGAAACTCGACTGGCTAAAGAACAACCAAATTGCCCATATCCATTTCGAAACCATCCACCCCGATAAAACCAACAACTGGATCAACCTATCGGAAGACAACGACTGGGAAGAATTATTACCAGTTGCCGACAAAGATGTAAAACTTGGAAAAAGTAAAAATGCACTTTTTGAGTTGTTTTCTTTGGGCGTTGTTACTAATCGAGATGAATGGGTTTATGATGAAAATGAATTGGTTTTGAAGAAAAAAGTTCAGCATCTGATAACCGTTTACAATGCAGATAGGGAAAAACTAAAGGGTAAGGATAAAAATGCTATCAAAGATGAAGTTGATTCCTCCATTAAATGGACAAGGGCAGTTAAAAATGATTTGTTTCGAAACAAAGAATACAAATACGATGAATCGATAATTATTAATAGCCTTTATCGTCCTTTTGTAAAAAGGAAATTGTATTTCAGTAAAGAGCTAAATGAAATGCAGTATCTGATGCCTGCAATTTTTGGTAAAAAAGGAGGCGAGACTAATTTTACAATTTATCTCTCTGGGCAAAGTTCATCAAAGCCATTTTCTTGTTTTTCAACTCAAATAATTGCAGGACTTGATTATTTAGAGAAAACTCAGTGCCTCCCACTATACCGTTACAACAAATCCGGCAACCGCACCGAAAACATTACCGACTGGGGGCTGGAGCAGTTTCGCGAGCATTATGGTGTGGGCATTGTAGAGACGTTGCATGCAACGTCTCTACCCGAAAACGAAACCGAAACCCGAAACAGAACCACCGAAACCGAAATTACAAAAACCGATATCTTCCATTACACCTACGCCGTCCTTCACAACCCGGCCTACCGTAAAAAGTACGAATTGAACCTGAAACGCGAGTTTCCGCGCTTGCCATTTTACGACAATTTTCACCAGTGGGCAGCCTGGGGCAAGGCGCTGATGGAATTGCATATTGGCTACGAAACCGTTGAACCTTTCGCATTGGAGGTCATCACCGCCGAAACGAAAGTTGAACACCTTCAGCAAAAAACCATGTTTCCTGTGGCCGAAGAACCCGAAGCGATATTTGCCCGCAAGCCCAAAATAAAAGCCAAACTAATGGCAAACAAGCAGACGGGAATCGTCGAAATAGACGAACTTACCTTTTTGAAGGGAATCCCGAAAATAGCCTGGGAATACAAGCTGGGCAACCGTTCTGCATTGGAATGGGTGCTCGACCAGTATAAGGAAAAGAAGCCTAAAGACCCCACCATTGCCGAAAAGTTCGACACCTACCGCTTTTCCGATTACAAAGACCATGTGATTGACCTGCTGAAAAGGGTCTGCACCGTGAGTGTCGAAACCATGAAGATCGTTGGAGAAATGGAATCTACCTAATTTTATTTCATCTAATCAATATTTTTGCTGAGGGTGAGTTGGATGAATTGGCAACTGTCAAGGATTTCTTGACAGTTCAAATGGAAGGTACCCAGAGCGTAAAACGATCTGTAGAACACTAGCTCGGTTTCTCACACCCTTTCCGGTTGTAAAAATACCAGTTTATTGAAGTAGCAATCAGTATAAACACCAGTAAACCAATAAAGAATGCTTTTGCATTTCCGCTTGCCGAAATAACAGCGCCAATAATGGTTGCAAAAACAAACGGGCCGTAGGCTGCGATTGCAGCTGTCCAGCCAATCACACCGGCTGCCTGGCGTGGATTGTGCCCGAAAATAATAGGGTATTGCCTGAAAGTTGCGGCATTGCCCATTCCCGTAAAAAAGAACAAAGCCAGAATAACTGTTACAAACATGGGGAATTGTGCCATACCGTCAGGCGCTACAAGTCCCATAGTTACCAGCAATGTGATTCCGGTTGCCAGGCCGATACCTGTAATGGTAGTTAATATGGCCCCACCGGTTTTATCGGCAACAAATCCAAACAGAATGCGGCTTGCCGAACCTATCAGGGGTCCATAAAATGCGTAAACCAAAGGATCAGGAGCACCTTCGAAATTGCCGTAAAGAGTTTTAATCATTAATGGAAAAGCTGCTGACAGTCCGGCGAACGTACCGAAAGTCATCATGTAAGTGAGGGTACAATACCAGGTGTGCTTATTCTTAAAAATGTCAAGCTGCTCTTTAAATGAAGCTTTCACCGGAATTCTATTCAAGGTGAACCAGGCCACAGCAGCAAGGATAATCAAAACCGGAACATACCAAAAGGCAGCGCTTTGAAGGTAAATATCTGAGGTAGCAATAACTTCTTTGGTCCTGGGATTTACTTTGGTAAAAACCTGAGATGCTCCATAAAGTGAAACGCCAATCATGATTGGTGTTAAAAACTGGGCCACAGTCACCCCGAAATTGCCGATACCCGCCTGAATTCCCAAAACAGTTCCTTGTAGTCGTTTTGGGAAAAACACACTGGTGCTGGGCATGAACGATGAAAAGTCGCCACCTCCAAAACCGGCAGTAAGGGCAAGAACCATGAAAACCCAGTAAGGAGTGGTTGTATCCATGATTGCCATACCAATTCCAACGACGGGTATTAATTTAATAATGGTCGCGTAGGTCACAATATTGCGGGTACCATAAATGGGCAATAAAAAGGTATGGATAATTCGAAGTGTTCCACCTGCCAGGCCGGGCATTGCAGCCAACCAAAATAGCTGGTTTGTTGTAAATTTAAAGCCTATTCCCGGCAGCTTCACAACAATAACGCTCATCATAAACCAGGTTGCAAACGAGAATATCAGGGTTAGGGTGGTTACTGTGAGTGTTTTCCATGCGATTTTCTTTCCGGTAGATTCCCAGAAAACTTTGTCTTCCACATTCCAGTTTTCAATAATTGCGGCCATAAATTTGTTTTTAGTTATTTTTTATTGTGAGTCAATCGTCAGTTTTGGTGGCGGGTTGTCTTTCCGGTTTAGTTTCTGCACTACATTATACATCCATATCAGGCAGATGGCCGAAAGGAAAAACATGAACATCCAGCAACTTGTCCATAAGCCCGTACCTTCGAGCAGGTAGCCAAAAATGATCGGGCAAACGAATCCGCCCAGGCCGCCAATTACGCCTACCATTCCGCCAACAACGCCCACTTCGTTCGGAAAATAATCAGGAATAAGCCGGTAAACCGCAGCTTTCCCAATTCCCCAGATACTTCCGATGGCGAAAACCAGCACAACAAATATCCAAATGTTGGCCTGAAAGTAAATCACTGAATTTCCTTTAACAATGAGCTGATTTTTTTTAACCTTTTCCCCAACCTGAACGATTGGCTCCTGCCATACCTCTTTGGTAGGGAAAACAAGCAACCCGGATTCCAGCCGGTCCAATTTCCCGCTTTTATGTCCAAATTTATAGTCAATGTTTCCAATCTTCACTGTTGATTCGGTAACTTCAGTAACCGTTCCGGGAACACGCGCGTTGATACCTCTTCCGGGTGAATGGATTTCCATCTTAGGAACAATCAGCATGAAACAGATGATCATTGATGAGCCTAAAACCCAGTACATGATTTTCCGGCCTCCGAATTTGTCCGACATCCATCCGCCAAAAGCCCTGATTAACCCTGAAGGAAGGCTGAAAGCTGTGGCAAAAAATCCGGCAGTAACCAGTGGAAGGTAATATACGTTTGTAAAATACGGAACCAGCCATTGCGAGAAAGCTACAAAGCAGCCAAAAACCAGAAAATAGTACAATCCAAACCGCCAAACGCGCATACTTTTGAGTGGCAGTAACATTTGTCCAACGGTTTTTCCGTGCGACTGAGGTTTTTTATTCTTGGTAAAAACCAGAAAGATCACTCCCATAACTACAAGCGCCGTAGCGTAAATAACCGGTAAGGTTCTCCATCCTTCGATGTTGGCCCCATCGTTGGTCAGATTTTTCAGAAGAGTGGGAGCCAGCATGGTGGTGATGGCTGCACCTGCATTTCCGGCGCCGAAAATACCAAGAGCTGTGCCCTGCCAGTTTTTAGGGTACCAAACCGAGGTAAAGGCAATTCCAACAGCGAATCCCACACCAGTAAGCCCGAAACCGAAACTGCACAAGGCAAAACTGAAGAAACTGTTGGCCTGTGAAAGAAAAAACATAGGGATAGCACACAAAAGGAGCAGAATGCCAAAAACCGGACGTCCGCCAAACTTATCGGTTAACATCCCGGCTGGGAGCCTGAAGATGGATCCGGTAAGCACGGGAATCCCTAAAAGCCAGCCAATTTCAATAGGACCCCAGTCGAAAACCTGGTTTCCGGCCAAAAAAGTGACCAACACGCCATTGAGCATCCAACAGGCGAAACATACTGTGAATGCGATAGTGTTTAACGCAAGTATCCGGTGAGCCCTTCCTATGACAACAGCTTCCATAGAGTTAATTATTGATTGGTTTAACTCCCTCCCTTGTATTTTTTGATGCACGCATGGCTTTTTGGTCCCTGTTCCAGATAACAAGCTGATAGTTGCGCCATAAGTAGTAAACCGGCCAGACCAGAAAATGCATCAGCCTTGTAAATGGAATTAATGCGACAAAAACAAATGCCGAAATAGCATGAAGTTTAACTAACAAGCTCATGCTTGAAATCACCGAAACATCGGGTGCGAAAATAAATATAGAGCGCAAATAGGGAACTAAAGCGGATGCAAACCATACTGATCCCCAGCGATTGTAATAAGCGACCATAAGTCCTGTAACTACCTGAAACAAAATGACCAGATAAACGACTATATCCATTTTCGAAGTAACGGAATAAAGGCGTTTTACGATTATTCTTCGAATGATCAGAAATACTAAACCAACGAAAGTGAGTACACCAAAAGCCAATGCTGTTACCTCAACAATAATTAATCCTGAAGTTGACGATGTCAGGGAAATGATGATTCCCGGCATCAGGAATCCGATTAAATGGCCTAAAAACAGCATCACAATTCCAAGATGAAAAAGACGGCTTCCCCAAAATAACATGTCGGATTCAAGAAATTGCGACGAATGGCTTGTAACCGAATAGCCATAATATTTTATTCGCAGAATGCTTCCGATCAGGAAAATAAACAAGGCCGCATAGGGTAGTCCGATTAACAAAAATGAATTAATCATAGTTTGGTTTTTTAATGTTTTTTGCCTTTTAGTTTGGTGAAATCCATACCGCACGAGTATGCCCCGGAACATTCAATTTCTTTTTGATTGATGTGGTACGGTTCGAATGCTGTGTCTTTAAAGTCGGTTTCGAGCAGCCCAACAAGTATTTTCAGTAAATTTCTGTAATTATTTTCTTCAGTCCTGAAATTACCGAGCATGTGTTTAAGCGCCGGAAGCAGCATGGTAACTACCAGTTCTTCCCTGAAGTTATGATCTTCAATCTTTGGAAGCAAGGTAAGTACATTGGGCAAATGGTCGGCGAACTCTGTTCCGCAGTCGTTATTTGCTTTGAGCTGTTCATTTTTCATGTTTAGCAGAAATTGGCCGCGTTTGGATTCTTCACCAAATAAAACATAGCCAATGTCGAGATAACAGGCCGCGTTTACGTCGAACGTGCGGATGTAATATTCCTGAAGTTCGGCAGTGGAATTGGAGGTGAAGTGCCCGGCTACCGGCAGGAAATCGTCAACCAGCGATTCATCGTATTCCAGAAGTTCCAGATGCAATTTCTCAACAACATTAAGGTAATCGCCACCCGGGTAATTGAATAAATGCGCTATATGAGTATAAATTTTCATGTTATTCTATTATTTTTTAACCACATAGAAACATAGGTCACATAGTTTTTTCTCATTTCCTCTTGCCCTTTTCTCATTTCTTATTTCTCATTTCTTATTTCTTATTTCTTCTATGTGTTCTATGTGCCTATGTGGTTTTCTGTGCTTATATGGTTTTCAGTACTTAAAACACCCTTCTTGTTCCTTTACTCTCGCCGAATCCTGTGTTTCCTTTCCGGTCGTCGGTGCTTTCGATCATTTCGATGGCTTCTTCGCGGTGGGCAGCAGGAATCACAAACCTTTCGTCGTATTTGACCAAAGAAGTAAGCCGGTAAATGGCATCAGCCACATCGGGAGTTAAACCGGTTTGTTCGAAAGCAGTATCCAATAAGGTGCCTTCAATATCATTCACCGTAACCTGACGGCGATGGTAGCGAACGGTCATCAGCTTTTTCATTACTTCCTTTATTTTATCAGGCTTGCCAGCCGAAAACAGATTGGCCAGGTATTGAATCGGCAACCTCGAATCTTCAATTTTTCCCCATAAATTCTCGGTCGTTGATTCATATAAACCATTTGTCATTTTGCCCATCACAGGTAACATTGGCGGCACATAAAACAGGCTCGGCATAGTGCGGAATTCGGCATGCAGCGGGAGGGCAATCTTCCATTCTTTTACAAACTTGTAAACCGGAGATTTTTGGGCTGCTTCAATAGTCGAATCAGCTATTCCGTTCTTTTTGGCTTCTTTAATCACTTTATCACTGAAAGGGTTCAGATAAATATCCAACTGCCTGTCAATAATTTGGTTTTCAGGACAAGAGGCATATTCTTTTATTTTATCGGCATCGTATAAAAGAACTCCAAGGTAGCGGATACGCCCCACACATGAATGCATACAGGCCGGAGCCTGCCCCGTTTCAAGCCGCGGATAACAAAGCAAACATTTTTCAGACTTGCCGCTGGTCCAATTGTAGTAAGATTTTTTGTACGGGCATGCTGTAACACACAACCTCCAGGCCCGGCATTTCTCCTGACTGATGAGCACCACGCCATCTTCGCCGCGTTTGTACACCGCTCCGCTCGGGCAGGCAGCTACGCAGGAAGGATTCAGGCAATGATTGCAAATGCGCGGCAAATAATGCATAGTCATGCGTTCAAGCTGAAATAGTGCTTCCTGATCTTCGGCGCTCACATTGCTGAAGTTGATGTCGTTTCGGCCATAGTCGGGGGTTCCGCTTAAATCATCGTCCCAGTTTGGCCCGCCTTTTACATCAATCGGGTCGCCGGTAACCAGCGAAATGGTGCGTGCAGTTGGCTGGTCGGTTCCGGCAGGAGCTTCAAACAAATGATCGTAATCATATACCCAGGGCTCATAATAATCGTCCATAACCGGCATATCGGGATTGTGATACAATTTCGTCAGTCCGGTAGGTTTCCCTGCTACACGAAGTTCAATTTTATCTCCGTTTTTCACCCAACCGCCTTTGTATATTTTCTGATCTTCCCATTTGGTAGGGTAACCGGTGCCCGGTTTTGTCTCCACATTGTTCCACCACATGTACTCGGCGCCTTTAAGGTCGGTCCAGATATTTTTGCAGGCAATTGAACAGGTATGGCAGCCAATGCACTTATCGAGGTGAAACACCATTGCTATTTGTGATCTGATATCCATAGTTTCTCTTTTTCTAAATTAAAACTCCAGTTTTTTCAATTTCTGAACAATCACAAAGGTGTCGCGATTAACACCTACTGGTCCCCAATAATTAAAATGGTACGAGAACTGTCCGTATCCGCCTGCCAAAAGATTGGGTTTTAAACGCACTCTTGTTAAGCTGTTGTGCCCTCCTGATCGTTTTCCGCCCCTGACTTCCGACTTCGGTACCGTATAAGTTCGTTCGGTGGCATGGTAAATCAGGCAGATTCCTTTTGGGATACGGGCGCTTACAATGACACGGGTGCTGTACACGCCGTAATCGTTGAATACTTCAACCCAGTCGTTATCCAAAATACCCAGCGCGTCGGCATCTTCTTCGCTCATCCAGCAGGGGCCAATTCCTCTCGAAAGGGTGTGCATTCGGATATTATCGGTATAAGTGGAGTGAATACCCCATTTGCCGTGTGGTGTAAGTACATTCAAAACAATTGATTTCCCGGTTGCTGCTGAGTTTTTCAAATCGCCTAGCACTCCCGGTTTGGGCGAGGGTTTGAAAGTTGGCAGATGTTCGCCGAACTTGATGTACAGTTCGTGATCGAGATAAAAATGCTGCCTGCCGGTAAGTGTGCGCCACGGAACTGATTTTTCGATGTTGTAGGTGAATCCTGCATAAGCTTTTCCTTCGCCCATCGTTCCCGACCAAACAGGCGAATTGATATACCTGCGGGGCTGCGATTTTAAATCGTCGAAATTCAGCTTTACGCTTTTATTTCCTTCCGACAAATCGGTCAGTTTTAAGCCTGTACGTTTTTCTGCATTCTCATAAGCCCTGTTTGCAAGCACTCCGTTGGTAAGCGACGAAAGGTGCAGGATGGCATTGATGGCTTCTTCATCGTCTTTCAGCGAAGGGTACATTTTCCCGTTTACTTCCTGAAGATGATCTTTGTCGTTGAACATCGAATCGTAATAATCGGCACAATTGTAGCTGTTGCCATGTGCACCCATGCCGTTTCGGACATTCGGGCCAAGAGCGATAAACTTGTTGTAAATCTGCGTGTAATCGCGTTCCAGAACCACAATGTTGTGCATGGTTTTTCCGGGAATTGGTTCACATTCGCCCATGCTCCAGTCTTTTACCGAAGTTTGACTTATTTCGCCGATCGAATCATGGGCAATGGGCAAATTGACAATGTCTTTTACCGGAAGCGGAATATGAATTTTTGCGAATTCGGAAGTAACCTGTGCTATATTCTTAAAAATGTCCCAGTCGGATTTTGACTCCCACGAAGGTTTTACGGCAGCCGATAGCGGATGAATGAACGAGTGCATATCGGTACTGTTCAGGTCGTTCTTTTCGTACCATGATGCAGTTGGGAGCACTATATCGGAGTATAAAGCCGATGTGTCCATCCTGAAATTGATATCCACGATCAGATCGAGTTTTCCCTGTGGCGCTTCATCGTGCCATTGTATATCTTTTACAAGGTCTTTAGCAACATCTTCGGCTACCGAATTGTGATGTGTACCTAAGTAATGTTTCAGGAAAAACTCATGGCCTTTGGCGCTCGACATCAATGCATTTCCGCGCCAGATGTACCATACCCGCGGGAAATTAACTTCGGCGTCGGGATTGGCAACCGAGTGTGTCAGTTTTTTAGATTTCAGTTGTTCCACCACATAGCTGACAATTTCCTTATCGTCTTTCGCTCCGGCAGCTACCGCGTCCCTGACAATTTCCAGGTTGTTTTTATCGTACTGCGGATAAAAAGGCATCCAGCCATTGCGGACAGCCTTCACGATCATGTCGGCGGTATGTTTTTCGGTCAGTTCGTTTTTCGGAACGGTATTGTAATCGGAGTGGTTCCCATCGTATCGCCACTGATCTGAATTCAGATAATGCCAGATTGGTGTTTGCTGCAAACGTGCAGGGCCCTGCCAGTCTTTTCCCGACATGATGGTTCCCCATGAGTCAACAGGCGCCAGTTTTTCCTGACCGACATAGTGGTTCATGCCGCCGCCATTTTTGCCAATGCAACCAGTCAAAGCAAGCGCCATTTGTCCGGCGCGGTATATCAGATTGCAATGGTACCAGTGATTGATTCCGGCGCCGATAATGATCATGCACTTTCCATTGGTAGCCTCGGCAGTGCGTATCCATTCGGCTGCAAACTGCAAAAGTGTATCGCTTCCAATGCCTGTAAACATTTCCTGCCAGGCTGGTGTGTAGGCGGCGAATTTGTCGTTGTAATCTTTCGGATAATCGCCTTCTAATCCGCGGCCAACACCATACTGAGCCATGATTAAATCGTAGGCGGTGGTAACCGGTACTTTCCCGTCAATTGTGTCAATGTATTTTACCGGAACGCCTCTCTTTCGTTTCTTGTCCAGGCCATATTCTGTAAACTCGACCTGAAAAACGGCGTCCTGTTTATTTAGCAGCGTCAGGAGCGGATAGTAATCGGTGTTATCTTCACCGTCAACAGTCAGTGTACTCCAATTTCCGTCTTTGCTGTCCCAGCGATGTCCAACACTTCCCCGCGGACAAACCAGCCTTCCGGTTTCCTTGTCAATATTCAGGAATTTCCAATCGCCATGTTCTGCTGATTTGAATTTTTCGACCCGGTTGGCACGCAAAAGTTTTCCCGGAGTATAAGCATTGCCAGTCTTTTCAAGTTCCACCAGGAAAGGGCTGTCAGTATATTTGGCCACATAGTCGAGGAAATACGGGATTTGTTTTTCGTGATGTGCTTCTTTTAGAATGATATGCGTGACAGCCATCCAAAATGCACCATCCTGGCCGGGATGAACAGGAATCCAGGTGTCGGCATATTTGGCAACCATATTAAAATCAGGAGAAAAAACTGTTGTTTTGGTTCCGTTGTGCCGAGATTCGGCAAAGAAATGGACATCGGGTGTTCGGGTCATGGCCAGGTTGGCGCCCATAACAGCTACAAATTTTGAGTTGAACCAGTCGGCGCTTTCGGCAACGTCGGTTTGCTCGCCCCACATTTCAGGAAAAGAAGGTGGCAAATCGCAATACCAGTCGTAGAAGCTAAGGTTTAAGCCTCCCATCAGTTGCAAAAAACGTGAACCTGCGGCATAGCTGAGCATTGACATGGCCGGAATTGGCGAGAATCCGGCCAAACGGTCGGGGCCGTATTTCTTAATGGTGTAAATATTTGCAGCGGCAATCAGTTCCAGGGCTTCAGTCCAGGTCACCCTGCGCAATCCGCCTTTGCCTCTGGCCTGCTGATACTGTTTGCGCTTTTCAGGATTCTCCTGTAAGTTTTTCCAGGCGGCAACCGGATCGCCGATTTTATACTTTTCAGCTTGAAACAAGTCAAGCAGGGCGCCTCGCATGAGTGGATATTTCACCCTGATCGGGCTGTACAGGTACCATGATGCGGAAATTCCGCGTTGGCAACCACGCGGTTCATAAGGTGGCAGCTCTTTGTCAAATACAGGATAATCAATGGCCTGGGTTTCCCAAACTACAATGCCATCTTTTACATGGATATTCCAGCTACAGCCACCGGTGCAGTTTACGCCATGCGAACTGCGGACCACTTTATCGTACTGCCAGCGGCTGCGATAAAAATCTTCCCATTTCCGGGTTTGTGGCGATATTAAATCTTTAATCCAACTCATATTGGTTTGAATATGTTGTGTTTACTTCGAATATCTCATTTGCCTGGTGATAATATCATGATTAACACTAAGGCGCTTCCGTTTAAACCAGATCGCAGCAATTACGAATGCTATAAACAGGCTGAGTAAAAAAGCCGGATACACCAACCAGGCTTTCGCTATTATGGGTGTAGCAGGATTTTGAGCATCCGTACTCTTCAGAAATAACTGGAGGTAGGCATTTTCTTCGTCAGTAACAGGTTTATTTTTATACGTTTGAGCCATTGATGGGAATGGTGGCGAACCTATTAACCCTTTTATTCCGGTAAATCCACCTAACAGGGAGTAAGCTTTTGTGAGGTCTTTGGCTAAATTGCCGCCTTTACTAATGTTGTTGTATGTTGCATTATGGCAGGCTATACAGGCAGCGCCTCCGTTTTCAAGTCGCCTTTTGCCGGTGAATAAATCATAACCGGCAAGTATATCTTGTTGAGAATTTGTTGCAATTAGGGAGTCAATCCGGTGTTGCATAAGAGCCAGTTTGGGATCAACCTCGGCAGCGCCACCTTTTCCGCCGTCAATATGGGCCAGAATCAGGTTAACCTGATCAGTAGTCAAGGCGTTGTCGGGCATCGGGACATTGTTGAACTCCTTAAATATCGCCTTTGCATCGGCATCGCCTGATTTGAGCACCGCAGCAGGAGACTGAATAAAACGGACCAGCCAGTCATTGGTCCTGCGTTTGGTTATTCCTTTCAGATCGGGACCGATTCTGCGTCCAGCTCCAATGGAGTGGCACGCCTCGCATGCTTTGAACAGTTTTGCGCCCTCATCAGCAATAGCTACCTGGTTAAATATTCCAGTGATCAGGAGGCCAGTAAGCGCGATGTTATAAAGGTTTAGTTTCATTAGGTACGATATTTTAAAAATTTACCATTTTAATCATTTACGATTTTACGATTTGTCAATGACCAATATCCAATCCTCACCCTTCTTTTCTCCCCTCCTGCGGAGGGGTTGGGGGAGGCTTTTTTCCCTACTGCCTTAATATCTACTCCATGATTTCAAACTGTGTTTCCCAGGTTTTTCCGGTTTCCTGAGACATCACCGTGAGTTCAAATAATTTTTTGTCCTCTTTTGAAATCGTTGCCTTGCGGCTAATTACTTTTCCCTGGCCGTTAACTTTGTGGTTCACCAGGTCTCCCAATCGTGGCATAAACGGGTATGAAATGGTAAGCTGTTGGTCTTCATCTTCGACCAGCTTAAAAGCTTCGTTGAAAAGAATGGTTTCGAACATTTCGACGAATTCATTCTCCTTCATTTTATTCAGCTCTTTTTCTTTCAGACCTGATATCCACTCAAAGAAAATTTCACTTGTCCGTTCCCTGACCGTATCTTTTATTGCTGAAGGGAAAGGACTTCGGATATGTTGGTGATTGGTAAACCAGTAATCAAAACCGGGCTCAATAAATTTGGCTGAAATGATTGAGCGGATTTGGGTTGGGTCTGGTTGTGTCGTTTGATTCATTGTTGTATTTATTCTTTTATAAAAATCTTACCGGTCTTTTTAATTCTGAATAAGTTGTAGATAACATAGAAAATGACTCCCCATATTCCGACGATAATACCGTTAGCCAACAGTAACAACCAAACCGGACTCTTATCGCGTGAGCCCCACAGGGCTCGTTGGTTGAATTTTTCATCTTCAGTTACCATCTGTTCGCCCCATTTCCGTTCAACTGCCATTTCCGAATTATTGTAGAGAAAATTGTCCTCAACCTTAGCCAGCACTGTTACATTTCCCTCCTTATCCCCAATAATTTTTTCAGGAAAAACGACCTTGACTTTTCCATCGGCCCCGGTGTAATTAGATAATTCACCGATGCGCATCAGTCCAAAATCCCGTTTGATGTAGAAATGAACATCCACTTCAGGAAAAGGTAATTTTGCCGAGTCGGCGCTGTGCACGTATGCAGTAATTGACTTAATTTCTTCACCGGTTGAAATTTCAAGATTAACATCTTTTGCCGGAGGAAGCGCTGAACGGTTAACCAGTATCCTCAAATAATTGACAACCGACCAGATTTCGTCTTCTTTCAGCATACCCTTAAAAGGGGGCATTTTATCTCTTCCGGTATTGATTTTGAAGAATATTGAACCATCGGATTGTTTCTGAAATGTTTCATCTATCAAACTGGCACTCGGAATAAGTCCTTTCCCGTCAGCTTTGGCGCCATGACAGGCCACACATGTTCGTGTGAATATATTCCTTCCAATTCCCAGATTTTTCAGTTCAACAGGTATCGGATTGATTTTACCGGCATCTTCAGCAGAAACCGGCCAGGGTTTAACTTGCGATTTTGCATTCTGGGTGCAAGTCAATAGGATTATTGAAATCAGAAGCGTAATTTTTACCATTTTACGAGTTGTTAATGATTTCATTCGGAAAGCCTTGTTCATGAGCTGTTTCGCTAACCGGAATGATGGGGAACAGCCTTGTGAAAATTGAGATAACCAAAGCGATGCCGGCAATGCTCCCTACCGTAATCATCATTTCCGAAAAAGTCGGGTTGTAGTGGTGGTAACTTTCAGGATAATTCTGGATCGGAAGGAACGGGTGCAGTAAGGTCGGGGTAACTATCAGAAACCGTTTAAGAAATGCAGCGATTACTATCAGGACAGATATAACAAGCATTGGTTTTGGTTTGCGGAAAGGCTTAAAAGCCATCAAAAAAATTGGTGCAATCATGCCAATGATCTGTACCGACCAGAACATCAGCGAATAATCGCCAACCAGCAGTCCCAGAATGTGCGCGCTTTCGCCCGATTTCATTTTATAGGCCGGAACCATAAATTCATTCAGGTTAAAGTAAAGATAAACCAGTGAGGTGAGTACGAGCAGCTTCCCCATGAGGTCAAAATGTTCGTCAGTAATGTATTCTTTGAAATTATACGCCTCCCTGATGATATACATGGTCACAATTACAGTGGCTGCGCCAACCATAAAAGCTCCGGCAACGAAATAGGGACCGAAAATAGTACTGTCCCAGCCTGGCCGGAGAGTGGAGGCAAACAGCCAGGATGTAACCGTATGAATGGATAGTGCAACCGGGATAATAACCACCATCAGCGCTTTAAGCGAAAGGTTGAGTACCTTAACCTGATCTTCGGTTCCCTGCCAGCCCAGTGATAATATTTTATACATTTTTTGCTGCCATTTGGGTTTGTGTCCCATCGTTTTCCGAAGTAAGGCAATGTCTGGAATTAAGGGAATGTATAAGAGCAAAATGCTGATTACCAGATAAGTATTGACAACCAGGATATCCCAGACAATGGGCGACTGAAGCCGTCCGTAAACAAAAATATGCCACAAGCGGTCGGGGCGACCCATGTCAACCACGATGATGAGCAATGCAGAAAAAAGCGCTGCCACTGCAATAATTTCTGAAATCCGGGTTAATGGAGTTGCCCATTTTATATTACTGAGTTTCAGAATGGCAGTAATGAGCGAACCCACGAGGCTGACTGCGATCAGGAAAACAAAATCGGCAATGTATAATCCCCATGAAGCAATATCGCGCATATCGGTGGTTCCCAGTCCAAATCTCAACTGGCGAACATACATAAATGCTGCAGTACCCATGAGCAGGAGCAAAAATCCGATCCAGATTTTAAATGATGAACTCGTCCGGTTCAGGGGAGAATGGAGTTCAGCGACAAGTTCCTGAAACTGTTCTTTTTTAATTTCTATTTCTTTTCTGTGCAGATCAGTCATGGTGGGGCAAGTTAACTTTGAGTATCTTCGATTTCAGGTATCAACGTACGGTCTTTGGGTGGTAAGTAATAAATAGAGGGTGCAGTTCCCAGATCTTCGAGCAAACGATACGCTGAATTTTGTGCCAGGAGGTTGTTTAACGAAACCGTTTCACCCAATGTGCCATTGGTGACGGCATCTTCGTACACATTTCCGAAGTAATAAACTCCGTTTGGACAGGCCGAAACACAATAAGGTAGTTTTCCATCGCGAAGGCAGTCGGCGCTGAAGGTGCATTTGGTCACCGTGCCTTTTTTCTGAGGAACATTCTTTTCGATGTCGTAGGCCACACCTTTGTATTTCTCTGCGTCTTTGGGTTCGTACCAGTTGAACGACCGGGCGGAGTATGGGCAGGCGGCAATACAGAAGCGGCAGCCGATGCAGCGTTCATTGTCTATCAGAACAATTCCGTCGGTTCTCTTGAAAGTAGCGTCAACCGGGCAAACTTTCACACAGGGGGGATTATCGCAATGCTGGCAGTGTTTCGGCATGTAGTAGGGAGCGGTATGTTCACTGTCTTTCATCAGCAACACATTCAAATGGTGCTGATCGGGCCGTAACTGGTGAACAGCCTGACACTTGTCCATACACTTCCTGGCGTTTTTGCATTTTCCCAGGTCAACTACCAAAACGAATTTCTTGCCGGGCAAACCATTGCGGCTTTCGCTGTTGTGGTTGGGCGAAAGGTCTTTATTCAAGGTAGAAATGTAGGCTGAATCAACTTCTACCAACTCATTTTTACTGTTCAGGAGAGTGATTTTTTTGCCGGATCCGGGCGCTTTCGGATTGGAACTGCAACTTTCGGTAAGTGCAGAAGAAACAGCTATTGCGCCTAACCCCAGAGATCCAAATTTTTGAAGGAACCTTCTTCTCGATTTGACGGAATTTTCCTGATCTTCCATGCTTTTAGTTTAGTAAATATATTCACTTTAAATCTACTTTAACTAAATCGTTGTTTTTGTATCAAATGTTACATCCTGATGAAATAAAATTGAGAATATTTTGAAAAAAGTAAAGGCTGCCTTTTCAGACAGCCTCTTTAGAGTTTTGGTTTTTGATATAAGGTAAATTTGTAACAATCGTTTTAACCACATTTGGATGAACCACAGTCGGGACAAATTAAGCAACCTTCCTGATAAATTACATTATGGGAGTTGCATTCACCGCAAATGGTACCCTCAGCTATCGTTCCATCAGGAACATACTTTTTCAGGGCCCGGGCTACACCGGCTTTCCAACTGTTAATGGTATCGTTGTCGAACTGAAGGCTGGTAACTGTATTAACCACCTTGTGAATAGGCATTCCGTGACGCAATACTCCGGAAATCAGTTTGGCATAGTTCCAGAATATTGGATTGAATTTGTATGACAGTCCCTCGATGGTAGTGCGGTAACCTTGCTTGTTAGTGTATTGAAAATCGTATCGTTTTGAGCCATCAGGATTGATGCTTTTGATGATTTTTCCGCTTTGCACCGAACGCGGCAGTAAAATTCCATCTTCGTCGTCGGAGAGCCCGGTAAAAATTTCGTATGGGCGTCCGTCAATCGTACCAATAAATGCAACCCATTTGTCTTTCGAATTCTGGAAACGGACCACATCGGCTTCCAATTCGATTGGTCTTTTTGTCGGGAAGACGGTGTCGGTTCTTTCTTCGTCATCTCCATCTTCTTTTTTATTTGAAATCAAAACGCCCGAACGCGATCCTTCACGGTAAACCGTGACTCCCTTGCAGCCGCTTTTCCATGCTTCGAAGTAGAGTCTTCCAACCAGTTCTTCGTCGGCATCGGCCGGAAGATTAATGGTTACACTGATGGAATGGTCAACCCATTTCTGAATTTTTCCCTGCATCCGAACCTTGTTCATCCAATCCACATCGTTCGAAGTAGCTTTGTAATAAGGCGATTTGGCGATTAATGCATCTAAATCGGCTTCCGGATAGTTCTTCTTAAGTTCGAATCCATTCACTTCCATCCATTTTTTAAATTTGTGGTGGAAAACAACATATTCTTCCCATGAATCGCCAATATCATCAACAAAATCAACTTTTACGTTTTTATCATTGGGATTTACCTTCCGGCGACGTTTGTAAACAGGCATGAATACGGGCTCAATTCCTGAAGTAGTTTGAGTCATCAGGCTGGTTGTACCAGTTGGCGCTATGGTGAGCAGGGCAATGTTGCGGCGCCCGTATTTGACCATATCCTGGTATAGAGTTTCGTCTTCGGCACGCAGGCGTTTGATCATCGGATTGTTTTTTTCGCGCTCCGTATTGTAAATGGTAAATGCGCCACGCTCTTTTGCCATATTTACCGATGAACGATAGGCTTCAAGGGCAACTGTTTTGTGGATTTCTTCGCTGAAATCAGTCGCATCGTCACTTCCGTAACGCAGGCCAAGTGCGGCAAGCATATCGCCCTCAGCCGTAATCCCAACACCGGTGCGGCGTCCTTCCTTGGCTTTGGTCTGGATTTTTAACCACATCGAACGTTCATTGTGTTTGATGTCTTCGTTTTCAGGATCCTCGTCTATTTTATGCAAAATCCCGTCAATTTTCTCCAGTTCGAGGTCAATGATATCATCCATGATTCGTTGGGCAAGTCCGACATGCTTTTTGAAAAGCCCGAAATTAAATTTGGCCTGTGGTGTAAAAGCATTTTCAACATACTCATATAGGTTAACTGCTATCAAACGGCAGCTATCGTAAGGGCAAAGTGGTATTTCGCCGCAGGGATTAGTTGATACGGTTTTATACCCCAGATCGGCATAACAATCCGGAATTGATTCCCTGATAATCGTATCCCAGAACAGGATTCCAGGCTCGGCTGATTTCCAGGCATTGTGGACGATCTTTTTCCAAAGGTTGTTGGCGTCAATTTCTTTCGTGTATTTAGGATGTTTAGCATCAACCGGATATTGGGTCAGGTATTTTTCACCAGATTCAACGGTTCTCATAAAGTCATCGTGGATTTTCACTGAAACGTTTGCCCCGGTAACTTTTCCATGTTCGAGTTTGGCATCAATGAATGATTCGGCATCGGGATGTTTGATCGAAACCGATAACATGAGGGCGCCGCGGCGGCCATCCTGGGCAACTTCGCGGGTTGAATTGGAATAGCGTTCCATAAACGGAACAATACCTGTTGAGGTCAGAGCTGAGTTTTTTACAGGCGAACCTTTTGGACGGATGTGGGAAAGATCGTGCCCGACACCTCCACGGCGTTTCATCAGTTGTACCTGTTCCTGGTCAACTTTCAGGATGCCTCCGTACGAATCGGAATGGCCTTCATTGCCAATCACAAAACAATTCGAAAGCGAAGCAATCTGAAAATCGTTGCCAATTCCAGTCATGGGGCCACCTTGCGGAACGATGTACTTAAAATCTTTCAGAAGTGCAAAGATCTCATCTTCGGTCATCGGATTTTCATAGTTTTTTTCAATTCTGGCAATCTCCGAAGCGAGTCGTCGGTGCATATCATCAGGTGTAAGTTCGTACAAGTGTCCGAACGAATCCTTTAATGCATACTTGTTAACCCAGACCCTTGCAGCAAGGTCGTCTCCCTTAAAATAATCCAGCGAAGCTTGAAAGGCTTCATCCTGAGAATAAGTTTTTGTGCCCTGTTGAGGCTCAATTGCCACGTTCTTGAATGTCATAACCCAAATAATTTTGATCTTTAATATTAATAATCGATTGTAAACGTGATGGAAATCGGACTCACGTTTGTGTGTTTTTGCTGTATGCAATATAAGGCCTGCATTTAAAAAAATGAATACTTTTTTTGAAAATAATTCTGAAAGTTATCAACGCTATGATGTTAGTATATTGTCATATAGCATGTTAACATTTATTTTGTTGAAAAAAGTTTACAGAAATGAAAATTGATTTTCTGAAGAATTGAATGTTTTGTTCAGGAAAGAACCTGATAGAAAGCTGTTTGGAAATGATTATTGTTTTATTGAATTGAAGTGGATAAACCGTTATCGATTGTTAAAAACTTTGTCTATAATTTTCTGCGTTGCTCCAATATTCTGTTTGGTAAAGGTAATACACTCATTCGATATTGAATTTCTTTTTTGAGTGTCGGTAAGTAAATTAGTTATGGTAGTTTGAAAAGTGGTATAATCTGCAACAGGGAAGGCAATGCCCAGTTTGACCATGCTGGTTGCTTCATGAAACTTCAGGTAATTTGGCCCGAAGATGATGGGAGTACCGAAAATGGCAGCTTCGAGTGTATTGTGGATTCCTACGCCAAAACCACCTCCAATGTAGGCTAAATCAGCATATTTGTATATGGAAGACAATAATCCGATGGTATCAACAATCAGAACCTGTTTGTTCATAACCGATTCTTCGGTAGCTTCTGTATAACAAATAACCTGGCTTTTCAACAGACTTATTAACCTTTCAACGTTCGACCGCTTTGTTTCATGGGGTGCAATGATGAATTTAGTTTCAGGATGGCTGTGAATATACTGAATGAGCAACTCTTCATCGGGCTTCCAGGTGCTTCCGGCCACCACCAATTGATGGTCGCCCTTAAATTTTTCGACTATCGGAATATTTTTTCCCAGAAGTGCAATTTCAGCTACGCGGTCGAATCGGGTATCTCCCACTTGTATTACCTGGTGAATGCCAATTTGGTTAAGCAACTCAACCGATTTTTCATCCTGAACAAAGATGTGATCAAATCCACTGAGTATTTTCCGGTACCATTTTCCCCATGGCGTATTTTTAAAGAAATGTTGATTTTTACGAAAAATGGCTGAAAACAAATAGATTGGGATGTTATTTTTATTTAGTTCGTTGATGTAATGGAACCAGAATTCGTATTTCACAAAAAAAATGAGTTCAGGACGAACTAACTCAATAAGTTTTTGGGCATTTCTTTTCGTGTCGGCTGGCAGATAAAAAATATAATCGGCCAATTCGTAATTTTTGCGGATTTCGTAGCCCGAAGGAGAGAAAAATGTGAGAAAGATTTGGTACTCAGGATGTGTTCTCTTTATGGCTTCAATCACAGGCCGTCCCTGTTCAAATTCGCCCAGCGAAGCGCAATGAACCCAGATGATTGGCCTGTCGTGATTAATTATTGCTTTTATTCCGGCAAAGGTTTGTTTCCGTCCGTTATTGATCTGACTTGCCTTGAGGTTGAAAGGCGCAACCAGTTTAATCAGGACGGAATAAAAAAAAATAGAAATATTGTAAAGGGCCTTCATTCTGTATTCTTTTGAGTCGGTAAAAATAGTGATTTTAGAGTAAGAGTCTCACTTGGAGTGAGACTCTTACTCTCGTCTTATTACAGGCTTGCCAAATATCCTGCATCTTTTTTTAAATGGGGCATCAGTGATGCTGCCACTGCCAACTCATCGCAGCGTTCATTTTCCTGAATGTTGTCATGACCTTTGATCCAGAACAGATTTACCTGATGTTTTTCGTAAATTTTCATAAAACGCATCCAGAGGTCTTCGTTTTTTTTGCCTTTGAACCGAATTTTTATCCAATTCCAGATCCAGCCCTTTTCAACCGCATCAACCACATATTTCGAATCGGAATAAATGGTAACCGGTGAGTTTTCAATCTTTAACGCTTCCAGTCCAGCAATTACTGCCATCAATTCCATCCGGTTGTTGGTGGTCAGCTCAAATCCGTCGGATAATTCTTTTCTGAACTGACCTGCAAGAAGTACTACTCCATATCCGCCAGGACCCGGGTTTCCGCGTGCAGCGCCATCGGTATAAATTACGATATCCAAAAGTTGATGTATAAGTTAGTCATTTATAGTCATTAGGTCATTTGTTGTCATAAATTGTATGCGGTGCGAAAAAAATGACAATTAATGACGCGACGCAAATGACCACGAATGACTTTAATCCTGAAAATCACCGTTAATTAACGATGGTCATTTCGTCCAGGAGATTTTGGGCTCCGCCCATTTTATCAATGGTCCAGAGTACAAAACGGATATCAACATTAATACATTTCTGGAGTTCGTTTTCGTATGCCACATCTCCGCTCATGGCCTCCCAGTTACCATCGAAAGCAATTCCAATTAATTCGCCTTTGCCATTAAGAACGGGGCTTCCTGAGTTCCCTCCGGTAATATCGTTATTCGTTGTGAAGCAGGTATGAAGGCTTCCGTCTGCATCGGCATAACGGCCATAATCTTTGGCAGCATAGAGTTGTTTCAGTTTGGCGGGTACATCAAATTCATAATCACCCGGAATCTCTTTTTCGGTATATCCTTCCAGTGTGGTGAAATGGTTGTATTTAACTCCATCGCGGGGGATGTAGTCGCCCACAGTTCCGTAGGTCAGTCGCATGCTTGAATTAGCATCCGGATAGAAAGTTTTACCGGCTTCCATTTCCATCAGGCCACCAACAAACAGGCGGTTTCCTTTCGCAAGCGCTTCGTCCGTTTTTCCTGTTTCTTCTCCAATTTGGCTTCTCATCTGGAATATTTCAAAAGCAACCTGGAAGATTGGATCCTTTTCAAGAACCTTCGCCTTTGGATCTTCGAAGAATTTGGCCAGACGTTCCCGGCTTCCAAAGATTGATCGGGCATACAACTCTTTCGTGTATTTTTCGAAATTGTTTTTGTACTTTGATTTTACTTCATTGAAAAATGGCGGATGATATTGCGGGGCAACATTTTCCTGATAGATATGGAAAAGTCCGGCTGAAATTTTCTGGTCGGTTGCAGGATCATAATCTTTGAAAAATTCATCCAGACCATCTTTTACACGCTGACTAGCCTTGCTTAAACGTTCCGTTTTTTTATCCGATTTCAACAAGTCATAAAGCGATCTTGTGCGGTAAGCGAAAGTGAATATTTCTGGTCCGCGAAGCATAGTCTCCGACATATATTCCGAAGCCACCTTACTGTCTATATCTTTATAAGCGCTGGAAATCAGGTTAAGCGCCTCGCCGTATTTGGCTTTTCGCTGTTCATCGGCATTTGCCCATTGAGTGAACCGGTTTTCCAATTCTCTCTTTTTTTCGATCACATTCAGGTTTTCAAGTCCTTTGTTTTGTCCGATGCTATATTTATAATAGTTTGAACTGCCTGCAAATTTGGCGGCATACATGATTCTTGCTTTCGGGGATGTAGTCATGAATTCCTTCATGATACGTTGTTTTTCGGCGCGAACCTGGATGCGGATCGGATTGGTAACCTTCATGGTATTTTCAATGCCATAAGAAGTTTGATACCGGTTAGTCCTTCCGGGATAGCCCAAAACCATAGCAAAATCATCCATTTGATAACCTTTCAGCGAAATTGGCAAATGTTTTTTAGGTTTGAACGGTACATTATCTTGTGAATAGGAGGCTGGTTTTCCGTCCTTACCACAATAAATACGGAATATACTAAAATCGGCAGTATGACGGGGCCACATCCAGTTGTCGGTTTCACCTCCGAATTTTCCCATTGATTGAGGTGGCGCCCCAACCAAACGGATATCGCGGAAAGTTTCGTAAACAAACAAATAATATTTGTTCCCGTCGTAAAGCGACTGAACACGTGCTTCGTAATGCGTATCCTTAATAGCCTCCTTTTCAATTTTTGAAGCAAGTTCGCGAACTTTTTTACTTCGTTCGTCTCCGGTCATCTGGTCATTTAACTCAGGAAGAATGTTTTCTGAAACATCTTCAAAGCGTATCATAAATGAAGCTGATTTTCCCGGATTGGGTAACTCATCATTTTTTGTTTTGGCCCAGAACCCATCTTTCAGGTAATCGTGGTCAACAGTACTGTGTTCCTGAATTTCTCCAAATCCACAATGATGGTTGGTCAGGAGAAGCCCTTCTGCAGAAATAAGTTCGGCCGTACACGATCCGTGATCAAGTGCAACAACGGCATCCTTCAGGCTCGAATGGTTAATACTGTAAATTTCTTCGGCGTTCAGCGAGCATCCTTCTTTCTTCATTTCATTGATATTCAGCTTTTCAATCAAAGCTGGCAACCACATCCCCTCGTCGGCTTTTACCATTCCAGGTGCGAAAACCTGAATGAATGCGACAATTGCAATAAATCGTTTCATTCGTATATTCATTAGTGCTTAATTGGAAAAAATAATGCGCAAAGATATGGATATATGCTTATTTACAAATCATTTTCTGGTTAGTCATTTAAAAATCATGTTAATATCAGTTAACGACCGGTTTGGGTCTGCCAATAACCCGGATTATTCTTTGCGCGATGCAGGGAAATCGCTTTTAAAACAATGGTGAATTATTTGGCGAATTGAATACAATTTGTTATCTTTATGATTAATTGTTGGGTTAGCGTTAAAAAAATG
>Ga0209317_1001069_pt1 | contig 26666 bp, 16 predicted proteins | sample RifGroB2_FD_183994 | JGI IMG/M metagenome (GOLD analysis project Ga0209317, IMG submission 183994) | Soil microbial communities from Rifle, Colorado, USA - Groundwater B2 (SPAdes) (version 2) | ecosystem: Environmental > Terrestrial > Soil > Unclassified | place: Rifle, Colorado | collected...
GAAAGCTTCTCCGGCATCGATTCCATTTCGACTGTCAAGCTGCTGCAACTGGCTAACGAGGCGGGACTACCCATTTACAACATCAATAGCGCCAACATCGATGCGGTGCTGCCGACACTGAACCAGTCTCAGCGGGTGAAGGATGACATAAGGAATTCGGTGGCCGCTGGCCAGGAAGTCACCATCCCGAAAAGCTACATCACCCGCAACGAGTGGACCGGGACTGGCTACATGATCAGAAACCCGAATACCGGTGAGGGTGCTTATATCATTTCGAATGGGCTTTCAGGCGGTGGCTCAACCAGCTCGCCAGCTTCATCGGCGTTAGGATTGTTGGCGCGACAATATGCAGCGCTTGCCTCAGGTCAACCTGCTGCCGAAATTAGGTTGAACAATTTGGGGTACGGGATAGGTGCATTAGAAGACGATGATGTCACATTTGCAATAAGCTCAATGTTGCTTAGCAAAGGCTATATTCCTAGACTATTGCTTGCAACCTCTAAAAAACAATTTCTAGATTTCATAAACAAAGAAGACAATTCCATAATTTATTATAGCGGTCATTCTACCTCTAGGTATTTCAGCTCTCATACTGAAACAAATATGATTGTAGGAGATATGCTAATTCCAACTTATGACAGCAATGGTAAACCTGAATATGTTTTACCTGGAGACATCAAGTCCAATGCGAGGATTGTTTTTTTTAATTCATGTAAAAGCGCTAGAGATGGTAGTTTTGCAAACTCCTTTGGAACGAATGAAGTCTTTATGGGGTGGAACAATTCGACAGAGTACATGGAAGCAGCTTCATTTGCATTTCAGTGGTGGAATAATATGTTTGATGGGAGAACAGCAATTGATTCAGCCACACGTATAGATGGCGGAAAATATTTGAGCCCAGTCACTGACTCATCTGAGCTAAAAATTAATATATTTGGTGATGGAAGCTTATGATGACTGAGAGGTTACTATGACAATTAAATTCATAATTCCTATTCTTTTGACAGTAGTGCTTTGTTTTTACATTTTTGCACCAGAGTGCAAGCTTAAAGATGCAGAGGCAGTCCAATTGTCCAAAAAATTTTGTAAGCTGGTAAATGCTTCAGTCGATAGCGAACCCTGGGTGCTATCATCTAAAAAAGGCAGTATAAACAGTACTGATGAAGTTAAGGAGGTTGTAGTTGGTCCCAGAGGGACATTCAAACTATCAATTGATATTGGTTGCAAAGACAAGCAGATTAAAATGTTTCAAAATATTGGTGTCAGGGATTACGTTTTTTTGAAATACCATATATCGAGAGATAATAGAAAAGCTCGTCAATGGCCACAGGCACTCTCAGAAAATAAAGCGAAGGAATTGCTGTTTCAAAAGGCAAATTTGATAGGCCTACCACCCGATGTTAAATTCAAATCCATTATTTTGGATAAGCAATATAATGGAGTTTGGATTGCCACCTGGGTAAGAACACTAAATAGCTTTCCGTATGAGAACGATTTTGTATCCATTAGTATAATGGCTATTGATGGTGAACTTTTCTCATATAATAGATTTTTTTCAGGGGAACCATGCCCTACGAAAGTGAAAGTATCTGAAAACGCAGCAAAAGAAATCGCAAAAAGAAAAATCCAAAGCATTCTGAGCCAAAAAAATGCATTAAATTATATAGTTGCATCCACGGACCTAAAAATAGTCCAGCCTAATGCCTTTTTGGGAATTTTTACTCCTTTTAGTAGGCATAAGTCGAGACTCGCGTGGGTGTTTAGATTTAATAGATACATAGGTGCCAATAATATAGCAGAGGGAAATCTGCCTGATTTTATAATCATCAAAGTCGATGCTGCAACCGGTAAGGTTATAGGCGGAAAATCGGCAAAATGAAACATTAGATTCTTACCCAACATCATTAGACTTAGTTGTAAGAGCACCAAGGCCGGCAGCTTTGCAGGTTCCTTCGGGGGCAACCGGCTGTTGATGGGTTGGAACAATCCCATCTAATACTGTGGAAAGGGGGGGGACGCCTTTGAGATTCTTGAGTTACTCGAGGTTAAAGGCGGGGGGAAGACCCGTACATTTTACCAAGCGTTTACCATGCCTTCCGCGGCACCGTTCCTGAAGCTCAAAACGCACGCGATTTAGACGGGATCATCGGGGACGTTCGCGGCTAGATAGCCGGTTTGAGTGCTATCAAAAAGTTCCGGTAAACCCGGCGTCATGCAGTAAAGAGCGTCTCCTCTTCTGGCGGCCAGTACGATTCCGGATTCTGACATTTTGATGTGCTTCGTCAGTTCTGCTCCGGTGTACCCGAACACTTTCACGGCAATGAAGCATATCACGGCCCTAGCGGCCGAAATCTGCCTCTGCTTGCTCCCCTGCTGCACGGAGGAGGTATGGATGCCGAAAAAACCAGACAACCGTTAGACGATCTCATCCAGAGAGGGAGGTGTAGCCGCTACTGACTTCGGCGTTTCTGTCGCATGCCAGACTTCCACGACGAATTCTCCGCTGCCGAGAATTCTTTCGTCATAGGCCTGGAAATCCTGGGGGCCGGATTGAGCCATACTACGCTTCAGGCCTCCGCCGACAAGTTCGTCTCTTCTGCCCAAGGCGATACCGTCGGCCACGAAATCGTGATATTCCCTTCTCGCCGTCTTCGGGTCGTCATCAAACATCTGGAGGATTTCGTCAATGACCTGGCCGGGCAGAAGAGCGCGCCCCATGATGCCGGCATGCCCGCACCATCTGTAGGTGTCAAGCTTCTGCATCAAGGGGACGAGGCCGGCTCGCAGTGGATTGAGGTGAATGTCGCGGACGAGCTCCAGAAAATGGGAGTCTTCCTCGCACACAATCGACTTGTATCGGTTCTGGAAGAGGCGGCCGCAGCGATGATGGCGAAGGTTGAAGACGACTGCATAACCGGTCAGCAGGCGCTGCATCAATCCCGACAAGGTACCCTTGCCCTTGGTAGGGCGGAGAAGGGCATGTGCGTGGTTTGACACAAGCCACCACCGGATAGGAAGAAAGCTTTATCTGCCTGTAAGCTTAACCCGCCTGCCATACCCGTCGCCATTAATAATATAGAGAAATGTTTTTAATTGACTTTTCATGCGGCTATGATTTCTAATGCACGAAAATTTCTTTCGCTTATCTACGAAATGGCAAAACACGGGTAACCGTGTGACGCAAAGTTACCTGTCCAGGCAGCCTGGATCGAGGGACCACCGAAGGGCAAGCAGCTAGAGGCCTACCTTCCGGGGTGGGCTTTTTTTGTGCCATCTCATGGCGGATTTGCAATTCAGCTCGCTTTGGCTAATCACAGGAGAGAAGATGTTCCGCAGACATTCGAGGACTATAGCGGCAGTAGTTTTGTGCTTTTTCACCTGGACCTCCGGCGGGGTGTTCAGCGTTGCCCATGCGGCGCAGGATGCCATCAAGAAGGGGAAGGCTAAGGAACAGCAGCAGAATAAGGCCGAGGGGGCGGAGGAGCGCTTTTCCCGGCTCACCGAGGAACTGACCGTACTACTTGCCGATCCGAACGCGGATGTCGAGAGCAAGAAACGGCGGCTGATTTCCGGTAAGGGCGAAATTGACGCGCTCGATGTCGATATCCGGAAACAGTTTGCCGAGACGGAGCAGCGTCTCAAGGACGCGAAGCTTCCAGCCGAGATCCTTGCGCGACACACAATCATGGTGAAGCATTATGAGGTTAACCTAGCGGAGTTGAAGGGTAATGTCGAGCGGGTTGAAAAGTCGAGTGACAAGAAAGAGGTCGAAGAGGCTCTGCAGAAGATGCGGCAGCACCTTGATAAGGTCAAGGCCCATACCAAAAGTAACAGCCTCAATCCGAAGAGGCTTCCGCATCGTCAACTGAAAGTGCAGAAGCGCGAGCCCCGGATCGAAAGGAAGGAATTCCAAAAGGACCTGAAGAAGGCTGCGCACGCAGACTTGAATGGCCGGCGCGTCCTGGTGGCGTCCACCGACTCCCTTGCTGGACTTTTGACGTCAGATGATCTTGCCGAGACTGCCGAGGTCCAGTTGACGCCGGAAATAAAGGCCAAGGCTCAGGAACTAGGCAACAATCCCGTCAAGATCTATGAATGGGTAAGGAACAACTTCGAGTACGAATCGTACTACGGATCGCTGAAGGGGGCGCAACAGGCTCTTCTGGAGAGGTCGGGGAACGACTTCGATCAGGCTACCGTCCTGATCGCCTTGCTCCGATCCGCCAGCATCCCGGCAAGATACGTTTACGGCACGATTGAAGTGCCGATCGAGACGGTCATGACCTTGTTTGGGGTCAAGGACGCGAACACAGCGGCGAATATCGTGGCATCAGGTGGGATCCCTGCCAAAGCTGCCATGAGCGGCGGGAGAATCAAAAGCATTCTGATGGAGCATGTCTGGGTGGAGGCCTACGTCAGCATGTACCCGTCGTTTGGCGCCAAAAACGGTCCGGCCAATGCCTGGACCGCCATAGACCCCAGCATGAAGGAGTACAACTCCTACACCTCCACCGACATCTCAAAGATCGTACCCTTCGACGAATCCGGCTATCTGCGGACCCAATCGAAGATTCCGCCGTCCCTTTCCTACCTCTTCGCCCTGGAAGGCTACCGCAGTGCGAACTATCAGGGTGGCATCCAGGACATGCTGTACCTAAAGGGGATCAAAGAGAAACAGTTTGGAATCCTTCTCGGCTCACTCCCATACAAGGTCGTCACTGTAGGGAGCAAGTTCACCAGCATCGACCCGGCCTACCGGCACAGCCTTTCCATAGTGATACGTGATCCCGCAACCGACGAGTTCACCTCCGTCAGCAAGGACGTCTGCCAGCTTACGGGGAAGAAGATCACCGTGTCGTATGTTCCCGCCACTGACCAAGACGGCGCGATCATGGCCAATTACGGTGGCATACTGAAGACGCCGGGTTACCTTGTCAAGATCAAGGCGCGTGTGAAGGTTGATGACTCGGTGATTCTTGAGAGCCCGCCGGTACAGATGGGCGACTCCCTGCGACTTAGCGTCGGCTTCACAACGCCCGGCAACTTCCCAGACTCGATAGAAAGCGAACTGGCGCTGGGAATCTATCACAACATCGCCCTTTCCGCGCTAAACGTCGCGAGCCCGCAGGCGGTGGGGGGACTGGACAGCTCTAACAAACTCCCCGGCACCTTCTATGACTCCATCAACCAAGGCGAGGACGAGGTAGGAAAGGTGCTGCAGAACATCGCCCTCCAGTATTTCTCCCACACCAACAACGCCTCAAAGCTGCTCGAGCGGATGATGCATATCTACAACACGAGGGCGCTGAATGCAGGCTTCGTGTCAGTAAGGGCACAGTATCGGGAACTCTTCGGTAGGACCGTATCCCCGCCGATCATCTCCGGCCTCACAATAGACATTCCCCGGTACATCCAATCCCCATTCTCGGTGACCGGTGATGTCGAGCAGGAGAAGGCTTTCACGAAGATCCAGGGGCTCAACACCTCATACTTCGAGCATGCCATTTGGGAAAGCTTCTCCGGCATCGATTCCATTTCGACTGTCAAGCTGCTGCAACTGGCTAACGAGGCGGGACTACCCATTTACAACATCAATAGCGCCAACATCGATGCGGTGCTGCCGACACTGAATCAGTCTCAGCGGGTGAAGGACGACATAAGGAACTCGGTGGCTGCCGGCCAGGAAGTGACCATTCCGAAAAGCTACATAACCCGGAACGAGTGGACCGGGACTGGCTATATGGTGAGAAACCCGAATACTGGCGAGGGTGCTTATATGATTTCGAGCGGCCTGTACGGAGGAGGGGGTACCAAGTCTCCGGCATCATCGGCACTGGGCCTGGTGTCCCGTCAATATGCAGCGTTAGCCCAGGGTAAACCAGCAAATGATATCGCCTTAAACTCAAGCCTTGCCTACTGGGCTGAGTCTGCTCTTGATGATGTATCAATGACTATGACTATGTTTGGATTATTGGGTATAGGATATATACCTAAATATGAACGTACTTGGTCAAAATCTGAGTTCCTCAACCTAGTTGATCGAAAAGATAACGTAATAATCTACTATAGCGGGCATGGTGCACGTCCAGGGCCAAGCGGTGATGCGCTGGTTCCTGGATATGATGCTAACGGGCAACCAGAATATGTGTTGCCTCAAGATATCAAGAATGCAAATGCGAGGATTGTCTTTCTAAATGCTTGCAATAGTGCTCATAGTGGAAGTTTTCAGGGCGCATTTGGAACCGAAAACGAAGTATTATTAGGCTGGGATAAACCAATAGATTACTACACATCATCGCAGTTCGGATATGAGTGGTGGAAGAACATGATACAAGGGCTTACTGCGTTTGAATCAGCTAAGGCTGTTCTACGCGGTATATACACGGACTTCATACTTCTTCCTGATATACCGAAAATAATAATTACAAATTATGATGCAAGATTATAAATCACGTTCAGGGGTGTAAATTGAAATACACAAAATACATTATAGCGATCGTGGTGTCTGTGGCTTTGTTTGTAGTGTTTTCGGCGTATTCTTCTAGATGTCGACTTAGTGATTCAGACGCTGTAGTCATCACTAAAGATTTCTACGACAAGATGAACATAAAATACGGTCTATCCCCTCAAATCACTGTAAAAAATGGGCATGCTAGACCATTATCATATGAGTCTAATGTGAAAATGGTGACTTTTAAGCTTGATGAAGATCGTGCCCTCACCACACAAGTAGATTGTAGTAGTAAACAGGTAAATATGTTTAGCAACGAAAAGCTCATCACCTCGACTCATCAAAAATATATGAGTAATGTAAATGGTAGGAAGATATTAAAATGGCCGACACTCATTGATGAAAAAAAGGCAAAAGAGATTTTGCTTTCTCTTGGGGGAAGATTGGGGCTGCCTCAACATCTTGAGTTTTCGGGAATTGTGCTTAACAAACAAACCGGAATTTGGACAGCTACATGGAAAAGAAAACACAATGATATCGTTTATGACGATGAAACTGTGACCATTGCTATCATCGCTGTGACTGGCGAGTTCTGCGGTTTTAATAACCAAACCAGAAGCAACTTACCTCAGAATGAAGTAAAAGTTAGCAAGGCGGAAGCAATTGAAATCGCTCGTGACGAACTAATTGATTATATTTCAAGGGAGAAATGGGAAAAAAATAAAGATATATTCGTAGTAAAAAGTGCAGTTTTAAAAATTATTACACATTTATCAATTTTGGACCGGATACTAGCACTTAATCCTACTCCAAGATTTGTGTGGGTTGTGGTATATGACTCGAAAGAGGGAATGGATCGCCATTCAATTGGAATCTTGATAGAAGATGAATCTGTTATACGTATCGATGCAACAAACAAAAAAATACTGTCAACCAAAATAAACATTGTTCCATGATTGGCATGTTATAAAATTTGGTCATTTACGTTTACGTCCCCACCGACCTAAGAATAAGGTTCATACGAGGTGAAGATGAAACTCTTTAGGCACCCAGCGGCCATCATTGTAATTGTAGGGGCACTGGCACTGCTTTTTCTATGGTTCTCCGGCATCTCTGACAAGGAAGCAATCAATATCGCGAAGAGGTTTTACCAAAAGACAGGAGTGCGTGTTGCATCGGAACCGTGGGTGGATTCATATCCGTTCATAGAGTTATTCACCGGGCGTAAAGAAGTCATCGTGGGCGAAAGAAAACACTTCAGCCTCTTGACCTCGGTAAGTACTAAGACTGAAGAAGTCCTTTACTTCCGCAATAGCAGTCTGCTGCAGAGCATGCTGAAGTGGAAGGCGGCCGAGGCTGAAAAACAAAAGCAGTTGGCCTTGCCAGAATCGGAAGCAAAAGAGGCCATCCTCCGACTGGCGAGCAAGATTGGGTTGCCCGGGGGCTTTGAACTTGACACCATCAAACTCGACAAGGAGTACGGTCTCTGGGGCGGGTATTGGAAAAGGAAATACCGCGGCTACCCGTTCGAAACAGACTCGATCTCGATCCGGATTATGGCGAGCGACGGCGAGTTCAATTCATACAGGAAGTCCTTCTCGGGGAGGCCATGTCCTACGGATGTGGCTGTCACACGAGAAAAGGCGATAGAAATATCGCGGAAGAAGGTTTTCTCCCTGCTAGCTGACGAGAGAGCGCATCTGCAAGATTACGTAGTCTCCTCGCCCGAACTTAGGATAGTCCAGCCTAACGCCATTTTCGGATGGCTTTCTCCCTACCATCGCGCAAACTCTCGGCTGGCATGGGTGGTGGTGTACACCGTCAGCGACAGCAAGTATGACTTGACGATCGGGAATGCGAATTTCTCCGAGAGGTTCGTGATAAAGATCGACGCTGCTACGGGAAAGGTAATCGGAGGGAGTTCCGCGAGGTAGCTTTCGGTTCCTTCTCGGTCCTGCGGGTGCAGGCATATTTTTGTCTGGTCAATTTGTTCTTTAGAGAGGTCGTATGATAGCAAAACTATTCCGCCTTATCCTCATGATGCAGTTGATTCTGCCGATAGCGTCTTATGCGCAAAGCGAGGCAGTATCGAATGGGCTCAACTGGCTCAAGGCAAACCAGGCGGCAGATGGGAACTGGAGTAGCACGCAGTCTTCATCGACCGATTACTACACAACGGTCACGGCGCTCGATTCTCTGGCCGCCTTCGGCGAGACCACCTCCACTGCCTACACTAACGGGCTGAGCTGGGTCAGAAACGCCTCGGTGGAGGGCACCACCTACCTGGCCCCACGAGTAAGGGCAGTGGCGGCTTCGGGAGCGGATGCCACCACCGACCTAAACACCCTACTTTCCTATTACAACGCAGGTTACGGTTGGGGGGGAGATGCGGGGCACTCTACGAGCACTTTCCATACCGCCGTGGGACTTCAAGCTGTGAAAGCCGTCAGCTATTCCGACCCCATTGTTACTTACTCATCTCTTGCCTACCTCACTCAGGGTCAGAATTCGGACGGCGGCTGGGGTTTTAACCGGGGCGACGAGAGCAGCCTCTACCTAACGACCGTGACCTCGTCTGTCCTGCAGCAGTTTCCGCAGATGACCGCCATTGCCATGGCCATCAACAAGGGCAGTTCTTATATCATTGCCCAGCAGAATGCCGATGGCGGCTACGGCAGTTCCGGCTCGACCATCTATGAGACGGCCCTTGCGTATATCACTCTGGTCGGCGATGGGCAAACACAAGGTTTGCCCATACAAAACGCGGTCAATTACCTTATCTCCAGGCAGTCCGCCAACGGCTCCTGGAACGACGACCCCTATACCACTGCGCTCGCCGTCAAGGCTCTCTACCTCTCTGAAAACAGGCCCTCTCCGCCGCCCCCACCGCCTGCGGGCGGCAGGATTGCCGGCACGGTCATCGACGCGGTTTCCAAAGCTCCGGTGCGCGGCGTCGCGGTTGTCCTTGCCAGCAACTCTCTTATCAATACAACCACGGACTCGTCAGGCAATTTCACCCTTGCAGACGTGCCGGCCGGAGCACAAACGGTCAGTTTCTCTTTGTCGGGTTATGCCTCCAAGACGACATCTACCAACGTGGCGCTGGACTCGGTCGCCAGCCTCGGAAATGTCCCGCTGGTTTCCAGCTACTCCACCGGGACCGTCGCGGGAACGATAACCGACGCCGCAGGCAAGCCCCTGGCCGACGTTGCCATAACCGTCATCGGTTCCTGGAGCGGCAGTGCCGTGTCCGGAGCCGACGGTAGTTACTCCTTCACCTATGTCACGCCCGGCGAGGTGACGATTGCTGCGGCGAAACCCGGCTTTCAGACCGTCACCGGCACTGGAACCGTATTTGCCAGAACGACGCTCTCTTTTTCGCCCCGATTGAGCACCACACCCTCGCAAGTCACCACAGGGACGCTCGTCGGCAGGGTCGTTGACGACTTATGGGGGGTGCCGATAGGCCATCTCCCGGAAGAGCAGGGGGTGACTGTCAGGGTCGGCGGAACAACGGTAGAGCCCGACGAGCGCGGCTACTTCGATATCCAGGGACTTGTCCCCAACACCTATCAGGTCACCGTCGGCATGAACGGATTTGCCAGCCAGACATTCCGAGTGGTGATAACGCCCGGCGTTACCTTCGATCTGGGGACGATCCGCCTGGCCGTATCGTTCGCCATGACTCTGACGGGAAAGGTGGTCGATGCGTCGACCGGCGGTCCGATTCCGGGTGCGGAGGTTGCCGTCACGGGTACCAGTCTCATCGGACGTACCGATTATACCGGAACATACACCATAACCGACATTGCCCATCCGGCTGATTACACCGTTAAGGCTTCGGCAACCGGCTACACCGGTAAATCGTTTTTCGTACGTTCTTCCCCTTGGAGCCAAACCCTGGATATCCCGTTGTCGCCCGAAGTGACGACGGGAGTCCTCACCGGCATGGTCGTGGACGCCGCTACCGACCAGCCACTGGCAGGGGTCACACTGACCACCGTCAGCCTGCCTGAATCCAGCGTCACCACCGACAGTGCCGGTACCTTCACCATCAACGCGGTGCCCAAAGGCGCACAGCAGATAAACTTGGCCCTGAATGGATTTACCTCACGAATGCTCACCACGGCGATCAGTCCCGGTGTCGTGAATGATGTCGGAAACGTCGCTCTCTCCGTCAGCCCGGTCGGCGCGTCCATTCAGGGGATCGTCTGGGATGCGGTCGCCAACGCGCCTTTTGCAGGCGTGAGCATCCAGGCCGGCACCGGTTCACAACAGGCGGTCACGACGGCAGACGGAAGGTATGCGATTGGCAACGTCGAGCCGGGTGAAGTCACTGTGGCAACTGGCGCAGTGCCCAAGCCCGGATACCACGGCGCCCGTTTCACAGGCAGGCTTGAGCCGGGCGGGCTGCTCGTGTTCAATCCCTCGCTGTCTACAACGCTGCCTGCCAACCTCGACGTTTCCGTTCAGAGCGACAAGCCGGTTTACAAAACAGGCGACGCGGTGGCAATAGCCGTCAATATCCGGAACCGCGAAGCAGTGGCAACCGTTGCCGCGCTGCATGTGCAGGTAAAGGATCGTTTCGGCGTCAATGCCTATGAAACGAGTGTGAACGTCGACCTCGCCGCTGATGGGGCGGTTGACCAGTCACTGAGCTTCGTTTTGCCCGTCTCAGGTGAGGGGGGGAGCTACACGATTCTGGCCGACGTCTATGCCGCCAACGGTACCATGCTCCAACGCGCGTCTAAGACGTTTGGTGTGGCGGTCAGCCAGATTACGGTGACTCCGAATATCCCCGCCACGTTCTCGACCGGTGCCAACGCGGTATCCTTCAATCTCACCAACAGCGGCACCCTGGCAGTGTCGGCTGGGACCCTCGCTGTAACCCTTAAGGACCCCGATGGTCAGATGGTGGCGACCGCATCGCTCCCCTTTAGCCTCGATCCCGGGCAAAGCACGACCCTGACACAGACGGTCGCGATCCCGGCGCTCAAGTTCGGCAGTTACACCCTGTCCTATCTCCAGGGTGACGAGACAAGGAGCGGGACGGCTACGGACATCTCGCTGCCGAACTCCATAGCGATCAGCGGGCATTACGATGACAGCTCACACCGGATCAGGGGGGCGGCGAACCTTACGGTTGCCATAAGCAACACGGGCAGATTCAACCTCGACACTGCAGGTGCGACGGGCGCGGCAATGACGGTCACCGCGTCCGTGCCTGATGCTGCATATTCGGAGACGAAAGTTTCTCCCGCTCCGGCTGCCGGCGCTTCCGGAACCGTCCTGGTCTACAGTTTCGCCATTCCCGAAACCATGACCGCCGGCCAGCACGGCACGAAGATTACCGTTACGCTTTCATCAGGGTCGAACATAGCTCAAACGACCCAACTCGCTATCATGGAATCGTATCTTTCACTGTCGCCGATCCAGGCCGGTTATGCTGCGGGAAATAACATCCGTCCGGCATTTACAAATAGCGGAGGAGTGGATACCCAGGTTCAGTACCGTTTGAGTCTGTACGATGCCAAATCCGCACTCATTGCGGAGCAAAGCGGCATCGAGACCGTTGCAGCTACTGCTACATTGCCACTGAGTATTGCCATCCCGACCGGAGCCGTGGATGGGAGCTACAACCTTGTGGTCGGCTACAAGGACCTGAAAACCGGGAAAGAGGGGACGGCCCCGAACGCCATCACCATTAGCGGCGTTAGAGGGTCACTTCAGGTAAAGACGGACAAGCAGAACTATCTCCTGAGCGAAAGCATCGCCGGTATCGGCACGATCAATGTCGGCGGCGCTGCCGTGCAAGAGGGGAAACTCCACCTGCAGGTGGTAACCGGCGCGGGGGTGCATAAAACGAAGACATGGACTACCCAGGCCGACTTTCAGACCGGTGTGCGCAATGGGGTCGATACTTACGGGGTCAATGACTGGATCATCCCGGATGACGATTTCGATGGCGTTTCCTTGGATGCGAACAAATGGAACACTTACGGCGTTGTGAGGGTTGAATCAGGTAAGGTTATAACAGACAGCACAAACGTAGCGTCTGGTGTCGTTGCTAGATACCTCTTGAATGGGGACTTTGATATTCAGGTTGATTTTTCCATGAATAACAGTGCAAGCCTCGAAGGCGCCGGGTTTGCTGTCCGTGGCTCGGACGGCGCTTTTTCCATCGGCGTCACCAACTCCAGGAGTGGATATTACTCAAGCCAGACTGCCATCCAAGATGGCTGGGGATCAGAAAAGTTTTATGTGGGGACGTATGCTGGCGCAGGGCGCGTGCGGCTTACAAGAACTGGAACTACGCTGGTCAGTTACTACTGGACCGGAACTTCCTGGGCGGAAGTACTCAGAGCAACCTCCGACCGATTTGTTGGCCCGTGCTACCCTTTCATGAACGTGTATAGAGGGCTGGGACTGGCCGCGTCCGCGGCCTATGACAATTTCAAGGTTAACTCCGGCCGCATCCAGACTGTGAATCAGACGGTGGATTCAGTGCGGTTGTTGCCGTTGAACGATAACTTTGACGACGGAGTTTTGAACGAAGATCGATGGGGATTTGTGTCAGACCCCAAGCCTGTCGAGAATTCGGGAGTTGTCCGGCTGATAAGCACTACTGCATCGCCCTACCAGCCGCTGGTTCTTCGTACTATGCTGGCTGGGGATTTTAGCGCAGTTTCCGCTTATAAGAATTACAACGCCACGCTTTTGCAGAGCCTTCAGGGCCGGTACATCATGGGGGCCGGCGTTAGCAATTCAAATTTCTACATAAACCGCTGCTACGATTTAACACGGGCTGGTGGAAATTTCATTGTAAGCCTTTCTTCCATTGACAAATACTACCAGATGACCAGTGATGTGCCTTACACTTCCGACTCCGGACAGTTCCGTTTAAGGAGAGAAGGCTCAACAGGATTTACCGATTACTGGGATGGAACGCAATGGATCAACCAACACTCACGATCTATGTTTCCGTCAGGTGCTGCGAGCATGAAACTCTATACTCTTTCGGATAACGGGGTTACCATCAATGCAGATGTAGACCGGTTCTACACCAATAAAGGGACCTATGCCAACGACGGAACATTGACACTAAAGTACGATTCCGGAACCATCAGCAACCAATGGGAAACGCTTCTGTTTGCTGCGGATGTTACGACTGGCACCTCGTTAAGGTTCCGTACCCGCACCGCAGAAACACAAGCCGGACTTGATACGGCATTGTGGAGCAGCTATGTGACCTCCAGCGGTTCCGAAATCGGGAGCCTCCCCGGGAGATGGATCGAGGTTGAGGCGTCGCTCTCCACTACAAATAGCAATGTCACCCCTCTTCTCAATTACATTTCCGTCACCTATACCGGCCAACCAAACGAGATCCTCTGGCAGACCGACCTGCCGAGCAATCTGGCGCCAGATTCGATAAGCGAGGTGAACAGCGTCATCGGCAGTCTGGGCCTCACCGGGAAGTTCTATTTCGAAGGGACCCTGACCTCAAGCACCGGCCAAACGGTAGCGGTCTCTCAATACCCCTTCTATGTAGAGCAGGGGAATGTCCAACTGCTCTTGACTGCCGACAAAACGATCTACCGTCCCGGGGAGACCGTAACTGTTGCCGGAGAGGTGAAAAACCTGTCCAGCGTAGGCGCGGCTGGGCTTATGGTGCGGGTCCAGGGTGCAGGGCTATATACGGAAGCCATTGATGTCGCCGCCAACAGCGCCCATCCCTTCAATTTCACGACTATAGCGGGCAGCGCCGGCGTGTATCAGTTCAAGGGGGTGATAACCCAGAATTCAACCACTCTGGCAGAGATCGCTGACCAATTTGAAGTAGCAACTCCAGAGCTCACTGCTGCCCTGACGGCACCGGAAACAGTTGGAACCGCTCCTTTCACCCTTTCCCTGTCGCTCAGCAATACCGGCAAGGTCAGTGCGTCAACGAACGTGCGGGTGCTGGATGACGGCGGAGACGTTATCGGCGAGCAATCCGTTACTGTTGCCGCTGGAGAATCGAGGGTCCTGCAGTATATCCGCCAGATATCCGGCGTGACGACCTACACGGCTGCCGTGAGTGGCGACCTGAACCAGACACTGACGAAGAAGGTTGCCTATGTCGTGGTGGCTACAGACAGCACCGTCACAGGGAAAATCGCGACCGACAAGGTTTCCTACAACCCTAACGAGCAGGTTGCGCTGGCCACCACAGTTTCCGCCAGCTCAATGAGAGAAAACCTCTCTACCCTGGTTACCGTTGTCAATAGCCAAGGACAGTCGGTTTACTCGGTCACGGCAGCAATTCCTGTCCTCATCCAGGGACAGGTGGTCACCAACAAGCATTACTGGAACAGTGGCAGTTATGCGCCGGGGACTTATCTCGCAACGCTGCAAGTTCTCGATGCCGGCGGCGCAGGTATCTCCAAGGCGACTTGCAACTTGGTGATCAACAGTACCACCCAGCCCGCCGCCCTCCTCAAAGGGAAAGTATCGCTGGACAGGCAGAGCATCCTCACCGGCGAGCCGATCACCGCCTCCTACAGCGTCACCAATGCGGGCAACGTCGATTTGGCTAATGTCTCCCTCTCGGTCCGAACCGTCACAATCGACGGACAGGCCGCAGGCGACACCCTTACAGACCAGACTACCCTTGCCATCGGTGCCAGCCAAAACAACAACGGCCGTATCGACACCCGGAACTACAGCGCCAAGGACTACTTCGTCGTGCTTCTCGCCAGTATTGACGGGGTGGAGGAGACACTTGCCGGCACGTTCTTCCGGGTTGAAGGCGCGCCGTCAATTCCTGCCCTTTCCGGGCCGGGGAATGGGACAGATCTTGAGACCTTCACCCCTACGCTATCGGTGAGTAACGCGGCCGATCCCAACGACGACAGGCTCAGCTACCAATTCGAAATCTACGCCGACAGCGGCCTGACCACACTGATCGATTCCGGCATGGTCTCCGAAACGGACGGTAGCACCTCCTGGACGGTTCCGGCACTACTCGCCGAGAATGAGACCTACTACTGGCGCGTCAGGGCCTATGACGGCCTGCTTTATGGCCCCTGGATGGCGCCTGTCTCCTTCCGGGTCAATAGCGTTGACGATCCCCCCTCGGCGCCGACCATATCGGGCCCGGCTGACGGAACCGATGTCGCGCTGCTCACTCCGATACTCTCGGTCGGTAACGCGGCGGACCCCGACAGCGCGAGCCTTACCTATAACTTCGAGATCGCGCTTGATCCCGCTTTCACCGAAATGGTAGCCTCCGCAAAGGGGATCAGTAGCGGCGAGGCGACCAGCTCATGGTCGGTTCCCGAATACCTCCAGGAGAACGGGTTGTATTACTGGAGGGCGCAGGCCGACGACTGGCTGATCGAAGGCCCTTGGTCTGCCACGGCACGATTCTTCGTGAACACCGCCAATGACGCGCCTTCGGTGCCTGTTGTCCTGGCGCCGGCAGACGGCTCCACGATCGCTGCGCTGGCAACCGATGCCGTCGTCACCAACAGCACCGACCCCGATTCGCCCATGCTCTCGTATTATTTCGAGGCGGACACGGTGCCGACTTTCGACTCGACGGGTATCATCCGCTCCGGCGGCGTGCCGGCAGGAGAAGATACAACATTGTGGCGCTTGAGCGGGCTGCTGGACAACACGCGGTACCATCTCCGCGTCAAGGCGAGCGACGGAACCGTTGATAGCCCCTGGTCGGCTGTGCCTGGCTTCTTCGTGAATACGGCCAACGACCCGCCGACAACCCCGATACTCGCCAACCCTTCCAGCGGGGCCGGGGTGAATGTGTTTTCTCCCACGCTGTCCGTTCATAATGCTGCCGACCTGGACCATGACGCTCTTACTTATGAATTCGAAGTATATGAGGATGCGGCGATGACGAAGCTGGTCGCGCGGTCAAGCGGCATTGCCGAAACGGCCGGGGTAACCCAATGGCAGATACCGGTGCCGCTTGCCGAGAACCAGAACTGCTATTGGCGTGTCCGGGCCTTTGACGGTGCGCTGTACGGCGGCTGGACGGCTGCGGCGTCCTTTATGGTCAATACGGCAAACGACGCCCCGAACGCTCCCAAGCTTTCTTCGCCAGCCGAGGGAAACAGCGTGGTGACGCCTTTGCCCATGCTCGCAGTCGTGAACGCCGTGGACCCGGACAGCGACAACCTGACCTACGAGTTCGAGGTATACTCAGGCGGCTCTCTGGTTTCCGCGGTCGCCGGCGTAACAGCGGAAGGCTCGGGCATCACCACCTGGACTACCGGCACTCCACTTGCCGACAACACGATTTACCAGTGGCGGGCGCGGGCCTACGACGGCGACAGCTACGGTCCCTGGATGGCCATGGCGAACTTCACCGTCCACATACCGAAAACGAGCATCAACGCCACGGTGGACTTTGACCCGGACACGCTCAATAGATCGAGCAAGGGGACTTGGGTGGTAGTTTATATCGAGCTTCCTGCCGGGTTTAAACCAGCGGATGTCGATATTCCGTCGATCCGGCTCGAAGCGACCATACCGGCCGAGGCGCGGCCCTATGACATCGGTGACCGTGACAAGGACGGCATTGCCGACCTGATGGTCAAGTTCAGGCGGAGCGATCTTATCAACCTGCTGTCAGAAGGCGAGCGCGTCCCCGTACAGGTGACGGGCAAGGTCGGATCCATGTTGTTCGAAGGGGTGGATGTGATCAGGGTGATTAAGTAGAAAGGGTTGCGGGTTCTACCATTCGTATCGCAAAAGAGGGCCGGGGTTTCCACCCGGCCCTCTTCCTATTTGAGAGTCCTGATGCTACTCGATAAGAAGTGGGCGGCGGGCTGGTATGCCGGAATCGACATTCTTGACTTCCGTCATGTAGTTACCCGCGTGGTCCTGGTAGTGTGGCCCCATCAAAGCTTCAGGTGGTGCAGGTACGACATTCGGTGCCGGTTCCTTCTCGGCGCCGGACTTGCTCCGGCAGCTGCCGACTTTCACCGCGGTTACGGCGCTACGGTATCTCCTCTGGAACTTTTCGCCGTGATGTCATATGGTGTTAATGAGCGAACGCGGCTCACCGACTATAAACTATGTAAATCAATAAATACGAAATCAGCTACGGAAAAGGAGTCTCACCACATGATCAGAAAAATCGTGCATATAGACCAGGAGAAATGTGACGGCTGCGGACTTTGCGCCCCTTCGTGCGCGGAGGGGGCCATAACGATCGTGGACGGCAAGGCGCAGATCGCGGCCGACAACCTGTGCGACGGGCTGGGGGCCTGCCTGGGCGAGTGCCCGCAGGACGCCATCACCATCATCGAGCGCGACGCGGACGAGTTCGACGAGGAAGCGGTGGAAAAACATCTGCAGCACTCCGGCGTCGCCGCAGCTCATCATGAGAAGCCGGCCCAACCGGCGCAGCATCACGGCGGCTGCCCCGGCTCGCGGGCCATGTCCTTCGCTCCTGCGGCGCCTGCCGGCGAGGCGCCCGCCGCCGGCCCCCAGCCGAGCCAACTGGCCCAGTGGCCGGTGCAACTGCACCTGGTGCCGGTCACCGCTCCCTACTTCCGCGACGCCGACTTGCTCATCACGGCCGACTGCGTCCCCTTTGCCTACGCCGACTACCACAGGGACTTCCTGGCCGGCAAGGCGGTGGTGATCGGCTGCCCGAAGCTCGACGACAACGGCGCCTACACGCAGAAGCTGACCGAGCTGTTCCGCGTCTCCGGGATCAGGTCGATCACCGTGCTTCGCATGGAGGTCCCCTGCTGCGGCGGCATCGTGATGGCGGCTCGGCAGGCGCTGGCTGCGTCGGGGATGGAGATCCCGTTTCGCGAGGTGACCATCAGCATCCGCGGCGAGGTGGTGGAGCGCTGAAATAGGGCAGAAAACAAATAGGATGCTTTTGATCTTTTTTGATTGACAAGCGATGGTGCCGCTGGTAAAGTTTCCTCCACATTAGAAAAACAATTAGACCTCAAAGGAGACAGCACTTATGAGCCTCACCACCTTGGTTACACGGGAAGCACCGGATTTCACGGCACAGGCGGTTTTGCCGGACAACTCTTTTGCGGAGCTCACACTGTCGAAGTTTCGCGGCAAGTACGTGATCCTTTTCTTCTATCCGCTCGACTTTACTTTCGTCTGCCCCTCCGAGATCCTCGCCTTCAACACGAGGGTGAACGAGTTCAAGGAGAAGAACTGCGAGGTGGTCGGGGTCTCGGTCGACTCGCGCTTCACCCACCTCGCCTGGAAGAACACCAAGGTGGAAGACGGCGGCATAGGCAACGTGCAGTACCCGCTGGTGGAGGACCTGGACAAGGCGATCGCCCGCTCCTACGGCATCCTGCTCAACGGGTCGGTGGCGCTGCGCGGGCTGTTCCTGATCGACACCAAGGGTGTGGTGCGCCACTCGGTGATCAACGACCTGCCGCTGGGCAGGAGCGTCGGCGAGGCGCTCAGGATTCTGGACGCGCTGCAGTTCGTGGAAACCCACGGCGGCGAAGTCTGCCCGGCCAACTGGCAGGAGGGCGAGGAAGCGATGAAGGCCTCCACTGCCGGGGTCGCCGATTACCTGGCGAAAAAACACGGCAAGAAATAGCATAGGGGATGCCTCCTCCTTGCTTGAAACGGCGCGATTCCTGACGGGGTCGCGCCGTTTCTTATTTTTAGTAGCGCCACTTCCCCGGGCGTCATGCCGTTCTTGCCAAGGATGGGCGATTATGTTAAAAGAACATAGCATTTACAGACGGGTATAGGCCAAGAGGAGTGCATATGCGTACCAAAGCGACGCTGTTATCCCTGCTGCTGATCATGATTTTCGCCACCGCCTCGTTTGCCGTTGAGGCGCAGCAACCCGAAGCCATCGCGGAAAAGATGGCGTTCAAGCTGGTGCGCGGCGTAGCCAACGTGGCAACCTCGGTGGTGGAAGTGCCGAAACAGTCCTACCTGATGGTCAGGGACAGGGGCGGCATCGGCTACGTGGTCGGACCTCTCAAGGGGTTTGGCATGGCCTTCTACCGCCTTTTTGCCGGGGTCACCGAAACGGTATTCTTCGCCGTGCCGCAGCCCGGTTATTACGACCCCATGATCTACCCGGAGTACGTCTGGCAGGGGTGGGAGGAGAAGCGGGTCGAGCCGAGAGGGGAGAGCCTGCCGGAACCTATCGAGAAAAAGGGGGAGTGACATGCGCATGCGCTTTTGGCCGATAACCGTGCTGCTGCTCGCCCTCTCTCTTTTGGGCGGCGGGCAGAGGGCGCTGGCCGGCAGCATCCGAACCATCGACGACGCCTCGCCGCAGGAGGTGGTGGACGGCATGGCCAATAAGCTTGTGCGCGGCGTAGCCAACGTCGGCACCGGTTGGCTGGAATTTCCCAAGCAGATCGTCGTCACCTACCGCGAGGAGGGGCTTGCCAAGGGGATGACCATAGGGCCCATCAAGGGGATCGGCATGACGCTGGTGCGCACCGTTTCGGGCGCCGGTGAAGCGCTCACCTTTTTCATCGCCTATCCCGGCTTCTTCGAGCCGTTCTTCGACCCGGCCTACGTCTGGCAAAAGGAGTAAAGGGTGAGCCTGGGCCCGTGTTTGCCTGGCCCGGCTGTCGAGGCCGGCTGCTACGGATACCGACATGAAAATATATGGGCCGCATCGCGAGATGCGGCCTTTTCGTTGGCTGGGTGGTGAATTTTATTCGACAGGGAGGGGCGAGCAGCGCCCTTGCACCCTTTTAGCTACGAAATTTCCCCCTTTCTTTCGGCGCGGGGATAATACCTTGCCAGTCCGGAAGATAATTTGTTATCATGTCCGGTCATAGCTGACAGATGTCTTTCGGGGGTTTTTTGAGCAATAACATACTTTTGTCCGTGGAAAAGCCTGCCCGCTACATGGGCGGGGAGATGGGTAGCGTTACCGGCCGGGAGGCGGGACTGAATTTCGTCCTGGCTTTTCCTGACGTTTATGAAATAGGGATGAGTCATCTGGGGCTGCAGGTTCTCTACGGCGTGCTGAAGGGGGTGCCCTGGATCTCGCCGCAGCGCGCCTATGCACCCTGGCCCGATCTTGAAGAGCTGCTACGGTCGGAAAAAAGGGCGCTGGTCACGCTGGAAGGGGGCATCCCCCTGATCGAGGCGGACATCGTCGGCTTCACGCTGCAGTACGAGCTCTCCTATACCAACATCCTGAACATGCTGGACCTTTCGGCTATCCCCCTCCTGGCGGCGGAGCGCGACGAGCGCTATCCGCTCATCATCGGCGGCGGCCCGTGCGCCTTCAACCCGGAACCTCTGGCGGATTTCTTCGATGCCTTCCTGATCGGCGACGGCGAGGATGCGGTCCTCGAGATCGCCGACTGCGTCCGCGCCTGGAAGCTGGCAGGGCTCCCGAAACAGGCGCTCCTGGAGCGGCTCTCCAAGATCGAGGGTGTCTACATCCCCTCATTCTTCCAGGTAAGCTACCAGGCGGACGGCCGGATCGAGAAGATCACCCCGCTCAGGGAGGATTACCCGGGCGTGCGGCGGCGCTTCGTCAGCGACCTGGAAACGGCCCACTATCCGACCACCCCGGTGGTGCCGTTTTTAAAGACGGTGCACGACAGGGTGAGCGTGGAGATCTCGCGCGGCTGCACCCGCGGCTGCCGTTTCTGCCAGGCGGGCTACATCTACCGCCCGGTGCGGGAGCGCAGCCCCGAGCGCGTGCTGGAGATCGTGGAGGAGGCGCTTGCCAACACCGGCTACGACGAGGTGTCGCTGCTTTCGCTCTCCACCGGCGACTACGGCTGCCTGACCCCGCTCATCAAGGGTCTCATGGACCGCTACGCCTCCCAGAAGAAGGCCGTTTCGCTCCCCTCGATGCGGGTGGGAAGCCTGAGCCCGGAGATGGCGGAGGAGATCCGCCGGGTGCGCAAGACCGGCTTCACCCTGGCGCCCGAGGCGGGAAGCGACCGGCTGCGCGGCGTCATCAACAAGGGGGTCACCGAGGCCGATCTGCTGGAAAACGCCCGCGCCGTCTACAGCGCCGGCTGGCGGCTGATCAAGCTCTATTTCATGATAGGGCTCCCCACCGAGACCATGGACGACGTCCAGGGGATCATCGACATCTCCCGCGAGGTGAAGAGGCAGGGGAAATTCGCCGGAAACGGCGGCGACGTGAACGTCTCGGTTTCAAGCTTCGTCCCCAAGCCGCACACCCCGTTCCAGTGGGAGCCGCAGATAAGCGAAGAGGAGATCGTGGACAAGCAGCGCTTCCTGCGGTCGGAACTCAAGAAGAAGAAACTGATCATGAAATGGCAGGACGCCTCCCTTTCCGGGCTCGAGGGGGTCTTCGCACGCGGGGACCGCAGGCTTTCCAGGCTGCTCATCGAGGCGCACGGCCTGGGTTGCCGCTTCGACGGCTGGTGGGAACACTTCGACCGGCTCAAGTGGCAGCAGGCCTTCGAGAACACCGGGATCGAGGCGGCCTTCTACCACCGCCGCAGGGAGCTCGACGAGCCGCTCCCCTGGGACCATATCGATTGCGGCGTGCGCCGCGGGTTCCTTTTGGCCGAGCGCGAGGCGGCCATCGCCGGCCTGGCGACTGCCGACTGCAGGGGCGGGGAGTGCACGGGGTGCGGCGTCTGCGATTTCGAGACGGTGAAGCTGCGGCTGAACGAGCCGGTCCCCTTCGGCACCTACGCCTGCGAGATCCCGCCGCTGCAGGCGGCGGAGCTGGCGCAGCGGGTCCGTATCCGCTTCGAGAAGCTCGGGCGGATGCGCTTTCTGAGCCATCTGGAGATGCTGACCCTCTTCATCCGCGCCGTCGGGCGCGCCCGGATACCGATGCGCTACTCGCAGGGCTTCCATCCGCACCCGAAGTTCTCCTTCGCCACCGCGCTGTCGGTCGGCATCGAGTCCTACGCGGAGTACATGGATTTCGAGGTCGATGCCGGTTTCTCCGCAGAGCAGCTGCAGGAGGCGCTCAACAGGAGCCTTCCCGAAGGGGTGCGGGTTGTCGAGGCGGCCCTGATCCCGATGAAGGCGCCCGCGCTCTCCGTCATCATGGAGCGGGTCCGGTACCGCGTGACGCTGCCCGAGGAGCTGGCGGCCGGTCTCGATGAGAAGGTCGCCGCCTTCCTGGCGCTGGAGTCTGCGCCGCTTCGGCGCGAGAAGAAGGGGAAGGTGGTCGAGTTCGACCTGCGCCACGAGCTCTCCGAGCTGACGGCACGGGGGCGCGCCCTGGAGATGCTGGTGGGCCGCGGCAAGCCGGTGGAGTTCAGCTCCGCGATCCTGGGGGTCCCGGTGGAGGCGCTGAAAGAGGCGCGGCTGGAGAAGCTGGAGGTGCTCTTCGCCCGGGCGACAGAGGAGTAAGAACCGTTCTATGTTCTAGGTCAGAGGCAAAAGCCTTCCTGATTAGTACTAAACTCCCGCATAGTGCACAAACACCCCCTCTCCCTTGATGGGAGAGGGCTGGGGAGAGGGTGGAAGGCTCGCATAAGCCTCACCCTCCCCCAGCCCCTCCCATCAAGGGAGGGGAGAATGCCGAGCGGGAGATTGGTGCTAATCAGCAAAAGGCTTTAAGTCGGGTGCCGACTAGAACGCAGAACGTAGAATGTCTTTTTTGATTTTCATGTTTTTTATTTTCATATGGAAGGGGTTAGCATGGGAAACGAGCTGGTCATTAACACCACCTCCCACGAAACCCGCATCGCGCTCATCGAAAACGGCACCATAGCGGAGCTGTATGTCGAGAGGAGCAGGGTGAAGGGGATCATCGGCAACATCTACAAGGGAAGGGTGGTGCGGGTGCTGCCGGGAATGCAGGCGGCTTTTGTGGATATCGGGCTGGAGAAGGCCGCCTTTCTCTACGTGGCGGACGTCTTCGACTCGGTGGACGAGTACGAGAGCTTCATGGAGCGGGAACAGGGGGAGGAGCCGGTGCCGCACCCGCTGCATCCCATCGAGGACCTGCTGCAGGAGGGGCAGGAGCTCCTGGTGCAGATCTCCAAGGAGCCGATCGGCACCAAGGGGGCGCGCATCACGGCGCATATCTCGCTCCCCGGCCGGCACCTGGTCTACATGCCGACGGTGGACCACGTCGGCATCTCCAGGCGGATCGAGGACGAGGCGGAGCGCGAGCGCCTCAAGGAGATCGTGGACCGGATCAAGCCGGTGGGGGGCGGCTTCATCGTCAGGACCGTCTCGGACGGCAAGAGCGAGGAGGACCTGGTCGCCGACCTGCACTACCTCACCAAGCTCTGGGAGGAGGTCGCCAAGAGAAAGGACAAGGCGGGGGCTCCCACCCTGATCCACTCGGACCTGGACGTCACCCAGAAGGTGGTGCGCGACATCCTGACCGAGTCGGTCGAGCGCATCGTGGTCGACTCGAAGCCCGAGTACGACAAGATCGTCCAGTTCATCAGCACCTTCATGCCGAAGATGAAGTATTCCATCGAGCTCTACGACGAGGAGGAGCCGATCTTCGACCATTTCGGGCTGGAGGTGGAGATCAGCCGCGCCCTGGGGCGCAAGGTCTGGCTCAAAAGCGGCGGCTACATCATCATCGAGCAGACCGAGGCGCTCACCGCCATCGACGTGAACACCGGGCGCTACGTCGGCAAGCACAACCTAGAAGACACCATCCTGAAGACCAACCTCGAGGCGGTGAAGGAGATCGCCTACCAGCTCAGGCTGAGAAACCTGGGCGGCATCATCATCATCGACTTCATCGACATGGAGAAGGAGGTGAACCGCGAGAAGGTGTACGGCGCCCTCGAGGAGGCGCTGAAGAGCGACAAGTCCAAGACCAACATCCTGAAGATCTCCGAGCTGGGACTCGTGGAGATGACCCGCAAGCGGGTGCGCGAGAGCCTGGGGCGCATGATGTGCGAGCCGTGCCCCTACTGCGAGGGGAGGGGCTACGTGAAGTCCAAGATCTCGGTATGTCACGAGATCTTCAGGGAGCTGCGCCGGGAGATGCTCGACATCCGCGGCACCAAGGTGATGCTGACCGTGCATCCGCAGGTGGCGGACCTTCTGTACGACGAGGAGCGCCGCGGGCTCGAGGAACTGGAGAAGAACTTCAAGAAGCGGATCACGGTGCGCGCCAAGCCCGGCTTCCACCAGGAGCAGTTCGAGGTTGCGGTGAGCTAGGGAGGCGAAACAGGGGCGCTTGACGGGGCTGAAGGGGAGGACCTGTCAAGGCTGTTACGGTTCGGCTTCAAAATCATTCGATGGGAGAGTACATGATTGGGACGGCGCTGAAGAAGGGGGCAACGAGGATCATGCTGCTGGGTTCGGGAGAGCTCGGCAAGGAGGTGGCGATCGAGGCCCAGCGGCTCGGTGTCGAGGTGATCGCCGTCGACCGCTACGCCGGCGCCCCGGGGATGCAGGTGGCGCACCGCGGCCACGTGGTCGATATGCTGGATCGGGCCGAGCTGGATCGGGTCGTGCGGCTGGAGCGCCCGGACTACATCGTGCCGGAAATCGAGGCGATCAACACCGAGTACCTGCTGGAGCTGGAGCGCGAGGGGTTCAACGTGATACCGACCGCCCGCGCCGCGAACCTCACCATGAACCGCGAGGGGATCCGCAGGCTGGCAGCCGAGGAGCTGGGGCTCCCCACCGCGGACTACCGTTTCGCCACGAGCCTCGACGAGTTCCGGGAGGCGGTCGGCGCCATCGGCCTGCCCTGCGTCATCAAGCCGATCATGAGTTCCTCCGGCAAGGGGCAGAGCGTGCTGCGGGACGAGGCGGACCTGGAGCGCTCTTTCCGCTACGCCATAGAGGGGGCGCGCGGCGCCTCGGACAAGGTGATCGTCGAGCAGTTCATCCCCTTCGATTACGAGATTACCCTGCTGACGGTGCGCGCCAAGGCCGGCAGCAGCTTCTGCCCGCCCATCGGCCATCGCCAGGTGGATGGCGACTACCACGAATCGTGGCAGCCGATCGGGATGGATCCCGGCGTGCTGGCGGAGGCGCAGCGCCAGGCCGGGGCCGTGACCGCCGCACTGGGGGGACGCGGCATCTTCGGCGTCGAGTTCTTCGTGACAGGGGACAAGGTCTGGTTCAGCGAGGTCTCGCCGAGGCCGCACGACACCGGCATGGTGACCATGATCTCCCAGAACGTCTCCGAGTTCGAACTGCACGTGAGGGCCATCCTGGGTCTGCCGGTCCCGCCGGTGGAAAACCTGGGACCCGCCGCTTCCCACGTGATACTGGCCGAGGAGCAGGCGGCCGAGGTCGCCTTCGAAGGGGTGGAGCAGGCGCTGGCCGTTCCCGGCAGCAAACTGCGCCTCTTCGGCAAACCCGACACCAGGAAGGGGCGCCGCATGGGAGTGGCCCTCGCCTTCGGCTCCGATACGGACGAGGCGAGGCGCAAGGCCGAGCAGGCGGCCCACGCCGTGCGGATCGTGAAGCTGTAGGGACCCGATATCGCGGCCGCTAAAAGGCTGGTTGCGATCAGGGAGCCTTTGTGAAATTGGAACAGTTGCCGAAGGAGGATTGCATGGTATTTGCCGCGAAGGTCTCGGAAGTTCCCGATTGGGGGAAGAAGCTGGTGCAGGTCGAGGGTCAGGCGATCCTCCTGGTGAAATCCAAAGGCGTGCTGTACGCCTGCGAGAGCGAGTGTCCGCACCAGGGGGCGCCGATGGCAGGCGCCCTTCTGAAGGAGGCCGGCAGCATCTCCTGCCCGCGCCACGGCTACCGCTTCGACCTGGTTTCGGGAAAGTGCAAGGAACACCCGGAGTGTACCCTGCGGACCTATCCCGTGGAGCTTCGGGGCGACGACATCTACGTCGAACTCGGCTGAAGCCGCCGGGAACGGGGTGCCGGGTGATGGTCAAAAAACTGCGAGGCGGCAGAAAAAGACCTTGACTTGGCGGCAGTTTCAAGATAAGTTTGACCGCTCATTGTAAATTTAGGATAAAGGTGGTGAAGTTCATGTACGCAGTAGTTAAAACCGGAGGGAAACAGTACAAAGTTTCCGAAGGCGACTTTCTGAAAGTCGAGAAATTGGAGGGCGCGGTAGGTGATACCGTGGAGATCTCCGAGGTCCTGATGGTTGGCGGCGATAAGGTTGTTATCGGAACACCTTTAGTGCCCAGCGCCTCTGTAATCGGCAAAATTGTCGAGCAGGGCAAAGACAAGAAGATTCTGGTCTTCAAGTCCAAGCGCCGGAAAGACTCCAGGAAACTTAACGGGCACCGTCAACTCAGGACGATACTGAGGATTGAGAAGATCAACGCCTAGGCAA
>Ga0209317_1001070_pt1 | contig 26637 bp, 26 predicted proteins | sample RifGroB2_FD_183994 | JGI IMG/M metagenome (GOLD analysis project Ga0209317, IMG submission 183994) | Soil microbial communities from Rifle, Colorado, USA - Groundwater B2 (SPAdes) (version 2) | ecosystem: Environmental > Terrestrial > Soil > Unclassified | place: Rifle, Colorado | collected...
GCTTTCTTCTGCTTTCTTCTGCTTTCTTCTGCTTTCTTCTGCTTTCTTCTGCTTTCTTCTGCTTTCTTCTGCTTTCTTCTGCTTTCTTCTGCTTTCTTCTGCTTTCTTCTGCTTTCTTCTGCTTTCTTCTGCTTTCTGCTGTTTTCTGCTGTTTCCTTCTGTTTCTGTTTCCTCTGTGAACCTCTGTGTCCTCTGTGGTCACGCTTTCCCGCTATGCCAGGCTTTTCAGGTTTGCCTTAGGTCATCCGGTAGGCGACCCCGAACCCGCCACGGGGGTAGCGCCAGCGCGTGAACGCCTTGCGCTCGCAGACCACGTAGCAGGTGCCGCACTCCAGGCAGCCGTCGTGCACGAAGGTCATCTTTTTCTCCTCCTCGTTCCAGGTGTAGCAGCGGGCGGGGCAGGAGTTGGTGCACCCCCTGCTGTCGCACTCGATGCAGACCCCGGTATCCAGCACGATGTGCGGCTCGCGGTCGATGGTGAAACTGGTGAAGTCGAAGATCTCGTCGATGTTCATAGTGCTCTCCATGCGCTCAATCCGTCGGCGGCCAGGTTCTTGAGACCCACCTTCTCCCGGGCGGCCTTCAGGAACAGCTTGGACAGGTTCTCCTTCGGCGTCCCCTCGATCCGGTACAGCGACTCCATCACGCTGCAGACGAGCTCCGGGTACTCGTTGTAGATCCGGTTGTTGTGCAACATCTGCGGCGCACGCCGGTAAAGCTTGAGGTCCTTCAGGACGTAACTCTCGTCCATGAGCTTCTTGTAGAGGGAGAGCCCCTTGCGGCTGAAATCCTGGGCCTTGTGCGCGGCGACCACCGCCTCCCCCGCCAGGATCCCTGAGTGAGAGGCGAGGTTGATCCCCTCCAGGTTCAACCCGGTGGCGTTGCAGAGTGCCGCCGCATCCCCGGCAACCAGCATGCCGGCACCGAAGAGCTCGGGGATCATGTTGTACCCCCCCTCCGGTATCAGGTGGGCAGAGTACTCCCGAAGCTTCCCGCCGCGCACCATCTTGGCTAGCTGCGGCTGCTCCAGGAAGGCGTTCAAGAGGTCGTAGGGGGTCTTGCCGCTTAGCTTCAGGCTGGCCAGGTGGAAGACCAGCCCGACGGAGAGCGAGTCGTAGTTCGTGTAGAGAAAGCCGCCGCCGCGCACCCCTTCGGTGCAGCCGACGAACTCGTTGGCGAAACCCTGCTCCCGGACCAGCCCGAAGCGCTCGTTGATCAGGTCGCTGGGAAGATCGATGAGCGCCTTGACGCCGACCGCCATCTGGCCGGGGTCGAAGCTCGGCCTGCGCAGCCCGGCCTTCAGCGCGGTGAAGGAGAGTACGCCGTCGGCCGCCACCACGACCGGCGCCTGCAGGGACCCTTTCCGCCCCTGGATGGTTACGCCGGTCACCTGCCCGTTATTCTGCAACACGTCCTCGACGCTCGCGCGGGTGATCAGGGTCGCCCCGGCCTTGACCGCCTCTTCCGCAAGCCAGCGGTCGAAACGGGGGCGAAGGATGGTGTAGCCGTTGTAGGGGGGCTTGTCGAAGTCCCCTCCCTCGACGGTCGTATTGAAGCTGGAGTCGCCGGTCATGAAGGTGACGCTCTTCTTGACGATGTGTCGCTCCAGGGGGGCGCGCTCGCAGAAGTCGGGAAAGATCTTCTCCAGCGAGGGGAGCCTGTGCAGCACGCCGCCGAACATGTTCTTCTCGCCGGGGAAGCTCCCCCGCTCGACTAGCGCCACGTCGAGCCCCGCGCGCGCCATGGTCAGCGCGGCGGAGGAGCCGGCGGGTCCGGCGCCCACTACGATTGCTTGGAATGATCTGCTCACAGGGCACCTCCCGCTGCGGTCTTGGCTCGATCGATCAGGCGCGGCAGGATCTCCTTGAGATCGGCCAGGTACCCCTCGTCGGAATTGGTAAAGATGGGGGCCTTGGGGTCGGAGTTGACCGACACGATCCTGCGCGCATCCTTGATCCCCCCCACGTGGTGCATGGAGCCGGAGATCCCCAGGGCCAGGTAGAGCCTGGGGGTGACGGTGCGCCCGGTCTGTCCCACCATCCGCTCGAAACCGGTCCACCCCAGGTCGTACACCGGCCGGGTGACCCCGCAGGAGACGTTCAGCAGGCGGCAGAGCTCCTGCAACTGCCCGAAGGTCTGCCGGTCGCACCCCTTGCCGGCGCTGAAGATCACCTCGGCCTCGCTCAGGTCCACGGTCTGCGGGTCGGCCGGGATGCGCCCGGTGACCCGCGCCGTGGCACCCGCCGGGGGAGCCTGGATACTGGACTTGGAGAAGACAGGGACGCTCGGCCTAACGGTGGGCATGAGCACCTGGCTAAGCGAGCGGGTCGGGACGGTGATCACCAGGGTGCGGGTAGCGTCCCAGCTTCTCGCCTCGGCAAGCCTCGCACCGAGCAGCTGCCGGTAGAGCTCAATGCCGCCCTCGGTTCTTTTCACGCTCACCGTCTCGGTCAAGAGTGCCGCGCCCAGCCGGGCGGCCGCGACCGGCGCGAGTGTTGCGCCCAGATCGTTATGCGGCAGGAGCAGCAGCGTCACCCCCAGCCCGGCCACCAGGCAGGCGAGGGCGCTTCCCAGATGCGCGGGGGCGTCCAGCAGCAGATCTCCCCCCTCCAGCATGGTGACCGCCGGGGTGCCGAAGCGCGCGAAATCGGCCCGCGCCGCTTCACCCGGGGAGACCGGGACCAGCACCTCCCAGGTGGAGCCGACGATCGTGGCCAGGCGCGCCCCGTAGGAGAGGAGCCCACGGCCGGTCTCGTCGAGCTCTCCCTCGGGGAGATCGACAAAAACAAGGATCTTGCCGTTTTGCGCCATCAGATCTCCCTCCCTACCCGGTGCCCTTCCCAGATCGCCATATCGACCTTGCGGGGGGCGACGCTGTCGCCGATCCGGTACAGCTCGGGGACCTTCCCCTTCAACGACATGTAGAGCTCGTCGTCAGCCTTCTGCCCCATGGCGAGCACCAGGGTGTCGAAGGGCCCCCACTCGTCCCAGATGTTGGAGTAGACGTTGAACCCCTTGACCATCTTGGCGCCGGCTTCGCCCGCGACCTCCATCACCGCGATGTCCGGGGTGAGGGTCACTCCCTTTTGCAGCAGCCGCTGCCTGGTCAGGTAGAGGTCCTGGGTCGGCCCGAGCTCGGCGCCGATGAAAAGGCTCGGGGTGATCACGTGCACCTTTTTCCCTAGGTTCGCCAGGAACTCGACGGTCGCCGAGGCCCGGTGATGGCCGTCGTAGTCGATAACACAGACGCTCTCGCCCAGTTCCGCCTCGCCGTTCAGCACCTCCCAGACGTTGTAGACCGCCGGGCCGTCCGACCCTCCCACCGGGTGGGCCTTGGGGGTGCTGCCGGTCGCCACGATCACCACGTCCGGGTGCCCGGCGAGCACCTGCTCGCAGCTAAGCTCGCTCCCCAGGTGCACCGTAACGCCCGCCCTGTCCACCTGCCCCTTCTCGTTTCGTATGATGACGCCGAACTCGTCGCGCCCCGCCCCCTTCATGGCGGTCAGCACCTGCCCGCCCAGGGCCTCGTTGCGATCGTAGAGGGTAACCGCGTGCCCGCGGCGGCCGGCCATCTTGGCGGCCCACATGCCGCCGGGGCCGCCGCCCACCACGGTCACTTTCTTCTTGACGCTCGCCCTCTCCAGGGTCCCCTCGCCCCACTGCTTCTCTAACCCCACAGCCGGGTTCTGGATGCAGCCCAGCGACTTGTTCACCCCCATGCGGCCGATGCACCCCTGGTTGTCGCCGATGCAGTAGCGGATCTCGTCCAGCCTCCCCTCCAGCGCCTTCTTGGGCATGAACGGGTCGCAGATCAGGGCGCGGCACATGCCGATCATGTCCGCCTGACCCGCGGCGAGCACCTTCTCCGCCATGACCGGGTCGTTGATCCTGCCGGTGCAAAAGACCGGCAGCTTGATCCGCTCGCGGATGCCGGCGGCAAGCGGTATGGTGTAGCCGAGAGGGGTGTGCATGGAGCCTTCCACCAGGTAGAGGTTGTAGAAGGTCGCGATGGAGAGGTCCATGAAGTCGATCAGGCCGCTCGCCTCGAAGCGGGCGCAGATCTCCTGCACCTGGCCCAGGTCGAGCCCCCCCGGGATCATCTCGTCGGCGCACATCCTGATGCCAAGGGTGAAGTCGTTCCCCACCGCCCGGCGCACCGCGTTTATGAACTTGAGCGGCGCGCGCATCCGGTTTTCCAGGCTTCCCCCGTACTCGTCCGTCCTGAAGTTGGTGAGCGGCGAGAGGAACTGGCGCGAGAGGCTCGAATGCCCGAACTGCAGCTCGATCCCGTCGAACCCACCTGCGCGCGCGTGAATGGCGCTCTTGGCGAAGTAGCGGGCCACTTCTTCGATGTCCTCGGGCTCCATCTCCTTGGGCGTCTCCCGGAACAGGACGTCCGGCATCGGCGAGGGGGCCCAAACCGGGAGCCGGGAGATGGCGCCGTCGCACTGCTGGCCGTTGTGGTTCAGCTGGGCGAAGATCTTGGCGTCGAACTGGTGCACGTAGTCAGTGATCTTCCGAAAGCCGGGAATCACCTCGGGGTGGTAGACGTCGATCAGCTTCTCGTAGGCCATGTCCGTCGGATGCACGCTCATCTCTTCGGTGATGATGAGGCCGGCCCCACCCTTGGCACGCTCCCCCCAGTAGTACATCTGGCGTTCGCTCGGCAGGGTGTTCACCGCGAAGTTGGTCAGGTGCGGCTGGAACGAGATGCGGTTCTTCACCTCTACGGTGCCGAGCTTAAGGGGCGAAAACAGGTTCGGAAACATCATGGTATTGGCTCCTAGAAAGTTTTTGTCTGGTACGTGCCGATCTTCCGCCGGGAGAACTCGCTCCCCCTGGAAGGGGGCGGAGCTTGGAATAGCTGCGGTTGATGGCTAATCAGTCAGGGCAGTCATTACCCGATTCAGCTCTTCAGTAACCGGGGTGCGTCAGAAAGTCCCCCTTTGGCAAAGGGGGATTCAGGGGGATTTGCACCCGGGTGCTCTTTGCTCTAGTGGCACCTTGGGCTAAATCCCCCCACCCCCTTTTTCAAAGGGGGGAGAGAATGAGCGAGCGAGATATTGCCTCTAGGCGGCCGCCGCACTCCTCGCCGTGTCGGCGATGGAGGTAACGCAGCGCTCCAGGCACTCGGGGTCACCGCCGTTCAGGTCGTTCTTCAGATGCCAGGCCACCGCCGGACAGCCGCCGTGGCACTGGTCGAAACGCTGGCACTCCTCGCAGGAATGGATCCTCAGGCTGCGAAAGGAGTCGTAGATCTCCGAGCCGTCCCAGATCTGCTGGAAACTCTGCGTCCGCAGCGATCCCGCCTGGAAGCGGTCGCTCTGCAGGAAGGCGCAGGGGTACATGTTGCCGGTGGGTCCCACGCAGCAGGTAAGCTTGGCCGCGCCGCAGAGGTTCAATCCCAGCCCCTGGCGCTCCTGCGAGGTGAGCGAGAAGAAGCTGTCGCCGGTCCTGACGTCGCCGCTTTTGGCCAGCCAGTCGGAAAACTCGATCAGCTGGCTCGGCGTGGGTCGGAGGTTTTCCCAGTTGTCCGCGCCCCTTCCCGAGGGACGGAAGCGGCTCACCCTGAGCGAGACGCCCAGCGAGCGGGCCAGCTCGTACATGGCCGGAATCTCGCTGGCGTTCTGGGTGGTGAGGACCGTGTTGATGCTGGTCGGGATGGAGGTGGCCGCCAAGAGCTTGACCGCCTCGACGGCCCGGTTGAAGACCCCCTTGCCGCGGACCGCGTCGCAGGTTTCCGGGCGGGCTCCGTCCAGGCTCACCTGGATCGCCACCAGCCCCGTGCTCTTCGAGAGACGCTCCACCCGGGAGGCATCGATCAGGGTACCGTTGGTGGAGATGCAGGTCATGATGCCGCGGGTGTGGCAGGCCGCGAGGATCTGATCGAAGTCGGGGCGCATGAAGGGCTCGCCGCCGCCGAAGTTGATCTGGAAGACCCGTGCCTGGTGCACCTGCTCAACCAGGTCGAGCGCCTCGGCCGTGGTGAGTTCCCCCTCGGCCGGCTCTCCCGAAGAGGAGAGACAGGTGGTGCAGCGCAGGTTGCAGGCGAGCGAGACTTCCCAGGTAAGATTGACCGGGGCGGTCAGCCCCTTCTCGACGTATTTATTGCTCACGGAGGAATCCTTTTTCCAGCAGTTGCGAAATGAACTTCTGCAACACCGTCTTCTGTCGGTCCGAGACGCCCCCGGGTAGTTCGTCCCTGCCTCTTGGCGTCCCGAAGAAGTCGACCGGGACCAGGTCGCCGGTTTCGGCGAAAAGCAGGCGCGGCCCCCGTAAATCGTAAAACAGGAGGCCGAACCCTTCACGCCGAACGCGGCAGGCTGGGTGGAGCGCTATGCCTGCCGCCGCCATCTCAGTAAACCCCGCAGATGCCGTCGATGGCCAGTTCTTCCACGTTGATCTCTTCCAGGATACAGGGCTCTTCGACGCTTACTTCCACTTCGTTGTTGTTGGTTTCCATTTTGCTTCTCCTTTTGCTGGCTTGTTGTTCCGCAACGGACTCGCTGCGGCGTTGGTATACACCACATTGCAACCCCGGTGCCAAGTTGTAAAACAATGATCTACACTGGAGTTCCAGCGGCGACCCCACGCTTCCTGCCGTCGGCGATACGGCCAAAGTGTGGCGTAATTGGGCAGTCGGCAGAAACCGGGGCCTTCCTGCCATGACGGGGATTGAGGCATTTCTCCACAACGGGTATTTTGTCTACAGACAAATAAACTATTGTTCTGGCATTTCCGGGTGCAGACGCAGGCCGGAGGGAATATGATCAGTCAGAGGTGGAAAAGAATTTTGCCGTGAACGGAAATACCGCCGCACGGGGTGATGGAGATTAAAAAAGGGAGGCGTTTGCGTCATGTACCAGAAGAACAGCTATTGCTCCTATTGCGGAACAAAATACAGCTTCGAAGCCCTGTGGCCAAGAGACTGTCCCGGCTGCGGCAACCGGAGCTATCAGAACCCTCTGCCGGTGGTCGTGGTCCTGTTGCCGGCAGGCGGAGGAATCATCGGGGTCAGACGAAATATCGAGCCGCAGAAGGGGACGCTCACCCTCCCGGGAGGGTTCCTCGACCTGGGGGAGAGCTGGCAGGAGGGGGGCAGCCGCGAACTCAGGGAGGAGACCGGCATCGAGATCGCGGCGGGCGAGCTGACGCTTTTCGAGGTAATGAACGGACTGGACGGGTCCCTGGTCGTGTTCGGCCTGGCCGCGCCGAAGCCCCTGAGCGTCCTTAAGCCGTTCAGCTCGGAGGAGACCCAGGAGGTGCTGCTGATCGAGCGCCCCATGGAGCTCGGTTTCAGCATGCACACGCAGGTGGTGTCAAGGTACTTCGCGGAAATGCACCGAAGTGGTGCCGTTTTGCACTGATAAACCGTCAAGATCCCCGTCGCGCGCGGCCAGGGGCCTCGCTTTTCGCACACACTCGGCAGCCAGATATTCTCTCAAATAATAGAACAAAAAGATTAAATCTTTATAGACAGTTACAACAGATTCAACTGCAGGTAGGTTTCAGAGCGAATATTTATTGTATAAAATATAAAAACGTTATATAAATTACCACACTAGAAGCACCATCTTTGCAAAAACAGAAAAATCGTCACGAGACTTAAAGCTGTGACAGATGGTATACGGATACTCGTTTTTGCACCTGACTGACGCCCCCCTTTCTTTACTGGAGACGCCTGCCCGGACCTGAAGCCTGGCCCGGAAATCAGTCAAACCCGCCGGGCATAGCAGCCAACTGCATCGCGAAAGGCTGGTAAACCGGGCCCCTTTTTAAACCTCGAGGTACCGTCATGCGCATGAAAGAGACTTCTAAGGCTGCACCTGACACAGACAAAGACGGCAAAGACGAACAAAAGGCGCTGGAGATTCTGGAGGTGCTGATGCAGGCCAAGGAGAGGGTCAACCTTGGCCAGCTAGCCTCCCGGGTTGGTCTGTCAGACAACAAAACGTCCCGCATACTAAAGATACTCACCGCGAAAGGACTCGTGGAAGGCCTGAAAAGTCATTACCGGCTGGTGTTCAGTCCCGTCGCTTTCGGCCAGAAGCTGCTCAAAAACATGAGCGTCATCGATCACGCGCACCCCGTGCTCGAGGCGTTGGCGGACAAACTGGACGAGGCGGTCTACCTGACCATACCAAAGGACGACGAGGTGCTGTTTCTCGACATGGCCGACAGCTGTCAGCAGATCAAGACAGAGTCCCTCCTGGGACGGCTGCTCCCTTTTTTCTCCAACGCAGCCGGAAAGGTCATGAGGTCTCTCGATTCACGGGATCTGTTGGAAAGACTGCTCAAGAGAAGAGGGAGGAACAAGGGAGCCCGCGAGCTGGAAATACTTGATCTGGAGCTGGCAGATATCCGCACCAAGGGCGTAGCGGTCGACCGGGGCGGTCTGGGTGAAGGGGTCATCAGCGTCGCGGTTGCCGTCAGGGATTATTCGGGAGTGGTGATCGGTGCCATCATCCTGATCGGCCCGTCCTTCAGAATCATGTCCGAGCGTATAGAACAGGAGATCATCCCCGCCTTGAAGGAGGGGGCGGATCTCTTGTCGGGAAAGTTCGGCTATTGCCCGGCGTAGTGTGCAAGGCTGCAAAAATCGCAAGAAGCGGAGAGCGCCAACGGTGACCTGCCGGGGTCTAAAGTCCTCTCACCCTGCGTGCGGCTTGCCGACATCCTCGATGCTGACATAGCCGTGCCCGCCTTCCACGCCGGGTGCCGAGTCCACCAGATGGGCAGCGCAGAGGTTTTTAGAGCTGTTGGCCCGGGCACCGCAGCTTCTGCATTCGACGGTGGGCGTGTCCGAAAAACTCTTGATGCAGTCGTCGAGCCCCTGTCTTTTCAGGACACACATGTGCATCTGGTGATGCTCGCTGTCGCAACTCATATAAATCTCCTTTTCAATGGTTGTCACCAACGGCCGCTCGCGGCCGCCTGGTCATTTTAGGTGCGGCTCACCGGCAGCAGCACGCTAAACGTGGTCCCTTCCCCCAGCTTGCTCTTCACCCTGATCTCGCCGCCGTGGCGCTTGACGATGCTGTAGGTGAGCGCCAGCCCCAGACCGACCCCCTTGCCGGCCTCCTTGGTGGTGAAGAACGGGTCCCAGATCCGGTCGATGTTGTCCTTGGATATGCCGCATCCGGTATCGCGAACGGTGATCGAGATCATGCCGGCCTTGGGCCCGGCGCTGCTCAGCTCCACCAGCCCCTCGCCCGCAATGGCCTGGTGGGCGTTGATCAGCAGATTCATGCAGACCTGCCGCAGGGCCGACGGGTCGCCGTGCACGCAGGGAAGCCCCTGTTTAAGGCTGGTGGCGAGTTTCACCTGACGGTAGTTCGGCTGGTGGCTGATCAGTTCCACGATCTCCAGCAGGATCGCGTTCATGTCCACGTTGACGCACAGGCCATCCGATTTCCGGCCGAAGCTGAGCAGGCTGTCGATGATCGCCTTGCAGCGATAGGTTTCCCGCACGATGACCTGCAGGTAGTTCGGAAACACCTCCAGCCGGGCGTCGAGGGCCAGCTCCGCTGCGTCGCGAAAGCGCCGCAGCAGCGCCTCGGCGCAGCCGGCCACCGACGCCAGCGGGTTGTTGATCTCGTGGGCGATGCCGGTCGCCAGCACCCCGATACTCGACATTTTCTCGGTCTGGATCAGATACATCTCCTGCAGGCGCTTTTCGGAAATGTCCCGCAGGAACACCAGCGCCCGGCTCTTCTCGCCCAGGGTATCCTTGATGGGCGTCGCGGTGATGTCCAGGTAGAGGGTTTCCTTCCCCTCCCGCACCGAAACCAGCGACGTCTCCACCCGCTCCCCGTGCAGCGCCCTCTCCACCGGGCAGCGGCCGGGCGGGCTCGCCATCTCGGCGTGGAATATCTCCCGGCATTTTCTGCCCGGCAGGATCCTGCCGGGGAACAGCTCGGGGGTGATCTGGTTATGGTGCTGCAGGCGCCCCTCATGGTCGTAGACCATGATACCGTCGCTGATCGAGTCGAAAATGGCCTGCAGCTCGTTGGTCTTGTTGCTAAGCTCCACCTCGGCCCGCTTGCGCTCGGTGATGTCCTGGGTGGTGCCGTAGAGCCGCACCACCTGGCCGGCGCTGTTCACCGACGGCTCGACGATGGAGTAGACCCACCGGCAGCTGCCGTCGCCAAACTGGAGACGGTGCTCGATCTCGTAGCTTCTGCCCTGCTCGACCCCCAGTCGCAGGTGCCCGATGACCTTTTCGCGGTCGTCCGGGTGCACCACGCCGGCAAAGGACTCCTGGGTCGCTTCGTGCCGGCTCAGACGCATGATCCGCAGCAGCTCGTCGGAGGCCTTCACCTCTGCTGTGTTCGGGTCGAAACTCCAGGAGCCGACGTGGGTCATGGACTGGGCCTTGGCCAGGTTGTATTCGCTCTCGGAGAGGGCCCGTTCCGCCAGCTTCTTCTCGGTGATGTCCACCAGCACGGCCAGGCACTCTTCCCCCGACTCGGAGACCATCGCCTCGATCCGCACAAATAGCGGCTGCTTGTCACGCGGCACGAGACCGAGCCGGCAGGTCTTCTTCCCCTGGCTTCGGAACACTATGGCGAGGTAGTTGGAAAAGACGAAGCAGTCGTCGCCGGCGACGAACTCCTCGAAACGTCGCCCCACCACGTTGAGGCGGTCGAGGCCCAGAAGACGGGCACCGGTAAGATTGACCGTCTGGATCACGCCGTCGCGGTTGAAGGTGAAGTAGCCGACCGGAGCAAAATCGTAGAGCAGGGCGTACTTGTTCCTCGACGCCTCCAGTTCCTCTTGGAACCTGCTCAATTCCTCGATCTTAGTTTCCAACTCTAGTTGGTCATGTTTTGCACGGGGTTGTTTCAAAGTATGGTCACCGAATCATCCTGGTTTGCCTTGGAGCCACCATTGCCGCATTGGACCGCTCCCTTGTCACCAATGGCTGCGCCTGCCAGGATCGAAACCCGGCTGACTGCCGCCGCTTGCGCCACGGGTATAATAGTCCTTGGAATCGTAGATTTCAGCAGCTTTCGCTTCCAGCAACCGCTTCTTGTCCAGCGGATGGGCCTGGTCTGCATAGATGTCGCGCAACAGGTCTTCGACGACCAAGCTCAGATCTTGAACCGTTTTCACGACCTCCACCTTGTCGCAATACGAGCCATAGGTTTCCATGAGGCAGTCGCCGCGACTCCAGGTATCATGATCTTCCGGGGTAAGCCAGAGCATGTAGCGGGCTTTCTCGCGGATCTCGTCCAGCACCCAGTCATTTGCTTCGTCGTAATTGTTTCGTGCGTCTCCCAGGATGATAAAGGCCGGTCTGCCCCGCAGGTTTTCCAGATACCTTTTCTTGAAGTTCAAAAAAACCTGGCCGAAACTGCTGTTTTCATCCAGATCGACGATATCCCCCTTGTCGATGGTTTCCATCAGGTCGTTGACCGGCATGTTGGCAAGCATTTCGGTGATTTCCGCCACCTCCCGGTTGAAGATGAAACTGCGGACATCCAGCATTTGGTTATGCAGGGTATGCAGCAGCAACAGCATGAAGCGGGACGCGTGGCTCACAGAAAAGCTGACGTCGCATAGCACCACCAAGCGCGGCTTTTCCCGTCGTTTGCGGCGCAGCGCCACTTGGAAGGGAACCATATCGTGGCGGTAATTTTTCTGGATCGTCTTGATGACGTGGAGTTTTCCGCGATTCTGATTGTTCTTCATGCGCCGCATGTCTTTCCTGAGACGCAGCATCATGCGGGAAACCACGTCCTGCATTTCGGCCTGCTCTTCAGGGGAAAAGGTGACCCCCCTCTCGACACCGTTGCTCTTGTTGAGTTCGATAGTGAGCGGATTCTGGGTATAACGTCGCGTCGGCCGGGGAGCCTTCGCCTTGCCGCGGTAACCCTTCATCTGTACGACAATTTCATTACCGTCGGAATCGTCCGGGTCGATCTCGTGCAGGCTTTTCAGATCCTGCAAATCTTCCGGAGCGATGTCGCTGTCAAGTTTGAGCAGAGGGCCTTCGTCGTGATCTTCGCCCGGCAGTTGGTTCAGGTAGTTGAATTCACCCTCCATGCTGATGACGGCAGCATCCATGAGATCAGGCATATCGAGGTCCGGGTCGACCGACTGGAAGCGGTTAAAAAAACGGTTGAAGACCTCATTGAACAGCTCAATGTCATGGACATTCTTCACCAGTGTCAGACGCAGCAGCTGTCGTGAGAACCTGCGTCCTTCCATTCCAGCCAGCGCCAGGGCCTGGACCGCATCCAGGCTTTCACTGGGCGATACGCGGATACCGCTTTTACGCAGTGCGGCAACAAAGCGTACGATTATCCGTTCCATGGCTAGCTCAATTCCTTTACAGCCAGCGCGGTCACCTTTTCCAGGTCCGTCTGGTGTTTGGCAATCACACCCACCGTATTGGCGACCACCTCCGGCGTAAGCTGCGTTGCCTTCAGGATGGAAAGCACCTGGGCCCAGTCGAGGGTTTCGGAAACACTGGGCGGCTTGCGCAGATTCAGTTCGCGGGCCTTACGCAGGAATTCCACCATCTGGCGCGCCAGAACCTCGCAGAGGTCGGGAAATTTCACCCGTACTATCGCGACCTCACGCTCCAGCTCAGGATAACCGATATAGAGATAGAGGCAGCGGCGGCGCAGCGCGTCGGAGATCATGCGCGTGCCGTTACTGGTCAGGATGGTGAGCGGCTTGCGCTTGGCCGCGATCACCCCCAGTTCCGGGATGGAGACCTGAAAGTCGCTCAGGCACTCCAAAAGCAGCGCCTCGAACTCGTCGTCGGAGCGGTCGATCTCGTCGATCAGGAGCAAGGAGCGTTTTTCAGAGAGAAAACTGCGCAGGATGGGGCGCTGTACCAGAAAATTCTCGGAAAAAAACAAGCTCTCTTCGGCAGAAAGGCGCTCGACGGCTTCCCGCAGGTCGGCCGAAACGGAGAGGTAGTTGTCAAGTTGGGTGCGCAGCAATTGGGTGTAAAGCAACTGCTTGCCGTACTCCCAGTCATAGAGCGCCTTTCCCTCGTCGATCCCCTCGTAGCACTGAAGCCTGACCAGGGGGAAATCCAAGGCTTCGGAGAGGGCCTTCGCCAGACCGGTCTTCCCCACGCCGGGAGGGCCTTCGATCAGGATCGGCTTCTCCATGTGGAGGGCCAGGAAAACGGCGGTGGCAATGGCGTCGTCGGCGATGTATCCACCGGTCTGGAGAAATTCCTTAACCTTTTGTTCGGTAATCATGACAGCCTCGTATCCTTGAATTTCGGTATCTGCTCAGGTCTGAAATATATTCAAAGCGTCTCGCACAAAGCATGCAGAAACCCAAAAAACGCTTAAAGCATAGATCCCTGAGTCTCCCGGCATTGTCCTTCTTTCCATTTTTTTGCACCTTGCGAGAAGATTTTTACAGTCTTGCAGATGCGTGGAAATTACACAATAAATTAAACCGCTGGCACCCGGAGAGAAGGTTTCTCCCTTCGGGGCCAGCGGCGTAACGTTGCAAGGCACAGATTGAATCAGATAAGAATTACATGCACTCTTTGAAGATGCCGATCATGTCCTGCAGACCGGTATCAGTCGGGTTGCCTTCGGTGCAGATATCGTTCACGGAGAAACGCGACAGGCCTTCGATGTCCTTCTCAAGCAGACCGAGATCCTTGAAGGTCTTGGTGATGCCCAGATCGGCTTTCAGTTCCAGACAAGCCTCAATGAACTTCTGACCGGCTTTCATATCGGACAATCCGGTTACGTCAACACCGGCAGCGATAGCCATCTGCTTGAAACGGTCCGGGCAGGCCGGCAGGTTGAACTTCATGACCGGGCCAAGGCCGATGGCGTTGCACAGGCCGTGCGGTGCATCGTACATACCGCCCAGAGCATGAGCCATGCTGTGGATAAGGCCGAGACCGGCGCTGTTGAAGCTGTAGGCGGCGGCCATTTCGGCCCATACCATCGCCTCGACAGCTTTGTCGTTGTTTCTGTTCATTGCCGACTGACGCAGGTTTCCGAAGATCAGCGAGATTGCGTTCAGACCGGGGCCGTATGCCGAGAGAACACCCAGACGTGAGGTGATGGCTTCAACGCCGTGAGCCAGGGCATCCATGCCGGTGTAGCCGGCCAGGTCGCCGGGCATGCACTGGTGGATCAGCGGGTCGTTGACCGACTTGCTGGGGGTGCAGTTGGGATCGAAGAGGGCCATCTTGTACTTCTTGTCGGTGTGGTTGATGATCGAAAAGCAGGAAATTTCCGAGCCGGTTCCCGAGGTCGTGTTGATGGCAAGCTGGGGGATCGTGTTGGCCTTGGTTGCTTTGAAAGCCCCCTCGAAGCTCCTGACATCCTGACCGTCATGGCTGTGAACGAGTTTGATGGCCTTACAGGCGTCATGGGCGCTACCGCCGCCAAGGCTGATGATACCGTCGAACTTGCCGGCAGCCAGTACCTTGGCACCTGCCATAACTTCATGATCTTTCGGGTTCGGTGTAACTTTATCAAACACCTCGGAAGCAACCCCGGCAGCCTTCAGCACGCCCTGGATGGTCTCGACAATGCCGGTACCGCGCAGGCCGGTGGTGACGATCAAGGCGTTCGTCATGCCGAGCGACTTGGCATCGTTGCCGACCATGGTATGTGCACCCCAGCCAACATTTACCGAAGGGTAGGCGTGCATCATCTTGATCGGGTATTCCTGTCTTTCGTTCTTAAGGGTGCGCTTTACATCTTTGTTGTGAGACATGGGTACTTCCTCCTTTTGGTGTGTGTTATTGTTTTTTCCACTTCAGCTTCAGCAAGATAAAAACCATCACTCGACAGCCTGCACATCCATAAAAACTTGTTATACCAACCCAGCACAATAATAAGTCAACCTGTTTAAACCCACTACCGGACTTCGTGCAACCGCATGTTTACCTCTATAGCAAGCAGAGTGCCAAAACGAAACATTGGTTTATAACCGTGTAAACAGGCTGTTTTGCGATAATGAGAGAGGGCGTGACAGAAAAGAGTTTCGGGGGATTAAGTAACAGATTTTCGGAGCCAGGCCGATTCTGGGCCCTTCGCAGCTATGGCGAATTTCCACAGTGAGGAGATTCGCCACGCCGGACCCGGAGAGCGAGTACTTTAAAAATTCAGAGATTCAGAGATTCAGAGATTCGGGATTCGGGATTCGGGGTCGGGGTCGGAGATAGAGGATTTACAGTACCCAAGCCCAATCCAAGCTTCTATCTCCCGCTTCTCACGGCGCGCCTCAGCTCGCAGCGGTCGTCGGCGGCCAGAACATCGCCGAAACTCGCCCAGGCCCGTCCCAGACACCCGCCTGCGCAGGTCAGTCGCTCTGAACAGGTGCGGCATTTCACAATCGCTTCGGACCGGCACCGGCTCGCCTGGAGCAGCCCGGACCAAAGCGGTGCACCCTCGCCAAGGGCATCTTCCAGGCTTTTATCGAAAACCCCCGTGACGGAATACGGGTCGGCATGACAGAGCACGCAAGGGTAGAGCCTCCCCTCCGCAGTCAGATAGGGGTTTTCCACGAAGGTGCAGCCCTCCCCGCGGGGGGCGTCGCCACACCTCCACTCCAGCGCCGCAACTTTCCCCAGCATCTCATAGCGCCTGCGAAACTCAGGATCGGCATGGTAGCGCTCCAAAAGGCGCAGGTACTGAGCCGGCTCGGGCGCCGCAACGAGCGAATCTTCGGCAGCCCGCCCGCAGGGAACCAGGGTGCCGGTAGCGACAGACGCCACTCCCAACTGCTCGGCAAGCTCCAGAAGTTCCGGGATTTCCACCAGGTTGTGGCGCATTTCGGTGAAGAAGACGCAGGTGCGCGGGCCGAGCCCTGCCCGGACCAGCCGACGCACCCCCTGCAGCAAGCTGTCGAAGGCTCCCGCCCCCCGCACCAGGTCGTGGGTCTTCGCTGTCGCACCGTCAAAACTGATCTGGATGCCGAGGCCCGGAAAGTCCAACCTCCGCAACCCCGCCACGCTGTCGTCGTCAAGCAGCATGCCGTTTGTCTGCAGCGCGACGGAGCTGAACCCGGTGCTCACCGCAAAACGGAGGAGATCAAGCCAGTCCGGATGACAAAGAGGTTCCCCGCCGGTCAGGCGCACTCCCTTTCCCCCAAGTGTCGCAAACTCCCCGAGCAGCCTGCGCAGCGTACGGCTCGGGACGTGGCGGGCGGAACTGAACTCCCCAGCCCCGACCCAGCAGTGACTGCAGCTCAGATTGCAGGCACCGGTGATGGCGATGGTCAGCGTCCCGGGTGGGCGCAGCCCGGCGAGCCCAAGCGTTTCTGCCAACTTTGGTGCGACCATACCTCGACGTCCTTTCACACTTCCGAGCGTCCCTGATCAGGCCCGAAAACCGGGGAGAATCTCCACACATGTGGAGTAATTCCCCGTCCGGGGGGCGAGGCAACCGCGCAGGAGAGGATAAAGCATGTAGTATCAGGGGGATGGGAGCTCTTCAATCAACAAGCCGGCCTCCCTGCCACGCTTCCGGCGGCAGAGATGTGGAGAATTGCAACAGTGGAGATGAGGCGGTCGCCGACTAGGCCGCCGCCCCCCCGCTCCGGTTCGACCCGGATGATAAGGGCTCCCGCCGCCGGCGGTCCGCCCTTGAGGACCCTGGCGAAGATCTTCTCCTTGGGCATGACGCAGTCGACCCGCTTTTGCAGACCTCGACAATCCGTGCTGTCGTGACACGACTCCCCTTGGTGAACCTATCCCCCTATCGCGGACATGGCGAAGGGTTCGTGGTTGGCGCTTAGCGAGGACAACTGATGCCTTCCCGGCTTGCCGGCGACGATGCTCGCCAGGGCCTGCTCCAGGAGGCGGTCGTCGTCACCGGCGAGAAACGGCTTCAGGTCCAGGTCGTCGCCGGAGAAGAGGCAGCTTTTGGCCTTGCCGGTCGAGGTTACCCTGATCCGGTTGCAGTCGGCACAGAAATGCCCGGTGACCGGGGTGATGATGCCCAGGGTGCCTGCCGCGCCGGTGATCCGGTATTCCCTGGCGGGGCCTGCCAGTTCGCTGCGGTCTATCGGCTGCAGCGGGAATCTGGCGGAGAGCCTCTCCAGAATCTCTGCGCCGGACATCACCAGCGACTGCCAGCGCTCCTCGCGCGCCGCGGGCATGTACTCGATGAAACGGACCGAGTAGGGCCGGTCCACGGCGAGGGAGGCGATGGCCTCGATCTCGGCGTCATTCACCCCCCGCATCACCACCATGTTTATCTTCACAGGAAAACCGGCCCGGTCGGCCGCGGCGATCCCTGCCAGCACACGGTCCAGATCGCCTACACGGGTGATGGCGCAGAAGTTCGCTGCATCGAGCGAATCGAGGCTGATGTTCAGGCGCTGCACCCCCGCCGCCTTCAGGTCGCTTGCCATCTCCTCCAGTAGCAGGCCGTTGCTGGTCAGCACCAGCTGCCTCAAGCCGGGGAGCGCCGAGAGCCCCGCGAGAAAAGGGAGGATATCCTTGCGCACTAACGGCTCGCCTCCGGTCACCCGGATCTTCTCGATGCCGAGAGAGACCGCCGCCCGGGCGATCCTGTGCAGCTCCTCGTAGCTCAAGACCTCCTGATGGGGCAGCTTCTCGACCCCGTGCTCCGGCATACAGTAACGGCAGCGCAGGTTGCAGCGATCCGTCACCGAGAGGCGCAGGTAGTTGATCCTGCGACCGAAGAGATCAACAAGTTTCATAGCACCGCCTTGCCGGCCGGTGCCTGCGCATCGAGTCCGTACCTTTCCAGCTTCGTGTACAGGGTCTTGCGGTCGATCTCCAGGATCTTGGCCGCCCGGCTCTTGTTCCCCTCGACCAGTTCCAATACCTTCTCTATGTGGTCACGTTCGATGACCCAAAGCGGCAGCTGGCTCGGAACCTGGGGAATACCGGTCCGGGGCGGGAGCACCTTGGGAGGGGCGAAGGGGAGCAGTTCCGAAGTGATCTGCGCATCGGTCGCCAGGATGCAGGCGCGGCGCACCGTGTTGCGCAGCTCCCTGACGTTGCCGGGCCAGCTGTAGGCGGTCAAGGCGCCCATCGCCTCCTCGGTGATCTCCCAGTTCTCCTGCCCCCGGCCGTTGGCCGACTTCATGAAAAAATAGGCAAGCGGGATGATGTCTTCGGGGCGCTCTCGCAGAGGGGGAAGGTTGATCGGGAGCAGGTTGATCCGGTGAAACAGGTCCTCCCGGAACTCGCCGCGGTTGACGCATTCCTGCAGACTCTTGTTGGAGGCGAAGACGAAACGGACATCAACGCTGATGTCGTGGTTCCCCCCCATGCGTCTGAAGGTCCCGGTCTCCAGGACGCGGAGCAGCTTGACCTGGACGTCCAGCGGCGTCTCGGAGACCTCGTCCATGAACAGGGTACCGGTGTCGGCTAATTCGAAGAGTCCCGCCCGCCCCTTGTTGGCACCGGTGAAGGCCCCCTGGGTGTGGCCGAACAGCTCGCTCTCGGCGGTGTTGATGTTGAGCCTGCCGCAGTTGACGGTGACGAACGGCTTGTCGGCGCGGGGGCTCGCGTCGTGTACTGCCCGGGAAATCAGCTCCTTGCCGGTGCCGCTCTCCCCGTAGATGAGGACATGCTCCTCGGCAGGCCCCCAGCGCTTGACGACCTCCATCACCTTCATCAGCGCCGGACTGCGCCCGACGATCCTGTGGTTTTCGAACTTGCTCACTTCCAGCTTCAGGTTGATGTTCTCCAGCCGGAGCCGGTTCTTCTCGTAGGCCTTGTCGATCACCATCTCCAGCTCGTCCAGCTTCACCGGCTTGGTCAGGTAGTCGTAGGCTCCGTACTTGATGCATTCAACGGCCGTCTCGATGGACCCGTGGCCGGTACACATGATGATCTCCGGGATGATGCTCTCCGCGCGCATCTGGCGCAGCGTCTCGATGCCGTCCACCCCGGGCATCTTCACGTCGAGCAGCACCACGTTGAAGTTCTCCTCGCGGTACTTCGCCAGCCCTTCAGCGCCGTCCAGCGCCACTTCCACCTTGTAACCGCTCCGGGTGAGTTCCATCTGGAGCAGTTCCCTGAGCGGCCTGTCGTCCTCGACGACCAGAACCTTCGCCCCCTTCCCCTTCACTAATCCCGGCATAACGGCAGCCTCACGGTGAATATCGATCCCTTGCCCTGTTGACTCTCCACCTGTATCTCCCCTCCCTGCCTCTGAATGATGTTGTAGGAAATTGCCAGCCCGAGTCCCAGCCCCTGGCCGACGGTCTTGGTAGTGAAGAAGGGGTTCCAGATCTGGGCCAGCTGCTGAGGCGGAATGCCGCAGCCGCTGTCCTTGATCTGGACCACCCCCATGCCGTCGGCGCAAAAGGTGGAGATTTCCACGATTCCGGCCCCGCTGATGGCCTGGTGCGCGTTTAGCAGCAGGTTCATGAAAACCTGCCGCAACCCCGCCCCGTCCCCGAACACCGGCGGCAGGGCACGCTGCAGGAACTCGACGATCTCGACATTCTCGTAGCGCGACTGGTAGCGGACCAACACGAGCACCTCCTGCAAGGCGAGGTTCAGGTCCACGGCGCCCAGGGATCCGTCGGACTTGCGGGAAAAGCTCAGCAGGCTGTCGGTGATCCCCTTGCAGCGGTAGGTCTCCTTCATGATGACTTCCAGGTATTTCTGGAACACATCCAGCCTCGCGTCCCCGGAGAGCCCCGGCTCGTCGCGGAAGCGCCGCAGGAGAGCCTCGGCATAGCCCGCCACCGAGGACAGCGGGTTGTTGATTTCGTGAGCTACCCCGGCGGCCAGCACACCGATGCTGGACATTTTCTCCGCCTGCACCAGCTGGAGTTCCTGCAAGCGCCGGCCGGTCACGTCCCGCAGGAACAAAAGGGCGCGGTGCTTGCCGTGGTTGTCCTCGATCGGGGTGACGGTGGCGTCGAAGTACCTGGTCTCTATGCTCGGGGTGGTGGAGAAGGAGACCTGCACGCTTTCCCCCTTCAGGGCCCGCTCCACCGGGCAGAGCTCCGGCGCGGAGTCCCGATCGGGATGAAACAGTTCGCCGCACGACCTCCCCACCAGCGTCTCCTCGGGGAACATGCTCGGGCAGATGTGGTTTCGGTGCTGGACGCGGCCGTTGCTGTCGTAGATGGCGACGCCGTCGCTGATGGAATCGAACACCGCCTGCAGCTCGCGCGTCTTGGCGCGCAGGCCGACATTGGCCGCCTCCAGCTCCTGGATCTTCTGCTTCACCTCCGAGTAAAAGCCGATCTTGGAACTTTCCAGGCCGAGCAGACGGTCCAGGCTCGCCTCGTCAACGGTGGTGCGCATGATCTTGCTCATCAGTAGGCTCTCTCGAGAATGGTCAACAGGTCCTTCAGGTCCGCCTGGCGGGGCGAGGTGATCAGGCAGGCGTCGTTTAGCGCCTTGGCCGCCAGGTCGGGGAGGTCCTCGCGATGCACGCCGAGACTCCTCAGGCTGCGCGGCGCACCGCACGCCTCCAGGAGCGACTCGACCTCGCCCTGCACCACCTCGGCCGCCGCCTGGTCGTTGCCCGCCTGCTTGCTCCCCAGCCCCCAGGCGAGCTCCGACAGTTTCTCGGTGACCACCGGCAGATCGTAGCGGATCACCTCGGGGAGCAGCACCGCGTTGATTGAGCCGTGGTTCGCGTTGTAGTAGCCGCCGATCGGGTGTGCCAGGGCGTGGACGATGCCGAGCAGCGAGTTGGAAAACGCCATCCCCGCGTGCAGGCTGGCCCGGGAGAGGTTCTCCATGGCCTCCGGTGTCTGCTCGCGCACCGCCTGCACCAGGTTTCCCTTCAACAGGCGGATCGCCTGGATGGCGTGGACGTCGGTCAGAGTGGTGGAGGCGATGGAGAAGAAGGCCTCCAGCGCGTGGCTCAGCGCATCGGTGGCGGTGGTGCAGATATACTCCCCGGGGAGGGTCTTCAGGGTGTCGGGATCGGTGAGGCTGATGTCCGGCGCGACACAGCGGCTCATGATGGTCAGCTTGCAGCGCTTATCGGTGTCCGTGATGATGGCGAACTGGGAGACGTCGGAGCCGGTGCCGCAGGTGGTCGGGCAGAGCACCATGGGGGGGAGCGGCCGGATGATGCGGTCGGTACCCTCGAAATCACGGATCCGGCCGCCGTTGGCGGAGAGGATGGCAATCCCCTTGGCCGCGTCCATGGCGCTTCCGCCGCCCAGCCCCACGATCACGTCGGCACCGTGGCGCAGATACTCCCGCGCTCCCTCCTCGACATCCACGTCCTTGGGGTTGATGCTGATCTGATCGAAATAGACGAAATCGAGCCCCGCCTCCAGCAGGCTCTTCATGACATGGTCCACCCACCCCGCGTTGAAAAGCCCCTGATCGCTCACCAGGAATATCTTGCGGCCGCCCAGGCGGCGGGCACAGGAGCCCACCTGCGAAAGCATGCCGCGACCGAATACGATCTCGGGAACCTCGAACTTGTAGTGCTGTAGCAGATTGCTGCCTTGTTCCATCAGCGGCTCCTTCGTAAAACAGCTTAACCCGTCTCGGAAATCCCCCTTCCCGTGCCGAAAAGAAGGGCCAGCAACATCGTATACACATAGCAAATGCTATGCCAGATTGTCAAACGAAGTTTTATTAGCGGCAAAAAGAGGCTTTTAACTGTTTCCACACCCCAGCAGGCCAGCTGCCGGCGGACGACCGGCCCCGCGAATTTGGCAGCGTGTACAAATTCTCCACGCTGTGGCGGTTATCCCCACCACCGGAAATCCCCCCAGTTCGCTGCTTTTCACCTGGAGCGCCCCATATATCCACACCATCCGGACTCTCCCGGCTCACACCCGGGCACCCAAGCCGCCGCAGTTTCATAATAAATCAGTGTTTTACTGCTTGGCACCAGGGTTGCATCAGCGCAGCGCACAGCTCAGAGAACACACCGTGCGACCGCAATAGTACGGGCTTCAAAGAGAACCGTTCAGGCAGCTGGATTCTTGTATCACTGACATCAGGTAGCTATCGTTTTAGGAGGCAAAACTATGTTTAGAAAATTAGTCCCCATGCTGGCTGCGGCTCTGCTGCTGGCTGCAACCGTGGCTCCAGCAAGCGCCGAAATCACCCTTGCCGGAGATAAGGCAGACCCCAACAGTTGGCAGTTCAGTACCGACGGCTTCCTGAATACCTTCTTCGTCTTTGAGGACGGCGATGAAAAACCTGCCGGGGTGGTAGGCGGCACCATTGCGGCGGGCAAATCGAGCGGTATCAGGACGGGGCTTTTGCCGGGCCTGATCGCCTTCAACGTCAAGGCTCCCAAGGTCAAGGGGATCGACATCACTGCCCGGGTCGGCTTTTATCCCCAGATTCAAAACGCAGGGACCAGAACCAACTTCAACAGCCAGATCGACACCCGCGAACTCTGGTTCGCGGCAGACGGTGCTTTCGGCCAGGTGCTGGCAGGCAAGGCGCTCAACCTGTTCCAGGGCAAGAGCATCCTGACCGACATGACCCTCTTCGGAGTGGGCGCCACCGGCGGCCCCAACAGTCCCGGCACCACCTTGGGGCACATCGGGACCGGCTACCTCTATGCCCAGTTCGGCCCTAACATCCGCTATACCAGTCCCGAGCTGGGCGGCTTCAAGGTGGCGGTGAGCCTCATCGACCCGAGCCAGATCAAAGGTGACGTCTCTGCCACCACGAAAGAGACCCCCGGAGTCGAGGGGGAGATATCCTATGCGACCAAGTTCAAGGGTGGCTCCGTGCAGACGTGGGGGAACGGCATCTATCAGCAGGCGAAATCCGCCACCGGCGCCTTCGACGACGTAAGTGCCGCCGGCATCTCGGGCGGAGCCCAGGTGTTCTTCCAGGGCGTTGAGCTGATGGCTTCCGGCTTCACCGGCAAGGGCTTGGGCTCGATTTTGCTGCTCGACACCGACTCACTGGATGCGGTGGGTCAGGAGCGCAGAAGTTCCGGTTTCCTGGTGCAGGCCACCTATAAGATTGCCGCCAGCGATACCAAGCTGGGCCTGAACTACGGCAGGAACATCATGAAAGAGACCGCGAACGACACCGCCACCAGGGCAGCCGGGGCACGCATCAAGAACGCGGGTTCGCTCACCGCCGGCGTCTACCAGAACATCACTCCTTCCTGGCAGGTAATGGCCGAATACACCCGTACCACCAACGAGTGGTTCAACGACGCCGACCAGCAGGCAAACGCAGTCACCGTCGGCACCTTCTTTTTCTTTTAAGATCGGCTGTTTCGGGGGCGTCGATCCCGCAAAGCCGGGCAAATATTTCGAACAGGAGACCCTTATGCCAAAGTACCTGATAGAGCGTCAACTCCAGGGTGCCGGAAGCCTGCCGGCCGAGACGCTGCAGGCCATAGCGCAGAAGTCGTGCGGCGTCCTGCAGGGTATGGGTCCCCATATCCAGTGGGTGCAAAGCTATGTCACCGACGACAAGATCTACTGCATCTACATCGCACCCGACCGGGAAACGGTGCTTGAGCATGCCGGCCAGGGGGGCTTTCCCGCCAACAGCGTGGCCCAGGTACGCTCCATTATTGACCCGACCACCGCGGAATAGGCCCGCGGCACAGCTCACCTCTCCCATGGCCGGCAAAGAAGCCGGACCCTTGGGAGATCGAACCACATTTAAGGAGAAGTCGATGACGTTAGCTCTGCTTGTTTTGATCAGCATCATGTGGGTTCCGGTCGGCCTGTTCTTCCTCGGCCACGGCGAGGCCAAAAGCACCGGGTTTGTCAGCGCGGTGGTAGGTGTCCTCGTTGTCATAGGCGCGCTCCTTCAGGCGGCGGTTTTTACCGACCCCTTCACGGCCGGGCTGCTTTTCGTGTTCGGCGTCCTGTACATCCAGACCGGGCACGCCCTGATGACCGGGCTGACAGACCTGCGCACGGTAGGAAACGGCGCCCTGCTGGTCGGCGTGGTATGCGCAATCTACGCGTTTTTCTTTGCCACCGGCGGCGGCATCAAGCCCGACGGCCAGACTTTTATCGGCGTCACCCCCTACCTGGCATTCATGAACATCACCTTCGTGGTAATCTGTTTTACCGTCACCGGCGTGACCTACGGCAAGGTGAACCCGAAGGTGGCCGCGGTGATGTTCCTTGTCCTTAGCTGCAGCTGCCTGCTGGTACCGGCCTTCGGTCTCATGGCCTATGGCAAGCTGCCGTTCTGATGATGTTGGTGCCTGCTTCACACTAAACCGGTGCTCGGAGGTAAGACATGAAGAACCTGATGTTTTTGGTGGTGTTGACACTATTGATGCTCAACTGCGTTCCGGCTTTCGCGCAGGAGAACCCGCAGGAGGCGCAGGAGCAGTTTCTGTGCAAGCTGCAGGCGGGAAACTGCCTGAAAAAAGCGGATACCGTTCAGCGTAAGATGAAGAAACTGGAAGCAGACATCAAAAAAGGAAAAAAATACTCGCCCGAAGAGCTGAAAAAGATCGAGGATAAGCTGAAGGAAGTAGAGCAGATGCTGGATAACCTGAAGGCGAAATAGCGTCACCTGCTGAGCTAAAGCGTTAGGCAGAGAACCGCTTTGTTTCAACATCAGCAAGTTGTGCCAGTGACTCAGGAGTTACAGAAAGACCAGGGGAAGTATATTCCCCTGGTCTTTCTGTTTTCTGATCAATGCTAGCGACAAGTTTTAAGCAGCACGATCCGGCATAAAGCTTTTTTTTATCACTACAGGTTAAGTCCAAGCATCGTTGACACAACAAATTAAGCACATTTAATAGCTATTATCCAGTCCGGTCATATATCTCGGCTGAAAAGTTGAGGAGAATATGGACAAGTCTTGGTAGATCGATGCAACCGGCATGATCCCGGCGTGTAGACAAATGTAGCAATGCGGAATTAATCCACACGCGGCGGGGATAATATCGGTTTAAGACAGCTTACCAGGACAGCCAATCGCCCGTCCCTCTCCTGCTGAAAACAACAATTCCCTGTAATTTTGGCATGTTAAATACAACAGAGCCCGATGGCCGGTGACCAGATCGATTCTATTACTTGTATACAGTGGCAAAGTTATTGCTATAGCTTCTCTATCCGGCGCAAGCGCTGACAGCTGCTACAACTCGACGGGACCATACTATGCAATCATCAAAAAAAGCGAAGATGTGCCTCTCCAAGCAAACCATGAACGCCGGTTTGGTGAAGAAGGTGGAGACCCTCTCAGGCACCTCGGTGCGCCGCTGCTTCCAGTGCGGTAAATGCTCCGCAGGCTGCCCCATGTCGGGCTTCATGGAACACCCTCCCAACCGGGTCGTTCGGCTCCTGCAGCTCGGGCAAGGGGAGCGGATACTGGCGGGACGCTCCATCTGGTACTGCGCCTCCTGCGAGACCTGCTCGACGCGCTGCCCGAACAAGGTAAACCTGGCCGCCATCATGGACGCCCTGAGAAAACTCTCCTGGGACACCGACGGCCCTTCCAAGGAGAGTTACGTACAGCTCGCCAACCGGCTCTTCATCGAGAACATCAGGACCTACGGCAGGCAGTACGAACTGCGGCTGGGCGCCGCCTTCAACATGAAAAGCGGTCAGTTCCTGAAGGATCTCATGCTGGGACCAAAGCTCCTTTCCCGGGGAAAACTTAAGATGTTCCACTCGAAGAACAAAAATCTCCGCGATATCGAGGCGATCTTCAGCCGGATCGAGGAGATGCGCAAAAAAGGAGAAGCGTTGTGACCGCGACCAAGAAACAGCTGACCTATTCCTTTTATCCCGGCTGCTCGCTGCATGCCTCGGGACGAGAGTACGACATCTCCACCCGCGCCGTCTTCAAGGCGCTGAACGTCGGGCTCAAGGATGTGCCGGACTGGTTCTGCTGCGGCGCCACGCCCGCCCATAATGTGGACGAGCTGCTGTCGCTGTCGCTTTGCGCCAAGAACCTGTCGCTGGCCGAAGCAGTCGAAGGGGACCTGGCGGTCGCCTGTGCGGCCTGCTTTTCGCGCCTGAAAACCACCCAGCACCACCTGAAGGGGGACGACAACAAGCGCAAGCAGGTGGAGATCGCCATCGCGGGACCGGCTCCCCTCGGCAAGCCGGTGAAACACATCCTTGAGATACTGGCCCGGGACTTCGGCCTGGCCCATCTCGAGGAGCACGTCAAAAAGCCGCTCATGGGACTGAAGGTCGCCTGCTACTACGGCTGTCTGCTGACGCGCCCGCCCGAGGTGCCGGACTTGGATGACTGCGAGGACCCGAGCATCATGGAGGATCTGCTACGCGCCGTGGGTGCCGAGCCGGTCAACTGGAGCCACCGGATGGAGTGCTGCGGCGCAAATTTCACCCTGTCGCGGCCAGGGGTTGTGCTGAAGCTTTCCGGAGCGATCCTGGAATCGGCGCGACTGGCCGGAGCCGACTGCATCATGGTCGCCTGTCCCCTCTGCCACGGCAACCTGGACATCCGCCAGGAGAGCATCGAGGAAAAGAGCCAGACCGACTACGACACCCCGATCTTCTACATCACCCAACTGGTGGCCCTGGCTCTGGGTGTCTCGGGAAGCAAGCTCGGCTTCGAGAGCGTCATCGTCGATCCGCGGCCGTTACTAGTGAACAAGCAGCTGCTCTAGCCGAAACAGGCTGCGGCTGACGCATAGAGGAACTTATGTCCAGAATCGGTGTTTTTGTGTGCCACTGCGGCGAGAATATCTCCCGCACGGTGGATGTGGAACAGGTCGCCAAAGCTGCCGGCGAAATCCCGGGGGG
>Ga0209317_1001072_pt1 | contig 26617 bp, 23 predicted proteins | sample RifGroB2_FD_183994 | JGI IMG/M metagenome (GOLD analysis project Ga0209317, IMG submission 183994) | Soil microbial communities from Rifle, Colorado, USA - Groundwater B2 (SPAdes) (version 2) | ecosystem: Environmental > Terrestrial > Soil > Unclassified | place: Rifle, Colorado | collected...
TCACTTGGATCTCCGTTTGTAGGTCGCCCTATCCCAATCCTTAACCGAGAAAAATCCGTAGAACCCATGCTGTCCGCGATAGATTCTAGTCCCCGATGTCCCCCGCACCCACCACTGCGTCTAATGCGTATTTTCCCCACAGGAATATCCAGATCATCGCATATGACCATGAGATCCTGCAATGGGCATTTATACATATCTACGGCTTCTTTCACAGCAATCCCGCTCAAATTCATAAATGTCTGCGGTTTTAACAGGATAATCTCTTCCTGATCCACAGACTTCTTACAAAAAAGGGACTGGAATTTTTTTTGAATACACTCCATTTCAAGTTGCTGTGCAAGCCGGTCTATTACCATAAAACCCAAATTGTGCCTCGTCTTTAAATACTTTTTCCCAGGATTGCCCAGACCAACGATAATCTTCATTTAACACATACCACACGTTAAGTCTTTTTTGCAGACTCCGCAGCAGATTCTTCTTCTTCTCCCTCTTTTGGCTTCTTGGTAATGACTTCTGGTTCAGCCAGCAATTCCTCTTCCGCTACAGCCTTTGCCTCCACAATCTGGTGAACAGAGGCAACGACTGATTCAGGGTCTGATATATATTGAATACCCTCCAGCAGGGGCAATTCCTTAACGTGAATCGCCTTACCCACTCCCAGTTCAGATATGTTTACTTTTATTTTCTCAGGGATAGCCGTTGGAAGGCATTCTATTTCAACATCCTTCATAACGTGGGTTAACACACCGCCTTCCTTCACTCCCACAGACTCTCCGTGTAACTCAATTGGAACTCGCAGTTTTACCCTTTCAGTCAAATCAATCCGCGAGAAATCTACATGAAGTACACAGTCTAAGACATGATCATATTGAACATCCTTTATAAGTGCAGATTCTTTCTTATTGTCAACGGTTAAATTAATCATCCTTGTCCCCGTATGAAGGATGCGCGTAAAATCGTGCTCATTCAGACAGAGCATAACATTATCCTGTTTATGCCCATATAATATAGCCGGGATTTGTCCGGAATCTCTAAGCTTATTAACAGCCCTACTACCCTTTGTCGTTCTCTTTTCCGCCTTTAATTCTAAGATTTTCATCTCTTTTTACTCCCAAAAACAAAATTTATTAAACAAACAGAGAACTCACCGATTCATGACGGTGAATTCTCATTATCGCATCTCCTAAAAGTTCAGAAATAGACAATACCTTTATTTTATCGTTCAATCCTTTTGCCTTTTCAGAAAGAGGTATTGTATCGGTTACTACGATTTCCTTAATGGGCGCAGCTGACAGTTTTTCTACTGCAGACCCGCAGAACACAGGATGGGTTGCGCCCACATAAATATCTTTTGCGCCCCTTTCTTTGAGCACATTCGCTGCCTGAGCAATCGAACCTCCCGTAGCAATTAAATCGTCAATCATTACCACATTTTTATTCGCTACGTCGCCTATTACAAATCCAATTTCCGTCTCATCAGGACCTACCCTTCGCTTATCCACAATGGCCATTTTTATCCCCAATTTCTTGGAATAATTTCTGGCCAGTTTTATACCCCCAACATCTGGCGTTACCACCACCAGGTCTGACGAAACCAACCTTTCGAAATATTTTGATATTACAGGAAAGGCAAGCAAATGATCTACAGGGATATCAAAAAAACCCTGGATTTGAGCCGCATGCAAATCGACCGTAAGTACACGATCGGCGCCTGCTTCAGTTATAATGTTCGCAACTAATTTTGCCGTTATGGGCACTCGCCCCTCGTCTTTTCTGTCTTTTCTTGCATACCCATAATACGGTAATACTGCTGTGATACGCGCAGCCGACGCTCTTTTCAGACAATCTATAAATATAAGCAGTTCTGTCAAATTCTCATTAACTGGCGGACATGTCGGTTGCACCAAAAACACGTCGGCACCACGAACATCCTCATTTACCTTCAGATCAATTTCACCATCGGGAAAACGGCCCACATAAGCGTTTCCCAGTTGAATCGACAGGTGTTCGCAAATTTTCCTTGCCAGAGCAGGATTTGCATTTCCTGAAAAAATCTTTAAGTGATTTATTTCCTCCAGCCTTCTTTTCTTATCCATATCTATCCTTCTATCCTAGAAAAAAGACCTGTTTTATTCATCATACCAGAAACCTCCACATCATCCTCTATCTTTACATCTGCCTTTATATATGCGAAAGGTCCGATACAACATCGTTGTCCAATAACTACATTTTTACAAATATAAGTAAAAGGATATACCTTTGTTCCCTCGCCGATCTCGACGCGATTTTCAATAAACGTACTTGCAGGGTCAACTATGGTTATACCTTTATCCATAAAATAACGCACAATTTCATCGCGTCTTATTTGGTTGACAACTGCCAACTCCCCCTGGGTATTTATCCCTAACACTTCAGTGGTATTTATACTCTCAAGCCCCTCGATTTTCTTTCCCTTACGGTAAAAGATCGAAATAATATCAGTCAAGTAAAACTCACCTTTTTTATTCCGGGGCGCTATTTCGCTTAAACCCTCCAAAAGGGATTTTACCTTAAAAGCATACATACCTACGTTGATTTCTTTTATTTGTAATTCTTCTGCACTCGCTTCGCTCTCTTCTATAATTCCTTTTATACGCCTATGAGCGTCTCTCAAAATCCGGCCATATCCTTCAGGTCTGTCCAGGAAGGCTGTTAATAATGTCAAATCTGCATCACCCTCTCTATGTGCTGCAATCAGTCTTTTCAGCGTCTGCGTCTTAACAAGAGGGGCATCCCCATTTAACACCATAACGACGTCCGTAATGCCGGAAAGAAGGTGACTGGCAGACAAAACGGCGTGCGCAGTCCCCAACTGTTCCCGTTGTTCTACGATTTTGACAGATACCCCCTTAAGGCTATCTTTCACTTCTTCTTTTTTATCTCCTACAACTACCATTATCTCCGGAATTTCTGCATTTTGCACAGCCTCAATCACACATTCCAAAAGGGTAATTCCACATACCTCATGGAGCACCTTGTGTCTGGCAGACCGCATACGCGTCCCTTTTCCCGCGGCAAGAATGACCGCCGTGACTTTTCCCATCATCCATGACATTCAATAAAAAATGCAAAAATTAAATAAACTTCTCCACCTATAAAATACAATGGCTACCCGGGGAGGACTCGAACCTCCAATGAGAGAACCAAAATCTCTAGTGTTACCATTACACCACCGGGTAGCAATCCTGTTACAGAAGGTTTTAAATACGCAAAACACCCCGCAAGACCTTTTCTATCCTGCTGTTAACACCGCCCCCTTATCCGCAGATGTCACACATCTTGCATAACGAGCAAGCATGCCTTGTGCTATCTTTGGTTTAGGAGGCGTCCATTTCGCTTTACGCTTTGCGAGCAATTCTTCTGTAATATTTATATCTAATTTCCGATTTGGTATGTCTATAACTATTTCGTCACCATCCTCCACCATCGCAATAGGACCACCAACCATTGCCTCAGGAGACACGTGCCCAATGCAAGGCCCCTGGGTACCTCCAGAAAAACGCCCATCGGTAACCAATGCCACGGATTCCCCTAAGCCCATTCCCACAAGCGCTGCTGTAGGCGCCAGCATTTCTCTCATCCCCGGACCTCCACGTGGCCCCTCGTATCGTATCACTACAACCATACCTTCTTTGATCTGTGAATTCATAATAGCCTTCATCGCAGCTTCTTCACTGTCAAACACCTTCGCCTTACCCCGAAACTGCATCATCTTCTCGGACACAGCACTCTGTTTAATTACAGCGCCATTTGGCGATAAGCTTCCATACAAAACGGCAATTCCACCTTCCCTATGATACGCCTTTTCTTTTGTACGGATAATATCTTCGTCACAAATCTCTGCTTTCTTTGCTATTTCTTTTATACTCAAACCACTAACCGATAAACCGTCGTTTAAGTCGTTATAAAAACGTTTCATGACAGCAGGAATCCCACCCGCATAATATAAATCTTCCAGTAAATACTCACCCCCTGGCTGCAAGCTTGTTATATGTGGAGTTTTCGCACTAATCGTATCACACAACTTCAAATCAATTTCTATCCCCGCCTCTTTAGCAATCGCAGGAATATGTAAACATGAATTTGTAGAGCCACCGAGCGCCATATCAATCATAATGGCATTCTCAAAGGCTTTTTGAGTCATAATTTTTCTGGCGGTAACGCCCTTTCTAACCAATTCCACAATCTGCTGTCCACTTTTATAAGCAATCCGCTCCTTCTCAGAAGAAATTGCCAATGCTGCTGCACACCGTGGCAAAGACATCCCTAACGCTTCAGACACACACGCCATGGTATTCGCGGTGTAAAGTCCCTGACATGAACCAGGACCCGGACACGCCTCCATCTCAAGGCAGGATAATTGCTCGTCTGTGATCTCCCCTTTACGCCTTCTTCCCACCGCTTCAAAGGTGTCTTTTACTAAAGACAGCTTCTGTTTCCCAGATCGACCGGAAATCATCGGACCGGCAGTCACAACAATCCCTGGGATGTCTAGTCTGGCAGCACCCATCAACATACCCGGAGTAATCTTATCACAGTTTGTCAACATTACCAGTCCGTCCAGGCAGTGGGCACTTACTACACATTCGATAATATCGGCAATAAGGTCTCTCGATGCAAGTGAATAATTCATTCCTTCGTGTCCCATTGCAATTCCATCACAAATACCCGGAACACCAAAGATAAAGCTAATCCCGCCGCCTGCATGAATTCCTTTTTCGATCGCTCTTTCCAGCGACCGCATGTGTATATGACCGGGAATGAGATCTGTAAAGCTGCTTGCAATCCCAATAAACGGCTTGCCTAAATCTTCTCTATTAAGACCTGTTGCATACAAGAGCGCCCGAGCTGGAACACGTTCGAGTCCCTTAGTAATTTTATCACTGCGCAAGTGCTTATTCTCCAAAAGATAAACCATTCTCGTTCTAAACAATATTAAGCCTTTTTATTATAGCGAAAAGCTTCTTATTGTCAAATTAAAACTCTTTGCCGTTATTTAGATTTCACTTGACTTTCACATGACGTTATGTTGAAATTTTTTCATAGTTAACTGTTTTCGCCTCCCTTATTTAAACTACTTTGTACCACATGATTTTAGTCAGTGCATGTCTTTGGGGTTTAAACTGTCGATTCGATGGACAATCAAGAACTAATGAATCTCTTGTCTCCTCTCTAAGAAACATCCACATCATCCCTTTTTGTCCTGAACAACTTGGTGGATTACCTACACCAAGACATCGCGCCTGGATTACTCACGGTGACGGGAAAGATGTATTAGAAGGAAGGTCAAAGGTGATCAACGAGGCCAACAATGATGTCACTGCTCAATTTATTAAAGGCGCTATCGAAACAGAAAAGCTGGCAACACTCTTCAACATCAAAAAAGCATACTTGAAAAGCAACAGTCCTTCATGCGGCGTGGGAAAAATTTACCATAATAAAAATTTAGTGACTGGGAATGGAGTTTGTGCTACGATGTTACTTCAGAAAAAAATCGAACTGATCTCTATTTAGTCTTACAGTAAGGAGCTTGCGTGGATCATACAGAACAAATAGAATTACCACAGGTTAAAAAAGCAGGTTTACACAGAAGGCTTTATGAGTGGACGTTACACTGGGCACATACTCCTTATGGATCTATTGCCCTTTTTGCACTGGCTTTTTGCGAATCCTCTTTCTTCCCGATACCACCGGATGTACTCCTGATGGCGCTTGCGTTTTCACTACCAAAAAAATCTTTCAAATATGCAGCGATTTGCTCAGCAGGGTCTGTTTTAGGCGGCTGTTTCGGCTACTTTATCGGATACCAATTCTTCGAACATATAGGATTGCCCATCCTGAATCTTTATGGGGTTACGGATAAATTTAACTATGTTAAAGATAAGTATAACGCCAACGCCTTCGCTGCTGTAGCCATTGCTGGATTCACACCCATCCCATATAAGGTCTTTACCATTGCGGCAGGCGTGTGTAAGATAAATTTCTGGACATTTATTATTGCATCGGTTGTCAGCCGTTCCGGAAGGTTTTTTATCGTAGCAGGGCTTGTTTATCTATTTGGACCTAAAATTAAGAGTTTCATAGATAAATACTTCAACATTATTTCTATAGCTTTCGTAGTAATCCTTGTTGGAAGTTTTATACTCATTAAATTATTCAAGTAAAGGAAAGGTTATGAAATCGCTATTCTTACCAATATTTCTCTTCGTTGCCCTACTAACTCCGTCATTACTGTTTGCTGAAACAGAGACATCTCAGGTTTGGGAACCTCAGGTAGCGGGACGCTTCTATCCCGGGAATGAAACTGTCTTGAAAGAACAGGTAGATACCTTTCTTAAAAAGACACCCAAACAATCGCTAAAAGGCAAACCCGTTGCCATTATTTCACCTCACGCAGGGTATCAATATTCCGGCCAGGTGGCAGCGTATGGATACAACGCTATTAAAGATGCAGGATTTAGCAGGGTCATTATTTTGGCTCCCAGCCATTTCATGGGTGGCAAACGGTTTCGAGGCATTTCTATTCTTCCTGTGAAAAACTTTAAAACACCTTTAGGCGTCATTCCTGTGGATGAGGATGCGTGTAATCAACTCCTGAACTCCTCTAAGGAATCAAAACCCGATGCTTCCCTTCAATCTCCTAAACTTTTTGGAACTTATGAAGGCGCTTACAAAGGAGAGCACTCATTAGAAACTCAGTTGCCCTTCTTACAAATGGCCCTCGGCAATTTTAAATTAGTCCCTATTATAGTCGGTGTGTTAATAGACAATGACTACGACCAGGTTGCCAACGCTATTCGACCGTTAATGGATGATAAAACACTTGTGGTAGTAAGTTCTGATTTTACCCATTACGGCGAAGGATATGGCTATGTCCCTTTCAAAAAGGACATAGAAAAAAACGTCCGTTCACTGGACTACGGTGCATTCGACAAAATTCTTTCTAAAGATTTCGATGGACTAAGGATATATAGAAAGCAAACAGGCATCAATGCTTGCGGTATTATTCCAATTGCGTTACTGCTAAAATTATTGCCTAGTGAAGCACAAGGTGAAATTTTGAACTATGACACATCAGGACATCAATCCAATGATTTCTCATTTTCGGTAAGTTATGCATCCGTTTTATTCACCAAACCTTTAGAAACCAAATCCGGACACTATATCCCAAAAACAGAAACACAGAACAACAACCCGTCTTTCAGTTTAACCAGCAAAGAAAAAGCGATGCTTCTGTCATTGGCAAGAAGCACCCTGGAAACCTATACAAAAACCGGGACTTCTCCAAAATTAGACAAAACAGAATACAAACTTACCCCCAGGCTAAAAGAAAATTACGGGGTGTTTGTGACATTAAAAAAACACGGCGAACTTCGCGGCTGCATTGGTCATATAGTACCCAGGGCTCCCCTCTCCCATGCCGTAATTGAAAACACAATCAACTCCTCGGTTAACGACTGGCGATTTAATCCTGTGGAAGCCAAGGAGATTCAAGATATTACCATCGAGATTTCAGTTTTGAGTCAGATAAAAAAGATAAACGGACCGGATGAATTTATCGTGGGCAAAGAAGGCATTGTAATACGCAAGGGCCCTGCCAGCGCCGTATTTCTCCCGCAAGTTGCCACAGAACAAGGCTGGGATAGGGCAGAGACCCTCTGCCAACTCTGCCGAAAGGCGGGACTGTCTCCTGATGCATGGAAGGACGACGAAATGGAATTTTTTGTTTTCTCTGCAAATGTATTCCATGAGGGAGAAAAAACCTAATTCCCAATTTCTCCAAGAAACTCAGTTTCTTGGATTCTTCATTTATAGAGGCGCTTATCCACTTGGATGAACCGGCGAAAAAAATTCTTTTAGATATCGCCAGGAAAAGTATTGAGGCTGCCATAAAAAGGCTGCCAATCTCACACATTACCTGTAATCATTCAGACCTTCAAGAAAAGCAAGGCGCCTTTGTCACTCTGAAAACTCACGGGAACCTTCGCGGATGTATCGGTCGTTTCGTTTCCGACATACCCCTTTACCAATTAGTATCAGAGATAGCCATTTCCTCGGCAACGGAAGACCCTCGATTCGAATTTAGTCGCATAAAACCCTCAGAACTGAACCACCTCGAAATTGAGATATCCGTATTATCACCCTTAAAACTAATTCAAAATCCGCTTGATTTTGAACTTGGCAAACACGGTATATTTATAAAAAGGGGTTCTCAAATAGGATGTTTCCTGCCGCAGGTTGCCACAGAAACTGGGTGGAGCAAGGAAGAATTTTTGTCACACTGCTGTTCAGGTAAAGCTGGTTTACCAGATGACTCGTGGAAATACGGGGATGTGGAAATTTACACCTTCACGGCAGAGATTATTGAAGAATAACCTAGTGGTTAGTTTGTATCCTAAAATTGCCTCGCTATAAATCACTTCCGTCTTCTCTCAAAAAAGCGCCCTGCATAAAAAACCATGCCACCAATAAACAAAAGAAGAATCTCCATTTTCATAGAGTCTTTTGCAATACCAAAGTAAAGGGCATCTAATACAATAATAATTCCTATAATCTGTAAAATTCTCGCAATACTCATTTTATTTATCGTCCTCGACACGCAATTTTTCCGCTAGTTCTATCGCTTTCAGTAATCCTTTGGCCTTATTCAGGGTTTCTTCATATTCCCGTTCAGGAACGGAATCGGCCACAATCCCAGCGCCAGCCTGAATATAAGCGTCATTACCATGTAATACAATCGTCCGGATAGTAATACATGTATTCATATTTCCAAAAAAGTCGAAATACCCAACGGCTCCCCCATAAGGCCCCCGCTTGGTCGTTTCAATTTCATCAATAATCTCCATTGCCCTTATTTTAGGAGCCCCGGATAGAGTTCCTGCGGGCAGGCATGCCTTCAATGAATCAAAAGCAGTTTTACTTTCCTGTAATTCACCACAAACACTGGAGGTTATATGCATCACGTGCGAGTACTTTTCAATCACCATTTTTTCATCAATATGCACACTCCCATAGCGGGACACCCGTCCCACGTCATTCCTTCCCAAATCCAAGAGCATAATATGCTCAGCACGCTCTTTTGGATCGGCAATCAATTCTTGTGCAAACAGCGCATCTTCAGAATCGTCCCGCCCTCTTCTCCGCGTACCGGCAATTGGTCGTACAATGATCTTTTTCCCATCAACCTTCACCATAACCTCTGGAGAAGACCCTATGAGCTTCAGATTTCCCATTTTTAGATAAAACATATATGGGGAAGGATTAATAACTCGCAAGATACGATAAATGTTAAATGGGTCAGCATGCGTTCGTGTCTTTAACCGCTGGGAAATTACCACCTGGAATATATCCCCCGCACGAATATATTCTTTACAGCGATCTACAGCCTTAAGGAAATCTGCCCTTTCGAAGTTTGAAGAAAAAGGAATATTGATTTCTCCGTTTGACGTGATATCGTCGCTCAAAGACATTACAGGCGTGCGCAGTTTTTCAATAATAAGATCAATTTTATGAATTGCCTCAGCATATACATTTTCCAGGCTATCCTTACCGATCTGTGCGGCAAAAACAACCTTCATGGTTTTTGTCAGATGATCGAATATAATCACCGTGTCATAAAACATCATCTGGATATCTGGAAGCAGCAAATCATCTTTTGGAATATTAGGCAGCCGTTCATAGTACCGTATCGTGTCATACCCAATATACCCTACAACACAACAGAAAAATTTAGGCAATCCATTCACGGGTACGGGAGCAAATGCATTCATCTCCTTGTTCAATACTTCCAAAGGGTCTTTAGCATGGAGTACTTCTGTTTTGGCAGCTCCCCGTTTTACTTCAATACGATGACCAAAAGAGGTAAACTCGACAAAAGGGTTAATACCAAGAATTGAATACCTGGAAATCTTTTCTCCACCCGTTGCACTTTCAAGCAAGAAGGCGTATTCTACATCAGAAACTTTTTGAAACGCCGAAACAGGCGTAAGCGTATCTGCAAATAACTGACGGTAAACAGGGACAATGTTACCTTTTGTAGCTAACTGTTTAAATTCCTCAAAGTCAGGACAATATCGATCTTGTTGATCTCTTTTTCTCTGATTCATTACTTTCTACCAAAAAAAATGGGTGTTGCTTAAAGCAACACCCATTTACATATCGCGACAAAACAATCACTAAACTATTAGAATGTAACTGTGGTTTGTAAATAACCCCAACTGGTATCAATTTCACCAATATTGTCCTCGATCCAGTCTTCAGCGCCATACCAAGAATATCCAGCAAGAATCTTTACATTCTTATACAGATCATAACTCACCGTCAAATCCACTTCCTGTGCCAGATTGTCATCGTTGGATGTAAAGCCGCCGGTTGGACGTGCAGTAGCAAGGGAGCCATTTGCAAGGTACCAACCATCTTCTTCCTCATCTAACAGGTAATAATGATAGTCAACCTGCACTGTCATCTTGCTTGTTGGCGCAACCTTTATGTTACCCCTGAAGTCATGCAGGTTCTGCCATGAGATTAAATCGACAAAACCGTAGTTACCCTGCCAGTGGTTTGTAGGATACAGGTTATCAAATGTCTCATGATCATTATCGGTTGCATCATCATCACCTGATGCAAAATCATATTCAACACCAAAGCGTGGCGTCCAGGCAACCTCTTTGCACGTATAGCCTGTCCTACCAGCAAATGCCCAAGCCTTTTGATCCTGACCACCGTAATCACCAAACTGGCCATGAGCTTCCAATGTGTAATCTATGGCATCCAGATTGGGTAACTTACCATCGATCCTAGCGCCAATGTCATGAATCACAACACCAGAGCCATTAGCTGTGCTACCATTAGCATCAGTACGGGCGTTTCCTGTTGCAGCAAGCGTTGCATTAGTAGCGGAATCATCCTGGTCATTTTTCTGGATGTACATAAGTTCTAGCAATGCACCGGGTACAAGCTTTTTAAATGCCAACTGTGCAGCATACATACTTTCATCTGAGTTGTTGCTGCCATCAACACCAAAGTAGCCGTCTTCGTCAACCGTAGTGGCAATTACTTCAGCATGAATACTATCAGTATCCCAGAGGAATCTACCGCCGTCAAATACACGGCCATAGTTCGACCACACAAAGTTACCGATCACACGGTGATCGCCCCATGTAATTTCCTGACGACCAACCCTTACCGTTAATGGAAGATCAAAAAGCTTCTTTACGTCAAAATAGCCCTGGTGTATATCCATAATAGAATTTTCAACGCCGGCGTTTGCAAATCCAACCGTAGTTCCCTCAGCACCAAATACCCTAGAATCCTGCAATTGGATAAACACCCTTAAATGCTCGTTAACATCTGCATCAGCCCAGAGTCTTGTCTGGTTCATAACATAATTGTCATCAATTGCCTCGGCTGCATGACCTGCTACAGCCTGATTAGGTGTCCTGGCTGCACCGCCTAATGTAGCGTTGTTTGTTGGAGTTTGATAGAAACCATTGGCGTACTCAGCCCTGGTTCTAATCTGTCCACCTAATTTTACCTTTTTGGCAAATTCGGAATACACATTGCCAGCAATGTCTTCTGCCTTCAATGTTTGCTCAGCCTGAGCAGCAGTTTTCATCTCCTCTTTCAATGTAGTAACTTCATTCCTTAATGCCTCTACGTCTTCTTTTGTGTCCGAAGACACAGACGCCACTGCCTTTTCACTTTTCACAGACTCAATCTGTTCCGTCAAGCTTGAAACAGACGACTTCAAGGCATTTAACTCCTTTTCCATCTCTTCAATCGACTTGGCATCTGCCCCGAAAGACTGGGCGCAAGTCGCAACGCAGAAGACGGCAGTTGCAAAACCACCAATACAAGTCTTCCACAAAGCATTCTTCATTTTTTTCCTCCCCTTCTTAAATAAAACCAATCGGACCCCAACTTAAAATTAAGAATACCAAAAAATAAAAACATAACTTACTATAAAATTAGTTATAGTAACCGGCCTCCTTTCTCCTCCTCATGTTTTATGTTTTTGCTTATTTTGCTTTTATAAAACACCACAAAACAATAAATTTTGGTCGGCACATTATATTTACGAAAACAAAAAGTGTCAAGCATATTTTTATTTTCCTGTTTTCCTAGACACCTCCTTTGAATTTCTGATTTACATAACGAGGCTAAAAACACAGACAGAAGGACAACTCACCATAGCAGGTCATTAGACATCGACAGTCTTTAGCCAATAAGCTACGCTCCTTAGCACTTTACATGCAAAACAGTAAATATACTGTAACTAAAGTTCACAAATATCATTCCTAACACTTTTTCAGCCACCAAATAGAACATTAATACTTACATAGCTAATGCTTAGAACAAACCATTTATATAGCCTATCCTTCGAGAAAGGCTTGAGATTGATTGTATTTGTATTTCACAAGTGAAATATTTTTTACAATTTGCATCGTATTGCATCATGCTTTGGTTTAATTAAGCTAGTAAAAATAGCATAAAAAACTTTCAATATTGAATTTAAGAAAATTTATTGTTACTAATACACTCATAAATACTGATATAGCCAAAGCGCCATGTTTTTTAATTTTCTATTGACCTTATGGAAACATGTTTTTATAATTCAAAACTTAAAATCTATCATCAATGCTTAATATATTTGGTAAAAATAATGAGTAGGGTACTATATGGACAAAGATTTTAAACCAAACGTCAGGCATTTTTATATTTATCGCAAGATCATTGTCGTTGTTGTAATCTTAGCAATAATAACAGGCGGCATCTACGGTGGCAGAGAGTTAAGCTGGAAAGAAATAGCCGCTGACGAAGTAGCTGTTGTCGTAAACAATCTCACAGGTGGTATAAAATTAGTAAATCGTGCTGGCGCTATTCTTTATTATCCTTTTATTCAGGATATATATATATTAGACAAACGTGAACAAGTCCTCAAAATGACAGCGGCAGAGATAGACGAAAAGCATCCACAAGGAATTCCGCTTATCATGAAATCCATAGATGGTGGTGATGTTGTATTAGATTTGCAAATCCAATATAGATTAAACCCTGATTTTGCAGTCCAGGTTATCCAGAATACAGGTGTTGGTGATATCTTTAAACAAAAATGGTTATATGATTACGCACGTACCATTTGTTATTACTGCTACGGAGAATTAACATTGGGTGAATTCCCAGTTGCCTCTTTGCGTGATCAAAAGGCACAAAAGGCACGAGAAGAAATCAATAAAATGTTAGAACTTCATGGTTTTTATGTTACGTCTATTAACCTTTCTGATTATCGCTACTACCGTGAATATGCCGAGAAGATACAGGAGCGTAGGTTGGCCGACAAGGAAGTCGAAGAACAAAAAACGAGGGCTTCAGCAGCCAGAGAAAATCAGAAAAAAGTCGTTGTTGAGGAAACGAAAAAGCTAGAAGTAGAAGTTGCAAGGTTTAGAGGTGAATGTGATAAGCGTATTATGGATGCACGAGGTAGCGCTGAGGCAAAAAAACAAGATGCCGAAGCCTACTTAATTCAGAAACGATACGAAGCCGATGCTGAATATGAAAGACTTGCAAAAGAAGCAGAAGCAGTTCTTGCAACAGTAAAGGCAGAAGCAGGGGGTATTAAGGCATTACGCGATGCGTTGGAAGGAGATGGTGGACGGAATATGGTCAGACTCGAATATGCCAAACGCTTAAAACAGGCCATTATCCGAAGCATACCGATTGTTAGGCAAGGTATCGAAACACCGCAAAGCATCCAGAGGTTCAAGTACATTGAAGATTCGCCAAAGATTGATTACATGTTCCCGGAACCACCTGATGCTGCACTGGTCAGTCCATTAAAACCGGGACCAGATAAATCACCGTAATAATTCTGAAAATACATTCTATACATTAAAAAATGCTATTTGAGAAGAGGTGAAAATGCATATAGGAAAACTTACAACCAAATATATCATTCCTATTGGAATTTTCTTTTTTGTTGCTCTGTCTATTGTTGGTATAAAATTCTTCGTAATTAAGGTCGGTGTTGATCAGGTAGGTGTGAGGACACGTATTTGGGGTGTAACCAGGGGTATTGTGCATAAGGATTATGGTCCCGGCTGGCACAGGGCAATTTCCGGCATTGATCAATGGGACCTTTATGATAGCACTGTCCAGACCCTTGAACTCGCAAAAGAACCGTCTCATATGGGACATGATGAGCGAAAGGAGGCGGCTCTAAGAACAGCGGATGACTATGATGTATCTGTAGATATGGTGGTAAAATATCAAATTAAGAAGGAAGAGGCGTGGAAGTTACGTCAAGATGTTGGTGTGGGCGAACGGTACAAAGTTATCGTTGAAAACGAAACACGTGACATCGCAAGAAGCATTTTTGGAAGAATGGTGGAGCGTGACTTGTATAACCCTGAAGAAAAACGAAAGAGGGCTGCGGAGTGCAAAACGCTGCTTATCGAGAGACTTGCTACTCGTCATGTCAATGTTGTTGATGTGCTCATTCTTGAAATGAGATTTGACCCACAGCTTGAAAGAAAAATTAAAAATATTAAATTAGCGGAACTTGATAATGTTTTAAATAAGTCAAAGACGCTCGCTGCCGAACAAAGAGGTATTACTCAAACTATAGATGCCGACACAGAAGCTATTGCTCAAAAAATTACCGGTGACAAAGAAAGGTCACTTACCGTTCTCGATGCTGAAACTTCAAAAAGAATCACGGAGATACTTGCAGAAGCCGATAAATATCTGGTACAGAAGAAAGCAGAAGGCGATCTTTACAAACAACAACGCAAAGCAGATGGCACCCTTTTAATTAAATATTCACAAGCGGAAGGAGAGCGACTCCGAAGAGAAGCGCTTGCAGGTATGGGAGGCGACATTATTGTTGCTATGGAAGCTGCACGCAACATCAATCTTGCGGATGTAAGCATCTCAAGCCTTGATTTAAATTTACTCGATATTGATGATATGGCCACGCGACTCGGTGTTTCTGATACAAAAGGAAAGCTTCGTGTTGACACAAAAACATTTAAACAAATCCAAGAAATGCTAAACCAACCAAAAGGCACGGACACTACAAAACCAAAATAACTGTTATACACCTGTTGTTTTTGTAAACACAAAAACGGTTCTTTTACGCCATTATTTCACCATTTGCCAGTTTACAAAAATCCATTATCTAAGTTATCATGCCGCAATTTAAGCACTTAGTCTTAACCACCTTTTGTGGAATAAAATTTGCTCGCTAATCGTGAATTAGTTTGACTTATTTATTCACTTAAACTTTATTTGTCGAATCAACATTTATGAAACATGCCAGAAAAATTCTAAACATATCACACGCTATCGTAGTTGCGTTGTTATTTTTTACCGCTTTTACTATTACAATCAAGGCTTCATTGGCATCAGACGAGCAAGGGGATGATAAAAAACCACAAAAAGCCAAGTATTCAAAGTTTTTTGATGAAAAAAAACACTGGTGTGATGCCCTAGTAATAACTTGTACCGATTTCCGGTTTACCACAGCCACTCAAGAATTTATAAACGATAGATTGGGATTAAAAGGAAAGTATGACTATATATCTATTCCAGGTTCCATACGCAATCTTTTGGATTCAAATACAAGAGACCTTGTTCTGAATACGTTCGGTATTTCTCTCCGATTGCACCACGTAAAACGAGTCGTTATCCTTGCACATCAAGACTGCACTATTGGATATGGCGGCTCCAAAAGCTTTCCAGAACTAGCGGTAGAATACAAAACTATATGCAAGGACCTAAAAAAGGCCCGCAGACTATTTGGAATAAAATTCCCACATCTACGAGTAGATTTGTACTATGGAACTGTCTTCGTCAACGATAATAAACGAATATACAACTTTAAACACATTTTATAGCGTCAAAAAACTTCACAAAAAATCGTGATAGAAAATTAATTGATACAATACTCTGAAAGCTCTTCCATGAAAAAAAAATTGAAATCCATTTGTTTCGTAATTGCTTTGTTTTCCCTTGTCACAACAGGTTGTACCTATAACAAATCTTCTTCACCTGATCTTTTAGTGGATAATCAACAAATAGCCACTACAGTTAATCCAGAAACATCAAGGTCTGATTGTGATACCTTGGTAATTACCTGCATTGATTACCGTTACGCCTTTGCAAACCAGGAATTTATTAACGAAACGTTGGGACTGAAAGACAATTATGATCATATTTCTATACCCGGCAGCATCACCAATCTGGTAAACCCAGAAACACGTGAATTGCTTTTTAGCAAATTCGCCCTTTCTGTAAAACTTCATCTTATAAATCGAGTCGTCGTTATTTCCCACATAGACTGTGGCGCATACGGAGGTTCCGTATCTTTCGGTTCAGAAATAGCAGAAAACGAAAACCTTTGTGCAGATTTAAGAATGGCAAGAACGCTGCTTATAGAGAAATACCCGACCCTTGAGGTAAACTTATTTTTAGAATCGCTGGTGAAAGAAGGCGACCAGGTAAGGGTACATTTTGAGAAAATACCCTGAGGAGTAAATTATTTTCCAGGTGTCTTTGCACAGCGAAATCCGATTTGCGGACTCTGTGCATATGGCGGAACCCGATACCGTGCAGCACATCGCGCATAATGTCCGAAGTAAAGAAGGCCTCCTCCTCGAAGAACCCTCTGCTGACCGGTTTCCGGACCTTGAGGATTTTTTGAGGGAGAGACCTGATAGTAGTTCTGGTCATAATAATCAGCACACCATTCCCATACATTTCCCGCCATATCATAACACCCATAAGGGCTTTTACCATTTTCATACTTTCCTACAGGTGTTGTCTCTCTAAGTCCTGCTTCTTGTGATTCCCACACGGTGCATTTGGTTTTATCGAATTTATTTCCCCATGGCCATAAACGTTTGTCCGTGCCTCGCGCTGCTTTTTCCCACTCAGCTTCCGTAGGCAATCGCTTCCCTGCCCATGTTGCATACGCAACGGCATCGTCCCACGTAACACCAACAACAGGCTGATTGGAACGATTAAACCTGGCATCATTCCAGCAACGAGGCATACTATAACCCGTTTCATCTATAAATTTTTTATACTGTTCATTCGTCACTTCATATTTATCAATATAATAGGCATCCAAATAAACAACGTGCTCAGGCCCATCGTAGATATTATACGCCAGCATAAAAGTCCAATTATAGCGTGTATTATCACCCATCGTAAATTCACCGGCAGGTATTAAAACCATATCAGGATACTTCTCTATGGCAGCAGACGACTCTTTTGATGTTGGACGCTTTTCTTCTTCGGCTGGCAATTTTCCTGCCAAACAAGCGCCTATAAAATATACGATAAGCAACATTATGAATCTTTTGTATTTACTCAAATTTTAATATCTCCTCTTCGGCATAATCTCATACTTTGCAATATCAAGGGGTGTGTATCCTGATACAATTTCGCTGAACATCCTGATATCCCCCTTCTTGAAAGTCTTGATAGAAAAATCCTGCGTAAACAAAACCATGTCAGTGGCATTATATATCTTGATTGTAAAAGTAGCAATACTCCTGTCTCGATCCGAGAAATTCTTTATCTCTCCTTTTATCTGTGAAGAAGATCCAAAGGGAAAGAGATTGACATTTCGTATATAAAAACCATCTTCCATCTCTTTAAAACCCTCTTCTTCAGGCGTAGGGATATGTTCCTTTGCTACTTCTGCTACAGATGCTGTTTCTGTTCCCTCTGCAACCTTTACTGTTTCTGTTCCCATTGCCGCCTGCACTTGCGCGACAAGAGGAGCCTCGGCTGTTGCAGTGCCAGGACTCACGCCGCCTGCTTTTTCTACTTTTTTCATCCTCATTTCCAGATCTGAAAAGGCCTTCGTTTGCCCTTCAAAGGTTTTCATCGTACTATCTAAAGAAGCTACGCGCGTTTTAATGCTGTCTTCAAGGGAAGTAATTTTTTTCTCCTGTTCACCCAACTTATCCGTCACTAACTTATTTAAATCTTCGATAGCCTTCTTAATCGGTTCTAACGGTCGTTGCGCCTCTTGATATCTTTTCTCGAGCACCGCAGTTTTTATTTCCTGGTCCTCAACCCGTTTCGCAGTATCTGACAATAACTTTTTTAAAACGTCAAAGGTCTTGCCAAAAGAATCCAGCATCCCCTTGACCTCGGCGATAGACGCAGTTTTCTCAAGTGACTCCATCTTCGACAGACTACTATTTAACTTCTCCTCAATACCTTTTACTACCTTATCAAACTCTTTTAAAGGAGCTAAACTCTCACTTACATTTTTTTGAAGTATTGTAAACTGTGAACCCATTGTATCCAAATTCTTCATCCAGTTCGAAAGGGATCTTTGGAAATCATCCAACTCCTTCAAGACGTCCTGCGATCCGCCTTTTTCCTCGGCATCCGCATTCTTTACGCCTAAAAGGACGAAGAATAAAAATACGCTTATTATGAATACAGGAAGCATACCTTTCATTGATAATACTCCATTCTAAAAATATGTAGTTTTTAAGAAGACGATAAGTAGTCTAACAAAAAAATCTTCACATCTCAAATATTTATCCGTATAGCAGAGACACTTAGTTTAAAATTGATTTTAAAATATAAAATTGTTAACATGTTTGTTTAAGTTTCACTTTACGAGCTTAACTAATAGAACTCTGGTTTGTTTTGCTTATCATTGAGAATGATCATTTTGTAATTATTCTATGTAGTTTTGTTTTTAGAAGACAATTCTTATTCAAGGAAGGATGACATGCAGGTTTTAATTGCTGATGAACTTCCAGATATATGCATTGAAATACTGGAAAAAGCCGGACTCAAAGTATTAAAAAAACCCGGTATAAAAGCAGACGAGTTAAAAAATATAATCAACGATTGCGAGGGTATTATCCTACGTAGCGGCACAAAGATTACAGCCCCGCTGTTGGAAAAAGCAGAAAGGCTAAAGGCCGTTTGCCGTGCGGGCGTTGGAGTCGACAACGTAGACGTCCCAGCCGCTACAAAAAAAGGCATCGTGGTCATGAATACCCCGGAGGGCAACATTACCTCGACCGCTGAACATACCGTGGCAATGCTCTTTTCTCTTTCGCGTTTTGTCCCTCAAGCATGTGCCTCGACGAAAGCAGGGAAATGGGAAAGGAAGAAATTCACCGGTATACAAATCTCCGGGAAAACTCTCGGGATTATTGGATTGGGGCGGGTTGGAAGACAGGTTGCAAAGCGCGCCGTGGCTTTAGAGATGAAAGTAATAGGGTACGACCCTTTTATCTCTCCTGAAATAACATCACAATACAGCATCCATGTCGCAAAGAGTCTGAAAGAACTACTCTCACAGGCAGATTATATTACGATTCACGTCCCTTTTAATAGTGAGACAAAAAACCTTATTACTCAGAAGGAATTTGCAATTATGAAAAAGGGCGCTCGTATTATCAATTGCGCTAGAGGCGGAATCATCTCCGAAGAAGACCTGTACAACGCCATTAAAAACGGTCAAGCTGCTGGCGCCGCAATAGACGTATTTGATGTAGAACCGCCCGTTGGCAACAAACTCCTCGAATTAGAACAGGTAATAGTAACACCTCACTTAGGCGCTTCTACCGAAGAGGCGCAATTTGCCGTTGCCGTGGAAGCAGCCGAGCAAATGGCCGATGCACTCACGGGAAAAGGTTTCAGAAATGCAGTAAACCTGCCTCCTTATAATCAGGAAGAATACAATATCCTGAAACCCTATATAACACTGGCAGAAAAGATGGGATCGCTCCTCATGCAGATCACAAAGGGGGGCTTACAAAATGTAGATATTATTTATACGGGCGAAATCACCAGGAAGAATATCAACCTTGTTACTGATAGCCTCATGGTCGGATTACTCAAGCCCGCTTTGGAAGAGGGCGTTAACCTGGTCAGTGCACCCCATTTTATGGCAGAACGCGGTATCAAAATCAATGTCACCACCACCACGGGTGTTAGCGATTTTACGAGCCTCGTTACAGTCAAAATAAACACCCCGGATGGTGAAACCACAGTTTCAGGAACAGTCTTTGGGAAAAACGAGCCGAGGATAGTCGATATCAACGGTTATGGAGTAGAGGCTGCGCTAGACGAACACATGCTTATCCTCTTCGGTAAGGATAAACCAGGTTTAATTGGGAATATCGGGTGCGTTCTGGGTAATAAAAAAATAAACATTGCCCACATGACGTTTGGCAGAAAAGAAAGCGGAGGTAACGCTATCACAATTGTAAATGTAGATGCGGCAATACCACAGGAATGTCTCCAGCAGATTGAGAAGCTAGATCATATAGATGCAGCTTATTTGGTACATCTGTAAATAAATTTGTGGAATGGTTATTGAGTTAACTCCCAAGCTATTTGCTTTGCTGAGCTAACTCAATAACCATTATTTGTGGCAAGTTAGTATAATACAATCTCAAATTCGCCGAAGTGACTTCAATATTCTACATTAATCGTAAAGCATTTACTGCGGGTAAACCCGCTGAATAAATTTTTTCTACAGCGCTGTTGATATTATATTTTACCCGCCTGATCTCCACCGTCATATTATTCGTATCATAAATAGCGCAAGAAGACCTGAGATCCCAATCTCGCGATTGCCCTACACTGCCAACATTTATGAGTACTTTGTCTGCTTTTTTTAAATCAAAAACATGCCCTCTATCTATATGGATAGCCCCTTCTTTCAAATAAATCGCTAATGGAATATGCGTATGGCCATAAAAACAAATCGGTGTTTTCAATAAATCAAAGCTCAGTTGCGCATCAACCGCAGTTCTAATATAATCAAAAAATTCGGGATGATTCAATGACCCATGCACAAGAGTGATACCATCCAACTCTTCAACCAGCGGCATGTTTTTTAAGAAATCTAAATATTCATTCGAGAGTTGCCGCGCCGTCCATACGACGGCATCTCGCGCATCAGCATGAAAATAGTTCACAGGAAATTTTCCTACCACAGCATAATCATGGTTTCCTGCTACGACGGTACAATTTAATTCACGTATTAAATCAATACACTGTGACGGTTCGGCGGCATATCCAACGATATCTCCAACACATAACATTTTGTCAACGTGTTCCCGCCGCAACTCATCAACAACAGCCGTTAATGCATCATAATTACTATGAATATCTCCTATCACGCCATATTTCAATCGTAAGTCCTTTCAGATATTATAGATAGGCTGTTCATGTGCATTCCTTTTTATCAAAAAACTCACAAGCCAGTGTCGTGACAAATGTAATATATAAAATAGCATACCACGCCAGCAATACCATGTAACCCACACCAAACGGCTTTCCAGACCAATTTCCCATGCCCATGATACTGAAACCCTCCATATTGGGAAAGAATACATAAAAAACCGTCACATACCATGGAAAACCACCTTCATTTCCTTGAAATAGATATAGGAAAAAATGCATCAAATTCCCGATAATATAGATAAACATACAGCAGCTAAGATTGGATACCAGAGGCAAATAAATAGAACCAGCAATTGCAATCGTGCACATTATGGCGACTTGCAAAAATGAAAATATCAGTTGGAAAAGGGTTGCACAGCCAACCTTTGCAAACGAGGTCGATAAGCTTGTATGATAATCCAGAGAATCCTTTACACACAAGGAAACGGTCATAAAAACACCCATTACCATAAATGCCAGGAAAACAACGCCAAGTATCCCAAAAAACTTACCCAAAAGAATGGATTTCTTGCTTACGGGTTTAGACAATAAGGTCATGATGGTGCCTTTCTCTATTTCCCTGGATATGGCATTTGCCGCACACAGCGATGCTAAACAGAGGCAGCAAATAGTAATGGTCGATATCCCCATTTCCCTTATCATCTTCGCCTCTTCACCAAAGGCAAACAGGGTAAAAGAAAAGGAGGAGAGGATCAACAATATACCTCCAAAGACAATACAATAAAGTATCGCCTGTCGTGTAACCTCTTTCAGGGTATTAACTGCGATAGTAAATATGCATTTATTCATCAAAAAAAACCTTGCAATTTTAAAAAAAACGAATACACTAACCCTGACCCTTGAGGATGTTTCACGTGAAACATCTTTACCACAAAAAAGCAGGTTAGATACTAGCATCCCCATCATGGAAATTCAACTGAAAACCAACCATAAAAGGAGTAATCGTCATGTCTAAAAAGGAAAAACTCAGTCGCGGCCTACAATCTCTGCTTGGCGGTGTTATAGGGATAGAGGCAGAAGCAGGACAAGACGTAATTATGAGGTTAAACCCAAAGGATATCCAGCCTAACGACTCGCAGCCGCGCGACATCTTTGATGACGAGGAGATGCAAGGACTTGTGGAATCCATAAAACAACACGGCATCTTACAACCGATTATCGTAAGACCACTCACGCACGGATACATGTTAATCGCCGGCGAGCGCCGCTGGAGGGCGGCAAAACAACTTGGATTGAAAGAAATCCCCGCCATCGTTCGGGATATCGATGGACTGCATAGTCTGGAAATTGCATTAATAGAAAATATCCAGAGGGAAGACCTCAATCCCATCGAAAAGGCAAAAGGGTTCAAAGAATTGATTAACAAATTTGACCTCACCCAGGAACAGGTTGCAAAGGCTATGGGAAAAGATCGCAGTTCTGTAACCAATTATATCCGCCTGCTGGACCTGCCTCAGGAAATCCAGGACAATGTTTCACGTGGAACATTATCAATGGGACATGCACGGGCAATCCTGTCAGTCCAAGGGAAGGAATTGCAGATAAAACTTTGTGATCGGGTTATCAAAGAAGGCCTTTCTGTGAGACAGATTGAGATGATTTCGTCGATGGAAAAAAAGCAGATTAAACCCCACAAATCAACCGCTACAAAGACTTCTACGCCTCATGTCGAGGACTTAGAAGACCGCTTCAGAAGGTTTTTTGGGACAAAGGTCATGATTAGAGAAAGGAATGGACGGGGGAAAATCACAATTACCTTTCATAATAATGAAGAGTTTACCCGGATTGCAAATACACTAGGAATTCATCCTTAAATACTTTATCCGTAGTTTCTCTCCACAAATCAGTCAGGTTTTAGCTGTCGGCTGGCTAAATGGTTGTATGGCTAATAGCCATTTAGCCATAGAGTATTTCAAGCCGCTATAAACGCATCAGATTGACAGGGATGCCCGTATAAATTCTTTAAATAACGGATGTGGGTTGGTGGGCTTTGACTTAAATTCCGGGTGAAACTGTACACACACAAACCAGGGGTGGTCTTTAAGTTCCATGATTTCCACTAATTGTTCACCGGGTGAGTGTCCGCTAAAAACCATGCCGCTGGCTAAAAATATCTCTTTATAGGTATTATTGAATTCATACCTGTGCCGATGCCGCTCTGATGCATTTTGCCTTCCATAAGCCTTGAACGCCTTTGTACCTGCCTGAAGAATGCAGGGTTGTGCCCCAAGTCTCATCGTTCCACCCTTAGAAGACACCTCACGCTGTTCTTCCAGTAAACTGATCACAGGATGGGGGGTGTTGACATCAAATTCCGTACTATTCGCAGCCTTCAAATTGCACACATTCCTCGCAAATTCGATAGCTGCACACTGCAATCCGAGGCATATACCAAAGAAAGGAATCTTGTTTTCCCTTGCATATTGTATCGCCTCAATCTTTCCTTCAACGCCGCGCATTCCAAACCCGCCAGGCACAAGGATGCCTCTTACCCCTTCAAGGCTTGCCCTGGCTCCATTTTTTTCAACATCCTCAGACTCAACCCTCCTCATCCTCACCCTTGCATTATTACCTATTCCACCATGAATGAGTGATTCATAAATTGACTCGTACGCCGATTGATGACATATATATTTTCCAACTATCGCTATCTCTGTTGCCTGCTTTGGATTTTTCAGTATCTCTAGTATTGACAACCACTTAGATATATCGTCTCCGTTGGTTTTCAGCCCTAATTTCTGTATAATAAGCTTGTCCAAACCCTGATCAACCAGAATCAATGGTATTTCATAGAGATATGGTTTTACGTCCCGTTCTTCAATAATTGCATTCTTGTCTACATTACAAAAGAGCGATAATTTTTCTTTTATCTCTGCACTCAGGTGTTTTTCCATCCTGCAAATAATAATATCGGGTTGGATACCGGCCTGTCGCAGCATACCCACGCTGTGCTGTGTGGGTTTTGTCTTTATCTCCTCCGCAGCGCTGAGGTAGGGAACGAGTGTTAAATGAATATAGAGCACATTTTCCCTGCCCGCCTTTTGACCAAACTGCCTGATCGCTTCGAGGAATGGCTGGTTTTCTATATCACCCACAATTCCACCGATTTCAGAGATAACCACGTCCGTGTCCGGCCCGTCAAGTTTCTGTATGCATTCAATGATTTCATTGGTAATATGGGGAATTACCTGTACCGTCTTTCCTAAATATTCCCCCTTGCGTTCCTTCATAATAACCGAATGATAAATTGAACCTGTGGTAAAATTACAATATCTGTTCGACACGGAATTCGTAAACCGCTCATAGTGTCCCAGGTCAAGGTCTGTCTCTGCGCCATCCTCGGTTACATATACCTCACCGTGTTCATAGGGGCTCATCGTACCGGGGTCAACGTTCACATAGGGATCAAATTTCTGAAGCCTTACCTTCAATCCCCTGCTTTCCAGCAGCATCCCAATAGATGCGGAATTAAGCCCTTTACCAAGAGATGAAACTACACCGCCTGTCACAAATATATGTTTAGTCATGTTTATATCTTTCCATAAATGCTGTCAAATCTTCCCTTGTGTCAATGCCTCTTGAGGTATAATTCGTGATCGCTACCCTTATTTTGTAACCGTTGGAGAGCGCCCTGAGCTGTTCCAGCTTTTCCGCATCTTCCAGAGATGAAGCAGGCAGTTTTGAGTATTTCAATAAAAAATCTCTCCGGTAGGCATAAATGCCAAGATGCTTCAGGAAAGTAACGCCAGGTGCCTTGATTGGATCTTTACCATCTCTTACATAAGGAATCTGTGAACGGGAAAAGTAGAGTGCACATCCGCAATTATCCAGCACGACTTTTACCACATGTGGATTTGCTAGCTCTTTGGTGTCTTTTATCGTATTTGCAAGAGTTGCCATTACTCCGCCAGTATCTTCTGCTAACGTATCTACGACCTGATCTACCATGTTTGCGTTCACTTCCGGCTCGTCTCCCTGCACATTCACGATGATATCCGCATCCAATCGCCCAGCCACCTCTGCGATTCGGTCTGTCCCGGAGGTATGCGACAGAGAAGTCATCTCCGCTTCCCCGCCGAACCCTTTCACAATATCGTATATAAGTTGATTATCCGTGGCAACAATTACTTTATGAATTCGTTTAGCCTGTCTTACATTCTGATAGACGTGTTCTATGATATATCTTCCGGTAACAGCCTTGACTTCCGGCAGGATTAATTTACCATGCAGCCTGGTCGATGCATATCTTGCTGGAATTACAACAACCGCCTTTGCGCTCTTCATCCAATCACGTAATTATTTTCTTTGAAGGAACACCCATTCCCAAAATAATAAAGCTTAATTCTATTTTACAAGTCTTTCATATTCAAACATTTTTTTCAAGATTTTTAGAGTGCTTCGGCTTAGCGATGGCAGCAAAAGGATTTATAAGGAAACTTTGTATTAGGAATATTAAGAATAGGGAAGATACTATTGCCCGGATATTCCCAGAGAAATATCCAGCGCCTTTGCTGAATGGGTAATGGCGCCAACGGAAATCCTGTCCACGCCCGTTTGGGCTACAAGGTGCACATTTTTCATGGTAATATTTCCTGATGCCTCCGTAAGTGGCTTGTGTTTTCCTTTGGAAGGTTTCCAGTTTTTAACCATTTTTACAGCCTCTTCGAGTTGTGTAATGTTCATATTATCAAATAAGATTATATCGACCCCTGCTTTAAGGGCGTCCGCAACCTCTTCTAGGGTTCTTGTTTCCACTTCTACCAAAATCCCTTTTTTTATTTTTTCTCGTAATGCAGATACTGCCTTTTCAATAATGCTGATATGGGAAGTAGAGACAGGTTTCAAACCTGTCTCTACTTTTAGAATATCCAGATGATTGTCTTTCACAAGCGCCTGGTCATAAAGCCCCATCCTGTGGTTGACGCCACCACCCACTGCGACAGCGTATTTTTCCAGGTATCGCCAGCCAGGAATGGTCTTTCTCGTATCCATAATATGAGTTTTTAACGGCTTTATACGTTCAACAAACTGTGCTGTCAGAGTCGCAATCCCTGACAGTCTTTGCAGGAAATTCAAGGCAATGCGCTCACCCGAAAGCAAAGTCTTCGCACTGCCCTTTATCGATGCGATGTTTTCTCCCTTCTTGACAAAAGTCCCATCCCTAACGTTTTGTTTTAAAGAAACACCTTTGTCCAGTTTCGAGAAGAAGTATTCAACAACGGGCAATCCAGCGATAACGCCGCTTTCCTTTGCAATAAAAACCCCTTCCACAATCAGGCTATCAGGAATGATATTTTCAGTCGTGACATCCCCTGTCCCAATATCTTCCTGGATGGCCATC
>Ga0209317_1001075_pt1 | contig 26573 bp, 20 predicted proteins | sample RifGroB2_FD_183994 | JGI IMG/M metagenome (GOLD analysis project Ga0209317, IMG submission 183994) | Soil microbial communities from Rifle, Colorado, USA - Groundwater B2 (SPAdes) (version 2) | ecosystem: Environmental > Terrestrial > Soil > Unclassified | place: Rifle, Colorado | collected...
CTTTTTTGTTAAATGCCGCAAGGGGTGGTCTTATAAACGAATCGGTTTTATGTATGGCTTTGAAGACTGGACATATTGCCGGTGCTTGGCTTGATTGTTTTAGAGAAGAACCTTATACGGGAGAACTCACTCAATTTCCTCAAGTTATTTTGACTCCTCATGTCGGATCGTATACAAATGAATGCCGCTCTAGAATGGAAGCAGAAGCTGTAGATAATTTATTAAAAAGTTTTTGAGAGAGGCGGGATTTGATAGGTAATACGCAGTTTGATTTCTATAATAAATGTGTGATTGTAACCGGGGCAACGCGTGGTATTGGTAAGAGTATTGCTACTCATTTTAGTGCTTTAGGTGCAAATTTAATTCTTACAGGAACTAATCCTCAAGAGATAGAATCACTTAATGATTCTTTTACAAAAAACAGTCGTGCGAAATACTACCATGTGGATTTTTCAAATGAAGAATTAATTAATGAATTTATCTCAGTACTTAAAAAGTATGAAAAAATAGATGTCTGCATTAACAATGCAGGGATCAATCGGATAAATTTCATTTACGAGGTACAATTAAGCGATTGGGATCAAATTATGAAAGTGAATCTCAGAGGGCCATTTTTACTTTCGAAAGAAGTCGGCAATATAATGAAAAAACAACGATATGGACGTATTATTAATATTGCATCAATATTCGGTGTTATTACGCGAGAGAAGAGATCTGCATACACTGCTTCAAAAGCCGGTCTTATTGGTTTAACTAAAGCTACTGCAAATGACTTGGCACCTTATAATATTTTAGTAAATTCAGTGTCCCCTGGGTTTATTTTAACAGATTTAACGCGGAAGATACTAAGTGATTCGGAGATTAAAGAATTGGAATCAAAAGTTCCTCTCGGAAGGTTTGGACATCAAGATGAAATTTCCAAAGTAGTCTTGTTTCTTGCGAGTGATTTGAATACGTATATTACCGGGCAAAATATTATAGTGGATGGGGGGTATGTCAATATATAAAACGTTGGACATTAAGTCTCAAATACATGATTACCATGTATTATTTGTTGATGACTTTTCTGAGGAACTCAAGAAAGTTTCAGAAAAACAAGCTTTCTTTATTATTGATAAAACAGTAGCTGATTTTTACAAAGATCGGTTAGGAGTTATTTTTCAACAAAATAAGTGTCTAATTATAGAAGCAACAGAATCTCATAAAACACTGGATTATGTCAAAGTTGTAATACGGGAACTCATAGACAGCAATTTTCGGAAAAATAATCAACTTTTTGCAATAGGCGGAGGAATAATTCAGGATATTACGGGGTTTGTAGCATCAATACTATACAGGGGGGTTAAATGGGAGTTTTGCCCTACCACACTTCTTGCACAGTGCGATAGTTGTATTGGGAGTAAAACTTCTATAAATGTTGATGAATATAAGAATCAGGTAGGAACCTTTTATCCACCTAATCAAATTATTCTCGATATACGATTTCTCAATACTTTACCTGAAAATGATATCAAATCCGGATTTGGGGAAATTATAAAGGTTCATTTTTTAGATGGGAAAGAGAGTTTTAAATATATCGCTGAATATTATGATCGTTCACTTCAGGATACTCAGTTGATTAGTGAACTTATTTTTAAAAGTTTACAAATTAAGAAAAGAATTATAGCAAACGATGAGTTTGATTTAGGGTATCGGAATATTATGAATTATGGACATACCTTTGGCCATGCGATAGAATCACTTACAAACTATAGTATTAGACATGGTCAGGCAGTGACAATTGGGATGGATATTAGTAATTATCTGTCTTATAAACTTGGTTTACTTGATGAAAATACCTATCGTGAAATGAAGAAGGTAGTAATAAAAAACTTGCCTAAATACAACCTTCGGGAGCTTGGTTTGGATTTATTTTTTGAAGCCCTTTCCAGAGATAAGAAAAATGTCGATAACAGAGTGACAATGATTTTGACATCTGGTCCTGGCAAGATGTTTAAAAAGAGTTTTGTTTTGGATAATACAGTAAAGGGATATATTAAAACATATTTTGAGGAAAACTATTGAGATTGTGCGAATATAATTAATCTACCTTATGGATAAAACTACTGGTACGAGAAGATTGTTAATATGTTGGAAAAAACCAGACATGCTGTTTGATGATGATATTACAATATTGAGTTTTTTAAGCCCAGCAAGAGAAGAAGAATTAAAAAAGTATTATAAAAGTAATGTGATTTCTGCGAGAAAAATTGCGCCTGAGGTAAAAGAAAAAGCAAGAAGTATTTATCTCAAGCTTATTGCTAATATTGGCGCTACTCCTATTAAGGAAAGAGGAAATACGACTTTGCGGCAGGCTTTAGTTAATAAAAGAGGATTTAGCTTATGGTGGATTCACAAAGTATCAGAAAAAGACTGCGAGACAGAGCTTACATTTAAGTATATTGTAGAGATTCTTATTATTATTTATATTGCGAATTTACATAATAGTAAACATTTTATTTTCTGGGGAGGTTGTAAAGAAGTAAAAGATGTTTTAAAAGACTTTTATAATATAGACGAAATTAAGTGCAAGAGAAGACATCGTAAAATTCAGACTCTTGTAAAATGCGTGCTATCCAGGTTGAAATATTGTTATGTATTTTTATTGCAATGGTTTGTTCTGAAAAGAGTTATAAAAAATCTTCCTAAGGGCATTTTTGATATTGTTTTTTCAGGCTTTTGGGATTGGAGTGTTAAAGCGGATAGGGTTTCGGGGTCACTTTGTGATCGTTATTTTAAATCGTTGCCCGAGAAATTATTATCTAAAGGTTTAAGAATTGGCTGGTTCTTATGGTTTGACCCATATGGTGAACCTGGCTCTAAGGGACGTAAATTATGGGATATATTGGAACCAATTAATAGGCGTAGTAATCTTGTAATACTGCAAAGGTTTGTTAAGGTCGGAGACTTGTTAAAAGCCGCATTCAACTTTAAACCATATCTGATATTTTTACAGTATTGTAAGACCAAAGAGTTTAAAGATGCTTTTATCGTTGATGGAATAAACTTCTTATCATTGTTACAACTTGAGTTGAGTTGTGGATTTTTAAATGCAATAATTCCTATGCAGGAGCTAGTTTGCATAGCAACAGAAAGGGCATTTAATCGATACAGACCAGAAAAAGCGGTAAGTTTTCTTGAGTTATTTATATATTCAAGGGCATTTTATACGGGAGGTAGATTAGGTTTTCCTAATACGATACATTATACAATTCAACATGCGAGTTATAGCAGAGAGAAGACTTTTGTGTTGCTTGATCCCCAATTAGAGTACAGCGGTTGTCCTGATAATTTACCAATTCCAAGACCTGATTACATATTTACAATGGGGGAGTTGGGAAAGGAAATATTTATGGAAAGTGGTTTTCCGGAAGAAAGGTTATATTCAACAGGTTCACCACGGTATGAACATATAAAAGGTAATTGTATTAGTAGTAATGAAAAACCAAGCGAAGTTCAAGAAGTTACAAATATCCTTATAGTTACTTCTCTTGATATAAATTTAGAGATAGAGATGGTTGAGGCAGTGTATTTTGCTACTATGGATTTGCCCCAGATAAAGCTAAATCTAAGAAACCATCCTTTTGCAAAAATAAACAGCCATCCTGAATTTCACAATTATGCAGATAGGATTCATTTCACCAGTGGAACATTAGAAGAGGATTTAAAGGTCTCGGATCTAATTATATTTTCGTACTCTACTGTTGCTGAAGAGGCCTTAATACAGGGGATCCCAGTCTGGCAATGGCAGCCGGTTACCTATAATGGTTCTGTTTTTAGGGATTTGGGTTGCATTCCTTCATTTTATTCTGTATCTGACTTAAGGAAATCTTTAAAAGAATTTGTATCAAATAAATATTCGTTTATTCCTGGTATCGAAACAAGATCATTTATATTGAAAAAGTGTTTTTATGATGGTAGTGGAAAGGCGAGTGAAAAGATCGCAGATATTCTAAGCGCATAATTTTAATGTGTGCCTTTGGAAGTTAGTTTAATATTGGGATAGAAATGAAAATACTTATTACAGGTGGTACAGGTCTTTTAGGAAAAGCGTTAATTGAAACGGTAGATAGTAATTATGAAATAGTTGCTACTTATTTAGGTAATTATGATGTAGAAGATACGCATCAAGTAAAATATACAAAATTAGATACGCGGGACAAAGCGGGATATGAATATTTATTCAGAGAGTTTAAGCCTAAAGTCGTAATACATACCGCTAGTATAGGGAGTCCTGATTATGCTGAAAAAAATAAGGAACTGACTTGGGAGGTAAACGTAGGAGGTACTCAGAATATTCTTTTTATCTGTGAGCGGTTTAATGCAAAATTTATTTATATATCGTCTAATGGTATTTATGATGGAAATAAAGCGCCTTATGGCGAAGAAGATGAGGCTAAACCAATTAATTACTATGGACAGACTAAGTTAGAGGGTGAAAGAATAGTTCAAAAAGCGAAAATTCCTTATGCCATTGTGCGACCGATTTTAATGTATGGATGGCCTCATTCTTTCGAGAGAGGAAATATTGTGACTTTTGCATTATCAAATCTTGAAAAATGCGAAGTAGTAAACGCGTATGATGATGTATATTTGAATCCATTGTTTAACCATAGTTGTGCAGAAGCAATTTGGAAAATAATCGAGGAAGAAAAATACGATGTTTTCAATATTGCAGGAGCGGAGAGAGTTACTATTTACAAACTAATTCAGGAAGTGGCTTATGCCTTTAAATTGAATTTGGATTTAATTAAACCGGTTCAGCAAGGGTTCTTTAATGAACTGGTAAAAAGACCTGGTGATACATCGTATAAAACAGAAAAAATGGAAAAAGAGCTTGGAATAAAGCCGCTTTCTCTAAAGGAAGGTTTGAGTATTATGAGAGAAATACGCCAATGAGGAAGAGCGCATTGATTTGGGCTCCGAGATTTTATGGTATAGATGAGGCTATAAGACAGTCTTTTGAAGACTTGGGTTTTAATGCGGTTTTGAAGAACAACAGGATTAAGTTGACTTTTCAAGAGGTGTTTGCAAAAAAGCTAGGGAATGTTTTACCATTTGCAAAACATGCTCTCAATCCGATTCTTAAATGTTATTTAATTCAAGAGAATCAAGAATTTATTGCATGTGTTAAAGCCTGGAATCCGGATCTTATATTTATAATTAAAGGTGAACAACTCTTTCCAGAAACATTACAGAAGTTAAAAAAAGAGACTTCTGCATGTATTGCAGCTTATATCTGGGATGATCCATTTTATTCTTATGCAGGTCGGTTTTTAGACGATTATCGCAAAAATAATTTTGTTAGAGGAATGCATTTGTACGATTATATTTTTGTTTATGATCCATACTATGTTGAAGAAATAAGGAAACGCGGGATACTCAAAGTAAGTTATTTACCATTGGCCACCGATCCGGATAAATATAAGAGAATTGATGTGACCAGGGAAGAAAATCAGGAATATGGTTTTGATGTATGTTTTGTTGGACGGCCATTTCCCAATCGTATAGAGACCTTTGAGAGTCTAAGTGAATTTAAACTTGGAGTTTTTGGTGATGGGTGGGAAGAATGGTTCAGAACAAAAACACCTAATTATTTCAGGGGGAAGGCACTTAATGAAAAAGTTTTAAAAATTTATAGCTCATCAAAAATTATCTTAAATATTCATGATCCGGAAGCAATCTGTGGTGTAAATACAAGAACGTTTGATATTCTTTCCTGTGGCGCATTTGAATTAGTAGATTATAAGCCGGAATTAGAACATCTGTTCAAGGGAGGAGAAGAAATAGTTTATTATAAGGACATTGCTGATTTAAAAAGGTTAATAAAGTATTATCTGGACAATCCAAAAAAGCGTAATAATATTGCTGAGAAAGGAAAGACGAAAGTTTTAAACAGCCATACTTGGAATCATCGCATAAAAGAAGTTATTCATATTTTGCATAGCGAGGGTTTTGTTTTTTAATAACGTAAGTGACTAGTTCATGAGGCTACGATATTTAGTTGGATACGGTACCCCTTTTTTAACGGCATATAGTAAAATCCGATGGATATTATCTACGGGTGATTTAGGATATGTAAGAATTTTAATGTATCACAACATTCCTGAAGAGAAATTTGCGCAATTCGAACGACAAATTACTTATTTTGCATCTCAGTATCAGTTTTTAACTCCTTTACAGTTTCAAGAGTTTATTCAAGGGAAATATAGTATCGTTGGCATAAGACTCCTCATAACGTTTGATGATGGATTCAAATCGAACCGCATTGTTGCGGAAAAGTTCCTAAATCCGTTTGGTATCAAAGGGGTATTTTTTGTACCAACGGAGTTTATTGGTCTGCAAGATGCGAGTAGGCGTAATGAATTTATTGTAAAACAAATATATAAAAGTATTGCCACTGATCCCGAGATATCGCCTGATATGGAACCCTTAGCGTGGAAAGATTTGGAATATCTTTTAGAACAAGGCCACTCAATCGGCTGCCATACAAAAAACCATAAGCGTCTTCCCGAATTGTATTCCAAAGAAGAACTTTACGATGAAATCGTTGAAAGTGGAAATATATTGGAGAAAAAATTGGGAGTGCCCATTAATTATTTTGCCTATCCATTTGGGGATATTGATAGTGTCAGTAAACTTGCAATGAAGGTAGTGAAAAGCAGATATAAATATTGTTTTTCTGGCGTAAGGGGGCCGAACTACTTCCCTGTGGATACCTGTGCAATATTGCGCGATACAATCTCTCTTGATGACCCGTTGTCATATGTGCGTTTTATCGTTGAAGGTGGGCTTGATATTATCTATCGAAAGAAAGCCAGAAGACTTTTAGTGTTAACACGTGATTAGCTTTGATCGATATGGCATACCTGTAGTAACCCTACCTGATATACGTTACCTCTTATTTGGCATATTTACCCGGCAATCTTCAGGGGAAATATGGTGTAATTCGCGGCAAAAGGCGAGTTTTTATCGGGGTAGTGCCTGGGGTATTTCTGAGGCAGTCAAAACACTGTTAAAATCGAAAGGAAAGACACATGGCATTGTTTTTTTGCCCGACTATTTTTGTAATCAGGCACTAAGGCCGCTTCGCTTCCAATCAGTGCAACTTGTATTCTATCCTGTAACAGAAAATCTTAATCCTGATTGGCGTTTATTACATGCCTTGGTTTTACTGAATGGTAAACCCGATGTATTCATACTGGTTCACTATTTTGGTTTTCCTGGTGAAATAAGAAATGCCCTTCAATTTTGTCAGCAAGTTGGAGCAGTGCTTTTGGAGGATGGAGCTCACGTTCTCATGCCCATAGGCGAGATCGGCAAATTTAGTTGGGCATCCGTGTTTAGCCCGTATAAGTTATTGCCCGTGCCAAAGCTTGGTGTTCTTGTAACCTCAAAAGAGACGGAAATTAGCTGTGAAATGTCTGGAGAGAAAAAACGAGTAGACATGGAGACGTGTAAATGGGTGGGGAAAAGGGTGTTGCAGTCTCTTTTTTTAAACTGCGGGATTTCCTGGAGAGGGAGTGAGATAGTACCTTTTGATTCGGATGCAGAGTCGAATTTTGAGAGAAATTCTTCTGTTAGCGCTGTAACGTTACAGATGTTGAAAATGACGGAATCAAAATTAGATCAGTATAAAAGGATAAGAAGGAGACACTATAAAATTGTAGAGGAGGGTCTTTCTGTTAAGAATGACGTTGCACGTCCATTTTTTAGTTCTTTACCTGAAGATGTGTGCCCTTATTTGTTTCCAATGTGGTTACACGAAAGTATCATAGAAGATGTTTACTACAGATTAAATAAAATGGGTGTTCCAGTTCAAACCTGGCCTGACTTACCACCGGAGGTGAAAGAAAAACCATCGACTCACGGCACGGCTATTAAGATTAGAAAAAGTTTATTGACAATTCCTGTCCATCAAAGTCTGACTGAAAGACATATGCAGTATATAGTCCGTAGTTTGAGGGGTGCTATAGGAAAAGTGTTCGGGGGTTGAATGACAGACGGCATCAGAATGATAACGGTGGAAAACAAAAAAGAGTGGAACGAATTGCTTTTTAAATGTGAGAAGGTTAGTATCCTGCAAACATGGGAATATGGTGAGGCAAAACAACATGCTGAGGGTTGGACACCAATCAGGAGTTTGATTACTGATGAAAATAAGCCCATAGGTATTGCACAGATGTTAGTTAAAAAAATCCCATTATTAGGAAAAATTGTGCGAATTAATCGCGCCCCCTTGTTTTTTTCTAAAGATCATAAGGTATGTAGTGATACATCAGTTGAGATAGTACAATTTCTTTATTATTATTGGGTAATACAAAAGAAGACTCCGTTGTTTGTTGCGCCAAATATTATGTATGGTGAAATCTGTGATGAAGTATTAACCCAAATAGGGTTTGATCATAATACTGAGAATAGGTGGGCATCTATTACAATAGATCTATTCCTCGAAGAAACTACCTTACGCAAAAACTTACATCAAAAATGGCGAAACTTATTGAATAAATCAGAAAAAGTTGGGCTTAAACTGGAAATGGATAACTCTGAAGACGGATGGTCATTTCTTATGAGTAAATATAATCAGTTAATGACCGAGAAAAACTTTTCCGGTACATCAGAGAGATTATTGCGAGAATTGAGAAATGTCACGAAAGACGCATCTTCTGTCCAGGTCATGTTTGCCTGTAAGGATGGCAAAAGGATAGGTGGCGTCCTCATCATTGGCTGCGTGGATACATGTCATTATCTTGTTGGATGGAATAGTCCGGAAGGGAGACTCTTTCAATCAAATTACTTCCTGCTTTGGCAGGCAGTATTGATTTTCAAAAAAATGGGGTTTCATTGGTTTGATTTTGGGGGGGTAAATGAAAAGTTGACTCCTGGTATTACGCACTTTAAGAGAGGGATTGGAGGCGAAGAGTATACATTGATTGGTGAATTTGAAGCATTTCCTGATACAGTCTTTTCTCTGATAATAAAGCTGATTGTGAAATTAAAACTACGAAAGAAAGTATAAATAATTTAAATATGCGCATTGCTATAAATGCCTTATCTGCCGTGGCGGGAGGCGGTGTCACCTATTTAAACCAATTATTTAAATACTTATCGGAAATAGATAGGAATAATGATTATCTCATCATTACCACGAAAAAAGGAAAAGGAGTCCTCGTGGCGAGCTATAAAAATTTCCAGGTACTCTCATTCAAATTCCCGAGTATTTCTCCTGTCTTCCGGATATTTTGGGAACAATTTTATCTTTGGTATATATTAAAAAAGAACAGGGTAGCTATTCTTTATGCTCCTGCAAATATTGGTTTAATTTTTTCTTCAATTCCCACCGTTTTAATGATACAAACAGTGGCACCTTTTTATCCGGAAATGATAAGGAACCAGAATGTATATTATCGCTTAAAATTTAACCTCCTGAGGTTACTAACCACTTTTTCAATAAGGAAAGCAAAGAAAATTATTTTTATTTCCGAGAGAGCACGGAAGGAAGTAAGTTTACAGTATGATTTAAAAGAAGAGGATACTTTGCTTATCTATCATGGGAGGAGTTTGCATTTCAGACCAAGCCTCGACGAAGATCGTTTACAAGAGATAAAACGGAAATATAATCTAGATCAATTCATTCTTTATGTGTCAAATATTTACCGATATAAAAATTTTCTTGAACTGGTTCAGGCCTTTTCGATCATCAAAGATAAGATTCCTTCTAATATAAAGCTTGCACTTGTTGGAAAGAGTTTTGACGATCAATACACCAAATTGCTGAAAACGTTCGTTCAGGAAAAAGGGATGAACGATCGTATTATCTTTTTTGGTCATGTTTCCTATGAAGAATTACCCTATTTTTATGCACTCTGTAAACTTTTTGTATATCCATCAACTTGCGAAAACTGTCCAAATATCCTCATTGAAGCAATGGCCTGTGGAACGTCAATTCTGGCTTCATATATGGAGCCAATGCCAGAAGTCTGTCGGGATGCTGCTATATACTTTGATCCTTTCAACCCGCAAGATATTGCTGAGAAGATTCAAACCTTGCTGTTAGATAAGGATGCGTTAGAAAAATTGAAACAACATTCACTGCACAGAGCCAGGTGTTTTGACTGGGAAGATACCGCAAGAAAAACGTTGCAAGCGTTTGAAGAATGTATTTAATTTGAATTGTACCTAGTGTCATAGAAAGTGTCGTAGAAAACAATCTTTTATTAGTATCAACGGTATGACAAGAAATGTTGTTCCACTCATAAAGAAGGCCTTGCTAATAAATCCCCCAACAGGGATATGCTTTCGTGATGGGCGCTGTCAGGGTTCCATCGAGTTATTGACAGTTCAACCAGAGCGAATTCCTCTTGAGTTGGCATATATGGCAGCAATTATTCAGGGAAAAGGAATTACGACGCATCTGCGGGATTTTCCCATCGAACGGGCAACATGGGGAGACGTAGAACGTGAATTAACGGAGTACATTCCTGATTTACTAGTAGTAAATGTTGGTAGTCCAACGGTTGACTACGATTTGTCTGTCTGTAAACTTGCAAAAAGAATCAACCCAAATATGGTGACTATCGCCAAAGGAGCACATTTCGATATATTTGATATGGAATCACTGGAAAAATTTCCTTACCTTGATCTTGTCATACGACATGAGGTTGAGGCAGGGATGCGTGACCTGCTCGAAAAAGAAGATCTAGAACTTATACCTGGTATTACATTCAGGGATAAGAGTAACAAAATAGTCAAAAATCCCAACCGTAAGCTGTTCAAAAACATAGATTCCTTACCCTTCCCTGCAAGGAATCTGTTGAAGAACCACCTCTATAGAAGACCTGATACTGGAGAATCTTTAACTGTAGTAATGACATCAAAAGGGTGTCCATATAACTGCGTTTTCTGTTTGGCTGGGGAGCTTTCAGATTATAATCTCATTGTGAGGAATCCTTTCAGGGTAGTGGATGAATTAGAGGAATGTGCAAAAAAATACCATATTAGGAATTTTTTCTTCTATGCTGATACATTTACTTTAAAAAAAGATTGGGTGATATCGCTTTGTGAAGAGATTATCAGGAGGAACTTAAAAATAAGATGGGCTGCAAATAGTAGGGTAGATACACTGGACGAGGATAGAGTCAGGGTAATGCAAAAGAGTGGTTGCGAGGTTATTGGCTTTGGGATAGAGTCAGGACGGCAGGAGATACTTGATAAATCAAAGAAGGGAATCACACTGGAGAATTCAGAAAATGCTATCAGATTATGTAAGAAATATGGGATAAAAAGTTACATGCTCTTTATGATTGGTTTCCCATGGGAAACCAGGGAACACATTGAGGATACAGTAAATTTTGCGATAAAACTGAATGGCGACTTTGCGGATTTTAATGTAGTTTATCCATACCCGGGGACAGAAATGTATAAGATAGCAAAGGAATTGAACCTCTTTGATGAAGGCGAACTCTGCGGGCACGATATTTCACGATCCATGCAGAGAACACTATATCTAACGACCGATGAGCTTGCAGAACTCAGGAAATATGCAATAAGAAGATTTTATTTAAGACCTGGTTATCTTGTAAAGAAACTTACTCAGATAAGGTCTCCTTTGGAATTTAAAAACTACTTTGCCAAAGGATACCATATTCTCAAAGATATTGTACTGAAAAAATGAAAAAGGTACTTTTCTTCAACCCCCCCGGGGATGCAATCTACTTACGGCAGTACTATTGCAGCCAGACATCCAAGGCGAATTATATCTACCACCTCGTTGATTTTAATATCTTAGGAGGAATCATCAGTGGGTACTTTGATGTTGAGTATTTGGATGCGGTCGTGAATAAATACGATGTGAGTGCCTGCTTGGATAAACTTTCAAAAATTGATTACGATTATATAATATTTCTCACAGGATATGTTTCTTTTGACTCGGATTTCTCGATAATGAAGAAGGTAAAGGCATTAAAGAATGTGACGATGATTGCAATAGGAGATATTGTGCTTTCGAAGGCGGACGAACTCCTCTCTGAAAATGAATTTCTAGATGCAGCCATTATTGATTTTACCTCTCCTGATATACTCAATTATTTGAAGGGCAATTTTAACGAAGTATATTCCATGTTTTACAAGAAAGGGAACGAGATTATACGTCCTACGCCAAAGGAAAACAGCAGAATATTTTCGATACCGATTCCACGTCACGACCTTGGTATGAATTATAATTATCGACATCCATTTGTGAAAAGGTATCCCTTTGCAACCGTATTGACAGATTACGGGTGTCCTTACAAGTGCAAGTTCTGTGTTTATTCAACCTTTAGATACAAATACAGACCAGTTGCAGATGTGTTAGAAGAATTGCGATATATAAAGAATCTGGGTATCAGTGATATTTTTTTCCTGGACCAAACTTTTGGTTCAAAGCAAGACAGATACATGGAACTATGCGATGGTATGATAAAAAAAGGATTCCGTTTTGACTGGTTTTGTTTTTCGAGGGTAGACGTTCTTGATCATGAGATGCTTTCCCTCATGAAACAGTCGGGATGCCATACAATCATGTTTGGCGTTGAATCTGCAAATCCTGCACTTCTAAAAGAATACGGCAAAGGTTATGACCATGAGAAAATACGAGATACATTTAGGACTGCTAAGAAGCTCGGGATCAAGACAATGGGAACGTTCATATTGGGTCTGCCCGAAGAAAATCGAGAATCTATACTGAAGACCATCGAATTTTCGAAAGAACTTGATTGCGATTATGCCTCATTTAATTTTGCGGTTCCAAGGATGGGAACAGAATTGAGAATGAAGGCTTTAAAGGAGAAACTCATTAGTGAAGATAATCGGAAAATGGACCAATCTGGCTCTTTTATTACACTTGATACAGCCACTCTTACGAAGGAGGAAATCGTAAAACTTAGAAAAAAGGCATATAAAAGTTTTTACCTCAGGCCGACGTATTTATGGAAAAGGTTGATATCGATAAATTCTCTAGAACAACTCATTGTTCAATTAAAAGACGGTATAAAGATTATCCAAAACGTTATCTTAGGGAGGTGACGTTTTAAAAATACAATGGACCTTGATTTAATACGAATCATAGATAAATTTTTTGGACAAATAATAGCGCTGTTCCTTATCGGGTATGATTATCTAAAGAGAATTTTCTTTGGTAGAGGTAGTGATAACAGCCAGATTAAGAAGATACTTGTTATCCGCTTCTTCGGTTTTGGAAATCTTGTCCTGGCATTTCCTGCGATAAAGAAGATACGTGATCTCTTTCCTGGGGCAAAAATTTATCTTCTCACAATCAACAAGAATATGCATCTTTATGATGGGGTGACCTTCATTGATAAAACCCTTTACATCAACGTAAACGGTTTTAAAAATTTCACGATGAGTATTTTTCAAATGTTCTTTTCCCTGAGAAAGGAAAAATTTGATCTGGCTGTTGATTTCGAGATATTCGCATATACTTCAGTTTTTTTACTTTATTTTCTCGGAATTAAAAAGCGGGTTGGATACAGAATCAAGGGTTATTTGAGGGGCCCACTATATACGACGGCTGTAACCTATAATAATGAGCAACATATTTCCAAAACTTTTTATGATCTTGTTGTTACACTGGGCGCTGAAAAGAAAGAGAACGTAGAATTGATTGGACTTTCAGTATCAATGAAGGATAAGGCTGTCGTGGAAGAATTTCTGAAGAAAAATTTCATAGACAGCAATGAGCGATTAGTTGGGATGCATGTTGGGTCGGGACAGAATTTCATCAATAGGCGATGGCCTGAAACATATTTTGCTAAAGTTGCTGATTTCCTCATAAAGGAATTCGACGCTAAAATTATACTGACGGGCACAAAAGAAGAATTGCCGCTTATAAATAATACTATCAGGGAAATGAGAACTGATCCAAGACGAGTTGTTGTAATTGATAGTCTTAATTTAACTCAATTGGCTTTTCTTTTTAAACAGATTAGGGTGTTTTTTTGTACAGATACCGGGCCGCTTCATCTCGCAATAGCTATGGGAGTTCCCACAGTTTCATTTTTTGGACCAAATACCCCGTGCCTTTATGGCCCCCCTTTAAATAACAGACATATTTATTTTTACGAAAATATGCCCTGCAGTCCTTGTATTACCAACTATAATGCCAAAATGTCTAATTGCAAGAAACCAGTTTGTCTTACAGGCATTTCTGCTGAAAAGGTAATTGCATCTCTTAATGGGTTTATAGAACGATATTTGGTGTCCGGTAAATAAAAAAAGTAACAATTTAGTTTTTTGAAAAACTAAATTGTTACGATTTATTTGGTAGGTATGTTTCAAGGTATACTTATGAAAAAATGTATTATTTGTAATAGCATATCTGTAGACGAAAACTTCAAATGCAAAGATTGCGGATTTTCACCTAAAAAGATTGATCAAATAGTGTCTTTTTTAAATGTATCAGACCTAAGTAACGAACAATTTGATCCAGCTACCTACAAGGAATTTGCTGAAACGGAAGTAAAGAATTTTTGGTATGTTTCAAGACCGAAACTCATAAGCATAGTTATAAAAAAGTATTTAAAAGATGCGCATAATTTTTTGGAAATAGGGTGCGGTACTGGATATGTTTTATACAATATGAACAAAAAGTTGCCTAATCTTGAACTGTATGGCGCAGATGTTTATGTTGAAGGATTGGAATTTGTTAAAAAAAGATTAAGAGGAAATATAAAATTATACCAATTTGATGCTAAAAATATTCCTTTTGAAAACCATTTTGATCTGATTGGCGCCTTTGATGTTTTAGAACACATCGATGATGACAAAAGTGTATTACACGAATTATATAAGGCATTAAAACCAGGTGGCATAATTTTACTTATGGTACCGCAGTATATGCTGCTTTGGAGCGCATGGGATGAAATTAATCGTCATAAAAGACGTTATTCGAGGGGACAGTTGGCAAAAATTACAGAACAAGTGGGATTCCAAATCGCAAGAGACACATCATTTGTTTTTTTCTTGCTCCCATTTATTTATCTTAAAAGACTCTTCGAAAAAGGCAAAAAAAAAATAAGACCGATAGAAGAAAACAATATTAATTATTTAGTAAATAAACTATTTAGTGCAATTATGTTTTTTGAAAGAATTTTAATAATGATAGGGTTGCGTTTTCCTTTTGGAAGTTCGTCACTGGTTGTCGCAAGAAAACCATACACTGATATTAAGGATAATATCGATAGAAAGATTACAAGGAAAAATGATGAATAAAAATCTGTTATTATTAAGTATAGTTGTTCCAGTTTACAATGAGGAAGAAGTAATAGAGGAATTTAATAGAAGACTGGTAAATACATTTAGTAAAACTGATATAAAATACGAAGTAATATACGTAAATGATGGGAGTAATAGTCAAACAAGCAAAATCCTGAGAAAAATTGCAGATTCAGCTAAAAATATACGTTTAATTGAATTATCAAGAAACTTTGGACACCAAATTGCGGTGACAGCAGGACTTGACTACTCATCAGGTGAAATAGTTGTAGTTATTGATGCGGATTTGCAGGATCCACCGGAAATTATTTTACAAATGATAGATCAGTGGCGAAATGGCTATAAAGTTGTTTATGGAATAAGGAGAAATCGAAAAGAAAACATTTTTAAACGAATGGCATACTACTCTTTTTATAGATTACTTCAAAATTTTTCGAAAGTATATATACCGCCTGACAGTGGTGACTTTTCTCTGATGGATAGACAAGTAGTCAATATGCTTGTTGCCATGCCGGAGAGAAACCGTTTCGTTCGTGGTTTACGATCATGGGTTGGTTTTAAACAGATTGGAATTGAATACGATCGGGATGAAAGATTTGCTGGGAAAAGTAAGTATTCATTATCAAAGCTCTTCTTACTGGCGTCTGATGGCGTTGTTAATTTCTCAATTACACCGATAAATATGATATCAAATATTGGATTATTTTTGTTTGTTAGCAGTATTCTTGCAGCGATCTTTTTAATAATTTGGAGGATATCAAACTTCAAAATATTAGGTCATATGCCATCTGATGTACAGGGATTTACAACATTAGCAGTATTGCTACTTTTCTTTAGTGGTGTTCAATTGCTATCTGTTGGAATAATCGGTCAATACATTGGGAGAATATATGATGAATCAAAACAAAGGCCAAAATATATAGTTGAAAATGAGTTGGGGTTTTCCAAATCAAAAAATAATCTTATATTCGGTGATCAGAGAGGAGCACAAGAAGTAAAGACTTCTGGTGAAATTTTATGAAAATGGGAGCATTTTGTTCTTTTAGGAATCTTTCAATAGTTTCACTAATAAGTGCTAGTGTTTGTGTATTGTTAATGCTTATCCGTGTTTGGCATGCGTTCTCATTTTTTGAGCCATTACAGCTAACAACTAGCGGCTGGGAAGAGGAGGATCTTTATGCTATGTGGAAGTATCTTAAAGGAATGGGAATATATACTGATAGGTATTCTGTCCCATATGCGGCATCAGTTTACAATTGGCTGTTTTATAAATCGTACGGTTTTATTATTAAAAATTTTATTTCATTATTTTCACTAAATACAAGTTGGATACCGACTATAGGTCGTTTTTTTACCTTAGCGGGTGCTTTCCTTGGAGTTTTTATTTGTTATGCATCGTTTGTTAAATTGCCCGAAGTTAAAAACCATACGATGAGAACTTTAGCCTTTTCATTCTCATTATTGATATTTCTTGGTCCTCTTGTAGGATTTTGGGCATTTACGGTTAGACCAGATGTTTGGAGTTTTGTATTTGAAGTTACTGGGGTATTCTTGTTCTTGAGGTATTACTCAGTAGATAAGGTTAAGGCAATTTATTTCTCCGCATCAGTTTTATATTGCTCATGGGCATTTAAGCAATCAGGTTTTTTAACAGTTGTGGCGATTTTACTCTTTCTTATTATAAAAAAGGATTTTAAAGCATTCTTTATGTTTTCGGTATTAATGATAATTTCTTATTTCACAACGTTTTTATTAGGAGACAAAGAGTATATTGATACAATTTTATACCAAGGGGAAAGGGAGTTTTCAACTTACTCAGTAATAACAAACGTATTAAAAGCAGCTTCAAAATCATCTCCTGCAATAATTTCATTAACTTCCTCTATTGTGTTCGTTATTTTTTGTAAAAGATTAAAAAGAGGGATCATAAAGAACGATAACGTTTTGTTTGCAGCAATACTTTTTTTTACAACAATAGTAATTGTTTTTCCTGCATCGGCTATGGAAGGAGCTGCCGATAATTATTGTTTCATGGTACTTTATGCTTCATCGTTATTGTCAATAACGTTAGTAAGTGAAATAATGGGTGATATACTAAGTGCAAAAGATGAGGGTGGATTAAGGGTATGTATTGGTTTTATGATATTTGGTTGGATTGCAAATGTGATATCCATAATGGTGATATTCATGGGTTATCAAGGTGTCATTTCTGTGTACCCCCAGCATATTGATATGGTAAAAAGACAAAAATGTATTGAAAAATTACCTAAACCTTTATTTGTTGACAATATGTATTTATCTCTACCTTGGATGAATCCGTCTGAACCATATGTTTTTACAAACTGGTTTTATAAAAAAGAACGAGAATTAGGTATTTCATTTAATGATGGTGGCATTGGAGGGTTGATTAAGAAAGGGCATTACAGAACATTACTTTTTCCTAATGAGTTAAAAACTTTTGATGGTGCTGAGTTGTCTGAATATAAAATTTTACCAGAGAAGTGTGAAGGCTTTTATGTATATATAAAAAACTAAAGTAAGTCGAAAACTGTCTTTTAACTAGAAAATTTAAAATAAACTATATTAAAAAACTGTAAACGAAATTGATGAGTAATAATTCATTCTTGACATTAGCTGAGGCGATTTATAATCCACCACTTTCAATGATTGTGGCTTTTCTAATTGTTTTAGGAATGTGGCATTTTGCTGATGTGATATCAAAGAATAAATTAGTAAAGGCAGGGGGTGATCTCCAGAGAATATTACTTGCGTATATTGTTGTTATCGCTAGTGTATCAGTACTTGTGCATACAATATATTTTTTACGAATTAATGGTTTTTATCTTCTAAAAATTATCGGGACAATATTTATAATAATGGGAGCTTATTACCTTATAAAAATAATAGTAAGAAAGGAGTTTAAATTTGTAAAAAAAATATCAGAACGCGAAGATAATAAAAAATTGCAAATGCTGTCTATTGTTTTGATAGCTATTCCATTATTTCTCATTGCTTTAGGTCCTCCAACTGATCCGGATTCACTCGATTATCATCTTGGCGTGCCATTAGATTGGCTTAGGAATAATCAGGCTTATCCAAGATACGATTGGATATCTGCCAGATTGGTTGGACTTGGAGAGTCAATTAATCTTTTTGGGTTAATAAACGGTACCGATATTCTTGGGCAAATAGTACAATACTCAGGCTTGATAGTTGCCTGGACAGGGATATCGACTTTCGCAAATACTTTGCGACTTAAGTATCTATCTGCATTGCTCGTGCTTACATCTCCGGTAATGTTATATTTAGCAACTGTACAAAAACCGCAACTTTTCCCGTCAGCGGCATTGGTTTTCGGTGTTTTGATTCTTTTGAAAAATAGAGAGAATTATGACAGAAAAATATTTTTGTTTTCAATGGTTTCTATTTTATTCGCTATCTCAAACAAATACTCTTTTCTAATTGCTGGTATTGTTGCCATTATTGTATCAATAGTTATTGCAAAAAAAAATAAAGACATAAAATTTGCATTATTGGTAATATTTTTACTTTTTATGTTCATTAATTTCCCATTGTATTTAAGAAATTATCTATTTTATGGTGACCCCCTTTCTCCGTTGTTTGAAAATTTTAAATCCAGTCCAGATATCGATGTCTTAGATTATGCGAGACACATACGTGAATATGAAGGTGGTCTGACTATCAAAAAAGTGCTAATGTTGCCGATTACTTTAACATTCACAACAAAATTAAATTTTTTTTCAACTGTTTTAGGTATAGGTACACTTGGTTTACTTGTTGTGTACAATGTTTCCGGAGTTTCAAGAGTTATTTTGTCTTTGTCTATTTTGATAGCGTTGGGATTTTTACTAATAGGTCAAACGCTTCCAAGATATTATCTCGAAAGCTATTTTCTCCTGGCGGCTTCAATAGTTTCCACCCGGTGGGGCTGTAAACATACTTATTTAGAAAGGGGACTCCTCTTGCAATCAATACCAGTTGCTATTTCTGCAATTTATGGAGCAATAATCTTGTTTCCGGGTGCGATTACAAATGATTTAAGAAACCATGTTATGAACAACTATGCCTTTTGTTATCAGGAAGCACAGTGGATTGATAAGTACTTACCAAAAGATTCCGTAATAATTGCAGATGTAAGATCCTATGCATTAATACCAAGAAAGTTTGTTGTGCCAGATAAAATAAAAGGAAATCCTGAAAATCTTATGGATATAATAGAAAATAATAATGTGACGTCAATGTTGATTCCTTATCCAAACGACGAATCTGTATGGAAAGGATTGGAGAATTATGCAGATAAAAAGATAAGTGAGAAAAAGATATTTACCCGTGCTACACGCAATCCCCTTAATGCTGGTGCAAAGTATCAAATGTGGCTTTTTACATTAAATACTGATTTGAATAAGCGAATTTTTGAAGTGGAGTGATAATTAAACGCGGCACATTACCATTCAAAGACTTCTTTGGAGATTGTTTCTTTGCGATTTTATTTTGAAAATACAAATCGAAGCAAAGATATTTTTACCGTAATTATTTATATCTTTGCATATAGAAAGGAATAGCCACGTGTTAAGTATTGAAAATTTAATTGCTTCGGTACTACAAAAAATACTTCCGATTTGTATATTTAGACACATACCAAGGTTTTATTACACAATTAATAGTGTTCGTTTTAAAATTTTTCCAAGACCATCTATGTTTAAGGAAACAGCTAAGGCGAAGCCTCGTCGTTTGATAGAAGGCTTTTTTGACAAATATTGCCATGGATATGGTGTTGATATAGGTTACGGAGGAGACCTTTTAGTTCCTGGATGTTTAGGATGGGATATTGAAGATGGGGATTCGCATTATTTGGGTAAATTAGACGATGAGCAATTTGATTTTGTATATTCATCCCATTTGCTTGAGCATTTAGATAATCCTGAATTAGCCATTTTGAATTGGTGGCGAGTATTAAAACCAGGAGGTTATTTGATTCTATATCTTCCTGATCGTGATTTATTCGAAAAAAGAAAAACATTGCCTTCAAAAATTAGCTTAGATCATAAACATTACTTTTTACTTGAACGAGATGAACCGCCTCATACTATCGGGATAATCCCTTTTTTAAAAAGGAATATTAAAAATTTTGAAATTGTTTACGCAAAAACGTGTGGGGATAACTGTGCTAACAAAGTTCAAAAGTTACGCAACAGCACTGAATATTCCATAGAGGTTGTTGTTGAAAAAATTAGGAGTCGAGATAGTCACGATGATCAATATTAAGCTTGTTGAGCAGCTCAAAAGAATTAACTTTATTCGCAGGATAGTTTTACAGAAAAACATTTCTTTTATTTTCCCCATACGTTTCAATATTGAACCTACTAATTATTGCAATCTTAGTTGCTCAATGTGTCCCAGAGAACTTAATAGACCTTTTGGTTATATGGGCATTAAACTTTTCCATAAGATCATTGATGAAAGTATCCTGTATGGTAAAAGACTCATAATTACCATCAATAAAGATGGAGAGCCCTTATTACATCCAGAATTACCACAGATGATTCAATATGCAAAAGATAAAAAGGCTGCGTTCAAGATTAATTTTTACACGAATGGTATTCTGTTAACAGAAGAAAAGTCTCTTGAATTAATAAAATCAGGTCTTGATACAATTCATATAAGTATTGATGCATTTACAAATGAAACATACAAAAAAGTAAAAAATTGCCAGAAACTCAATATCGTTGAGGAAAATGTTAAAAAACTTATCGAACTTAAAAAAAAACTTTACTCAAAGACTCCATTAGTTATAGTAAAAATAATTCATACACGTGATACACGTGGTGAGATTAAATTGTTTAAAAAAAAATGGCATCAGATTGCCGATTTTATTGAGATAGGAGAGTATCATACTTGGGATGGGTCTTTGAATAGTTCGGCTATATCTGGGGATCCTGAAACAATTCAAAAAACAGAAAGGTATCCATGTACTTTTTTGTGGTATAATCCAGTAATTTTATGGGATGGAAGAGTTACCACATGTTGCGTTGATTATCAAGGAAAGGGTATCATTGGTAATATGAACGAAGATCCTCTTGCAAAAATATGGCAGGGTGAGATATTACAAAAAATAAGGAAGGCACATTTAGAGGACAAGTACGACTCAATTCCTTTATGCAGTAGATGCCAATTCTGGAGGTGTGAGGCTAATATCGAAAAGTGGCTAAGGAGGCGGGATACGGGGGTTGGGAGTTAGAGTTTTAAGAAAGGCTCACCACCTAAATATGCTGTTTGATGCAGATTAACTAAGAAATACCTCTTTTGAATCAAGCCTGAAACCTCTTAAAAGGGAAGAGGTAAGCTCATCGTCAATAAAATATATACCAAAGGTTTCAAAGCCTGCTTCTCCCAAAACCATGATCTCAATAGTTCTCTTGTCAGGATCAACTATCCAGAATTCTTTCATGCCATGCTCCACATAGAGTCTTTTTTTACCAGCTTGTTCCTCTCTTTCGTGGATGAAGATAAAATCTCGATGGCTAAATCTGGCGCACCTCGTAAATTCTTTTCTGTCATCAAACCCATTCCTTTTTTAGAAATGAAAATAATATCGGGCTGTACGATATCCGTCTCTGACAGGACAACATCAAAAGGGGCGTAGATGACCGTTCCTAAATTATTTTCTTTAACAAATTTTTTTTAAAGGATGAGAAATATTCATTGAGATAGTTTAGTGATAAAAACCGGGCGCTGGTACCATATACAATTCTCCTTCAATAAGCTCGTATCTTTTATCATCGTACATGGCAGCATAGTCATTGTATGTATATTTTGTTTTGGTTTTAAGCGTGGTTAATCCCCCGTATAATTATTGTCTGACTACACCGGATTTAAACGGTCTGTTGAGATGATAAATATTCTCCACATTTTACCTGTCGATACGGAAGAAGTAAAGAATTGTCCATGATGGTTGTAAAAATGGTCATGCTTAATCTTACCTGCAAGTTCTGCTTGTGTATGGTTAATGTATTGCATTAATGTTAAAAATCTGCCATAATTTGCAAAATAAATGAGGAATATTTCTAAAAATATAGCCACTGGTTGCGATACATTCATTGCAGGCTTGTTAATTGCCACCGTTGTCGTTATACCTCTTTTCTTTGATATACGCCTTTATAGTGTTTTTGACCTTAGCAAAGTAATGACTTTATACCTGTTAACAATCGCCATCCTGGTTGTATGGTCGATTGCACTGGTCTTTAAACACGGCTTTAAATTTTCCCATACTGCTATAGATATCCCAATCCTTGCCTACATAGTCATTTTTATCATTTCGTCGATTATCTCTATAAATCCCGTTATGAGCCTTTTTGGCACCTATAAGAGATTTGAGGGTTTGGCCGCAACGTTGTGTTATATATTTCTTTTCTATACTACCATTAATTTTGTAACTACACAAAAAAGGATTTATTCCCTTATAATTGCAATTGTAGCCGGTGCCACCATTTCATCCATTTATGGAATTATACAACATCTTGGATTTGACATATTCAAATGGAGTAGTGAGGGCCCACGTGTATTCTCAACTTTTGGAAATCCCGTATTCTTCTCTGCTTATCTTGTTATAAATTTGCCATTAGTCGTTACCTTATTTTTAAATAATCCTAAAGAATCACCTTTTTCAAAAAGTTCACATATTTTGTGGATTTTTTTTATATTATCTTTGGTTATTTATACTACATTTTGGTTTACCAATACCCGTGCATGTTTTTTTGCGCTCCTTGGAAGTTTTACACCGTTTCTTTTTTTTATTTTTAAAAGACAAACAAAGGGGAAATACAAATTTTTTATTTTATTGCTTTCATTTACTCTATTGGGAATACTTTTTAATATACAGTATAAGACATCGATTGTTAAGCGTTTTATAGAACATTTTACATATGATGTGAAGACAAATGGTAATCTTAGTGTTTCTTCTTGCGACAAGAAAGATATTGAGGAATTGGCAATTCCGGAGTTAATACAAATTCGTCAGAGATCATGGATTGCCGGTAAACTGCCAGTTACTGAATCAGCTTTTTCCCGCATATTTCAAGATCTTGCTGCAATAGAAATTATAAAAGAATATCCTGCTTTAGGAATCGGTCCCGATACAATTGGCATTCTTTTTCAAAGGAATCTAGCAAAGGTATTTTCGGTATTAGAAAGTGACAATGGTTTTCAATTTCCAAGACAAGATAGAATTCATAACGATATCCTTGATACCGCTGCCACTCGCGGTATTTTGGGGCTGGGAACTTATATATGGTTATTGACTGCCTTTGGTATATATGTTGGTAGAAATTATAAGCGGCTGAGTAACCGGAATAAAATGCTCATATTAGGGTTATTATTTGGGATACTATGCTACCTCATTCAAAATGAATTCAGTTTTGGAAATACACCTATTGTAACACTTTTCTGGGTAATGATGGGACTCTGTGTATCTATAATAAAGATAAATGAAACGGAAGTGGTATTAAGTATAGAAGATAAAGGATTAAAGATAAAGAAGTGTGCGGAAGGTGAGCAGTCTAGAAATGCCCAACTTCTCAATTCCTCAACTTCTCGTCTTCGCATTTTTTACAGGTGGCTGGGCTGTGGAATTGTATTAATAGCGTTAGGATTTGTTACTATCTTTGTTCTTCGATTCTATAGAGCTGATGCTTATTTTGAATATGGGAGAAGGATTTTAGATTACGAAAAGGAAAATTTACCTGCTATTACAGAAAAAGGTTTGTTTTTCATGAAACATGCCATACGCCTTAATCCATACGAGACTTTCTATCGTGATGAGCTTTGCAGGACATATATACAAAACGCACTTAAGACAAAAGATGAGGCATGGATACAGAAGGCATATGTGGAGGCCAATAATTCTTTAAAACTAATCCCACAGCATTACATGGGTTTTTTTCATCTGGGTATGATTCAGCAATTTCTGTCCGAACATTTTGGACGAAACACGGCAGATAGCGCTATTGATTATTATAAAAAAGCCATTGAAGCAGACCCATTTCAGGCCCCTTTTCATAGTAACCTTGCTTCTCTATATATTAATAAGGGGAATCTGGATCAGGCGATTGAAGAACTCTCTCAGGCATATCTGATTCGTCCTGACGACGTAAATCATGCAGATCGCCTGGCCAATGCCTATTTGCAAAAAGGTGATTTGGATAAGGCTCTTTTTTTCTCAAGGAAGACCGTTGCGCTTAATTCTTCTGAATCCGGTTATCACAATAACCTAGGAGCCATACTAAGTAAAAAAGGTATGTATGAAGAAGCCATTAATGCATTCAAAACGGCTATGGAAATAAACCCGAAAGAGCCCATTTATCTCGATAACCTATTAAAACTATATCTGTCATTAGAAAAGTATGATGAATTAATACCTTATTATAAGAAACTCATTGTCCTCGACCCTTCGGTGGCAGATTACCATAATAACCTCGGTGCAATCTATAAGAGGAAAAAACAACCAAAAGATGCTATAGAATCATTTCAGAAGGCTGTAACTCTAAAGCCAGATAACCCCATCTATACCCATAATCTGGCCAGTGGATACGTTGATTTGGGTAAATACGCGGAGGCAAAAGATATCCTTCTAACATTTAATAAAACATATCCCAATAACAATTATATAAACATTCATTTGCTTCTAGCTGATTTGTATTTAAGAGATACCGATTGGGAAAAAGTTATCTCTGCGTGTGAACAAGCAATTAAACTAGATGAAAAATCCATTGCAGCGTACAAGATGCTTGGTATGGCATACTATAACATGCATAAATATGAGTTTGCGGAGAAAATGTTAAACAAGACCCTTATGCTCGATCCCAATGATCAAGGGGCGAAAGATTTAATTGCAAAGATTTCAAATAAGGTAAAAAAAGATTTATAAGACGAGTAATAAGTAACGATATACAACTTCAACAAAATCTACCATAAATTACTGTTGCGGCATAATGACAAACTTACATGGACACCTTTTTTAATCCCTCCTCAGTTGCCATTATTGGCGCCACCGAAAAACCAGGCAGCCTGCCCGGTATCATCCTAAAAAACCTCCTCGATATGGGATTCAACGGTAAGATGTATCCCGTAAACCCAAAATACCATAATGTTTTTGGCCTGAAATGTTTTCCCTCGATACTTGATATTCCGGATGAAATAGCATTGACCGTGATTGCCATACCTGCCCCGTTTGTATTGGATGTGTTGAAACAACAGGCGCAAAAACGAATTCGACATTCCATAATTATCAGCGCCGGTTTCCGGGAAATGGGTACAGAAGGTATTGAAATGGAAGAGAAGGTCAAACAGGTTGCAATTGAAAATAATATTCGAATCCTTGGCCCTAACTGCCTGGGTATTTTGGATAATTACACAAATTTTACTACATCCTTTTTACCTTGGGAAAGGGTAAGCAAGCCTAAGAAAGGGGCGCTATCAATACTATCGCAAAGCGGCGCCTTTGCTATTGCCCTGCTAGATTTAGCTGCTCAGGAAGGGTTGGGCATAGCAAAGATGATAAATTACGGAAATAGAATAGATATAGGGGAAACGGTCCTTTTACCATATTTGACAGATGATGTTAATACAAAAGTTATTGCAATATATATGGAATCCGTTGATCATGGCAGAAGGTTTATCGAGGCGGCTAATGCCTGTTCAAAGAAAAAGCCCATTGTGGCGCTAAAGGTTGGAAAAGGTGCGGCTGGCATTGCCGCAGCCAAATCTCACACAGGCGCCATCGCAGGAAAATATGAAATCTACAAAGCAGCATTTTTAAAATCAGGTATCATTGAAGCCAATGGTCTGGAGGAATTTATCGATGGTGTAAAGGCCCTTTCCATGCAAAATCCGCCAATAGGGAATCGAATCCTTATTGTTACAAATGGTGGAGGTTTTGGCGTTATGGTAACTGACTATTGCACCGAAAATGGTTTACAGATACCCCATCCATCACCTCAATTGAAAGAAAAGTTAAAAAACAAATTCTCAAGATTCTACGTAGTTAATAATCCCATTGATTTAACGGGAAGTGCTTGCGATGAAGACTATCGAATAGCCTTAAGTACATGCATGATCGAAAGCGATGAATATGATGCCGCTATTATCATACCACTTATGTCTCCCCAGGGTATGACAGAGAATGTAGTTGATCTTATCGATGAAACGATGAAACTATCAGGGAAGCCGGCGGTTATCTGTACCGTGGG